>JAABUY010000602.1_pt1 | contig 60039 bp, 57 predicted proteins | sample 5560271 | NCBI WGS metagenome assembly JAABUY01 (sample SAMN10711886, study PRJNA513374) | rock metagenome | isolation source: Antarctica rocks | place: Antarctica: Victoria Land, University Valley | reverse complement strand
TCCAGGTACTCCTCTTAGTCACCTACCCTACAGCAATATTCAGTCTTCTAGATATTCATTACGCTATTAGAACCGCACCTCCCCACACATGGCATGACGTACGTATGTCGAAAATGGTAAAATTAGTATTACAGTGGCATGAATGACATACATGTGGTCTTTGACAGTCATTTGGTAAAACAGAATTGATTTTCTTTGCAACTGAATCCTAAGATGTCTAGAAGCTGATACAATCGAGCTTTTTGTTGTGTCCGAATCTATGACGAGGTCAATGTGTGCTTCCTCCTACCATGAGAATTCAAAGTGATGGTGGTTGGCCAGCCCGCCTCCTAATTATATAACGGTAGCATGGAAATACAATTACGCTCACCCTAAGACCTCTGTTTGACCTATAGCATTTCTCATGGATCTGCATCACTACGACTGTCATTGAAGCTGTTAGCCACTAAAGGGGAAACTATCCGCCATACGTCGTGACTGTCACCAAGACAGTGAATTTCCCTGACATTCTTGTTTGTATGATAGCTTGTCGTAAAGACGGAGACGATTTCAATAACCAGCCTCCTTTGTTCTATAGGCTTTTCTCCTACATGGTATCTTAATGCCGTCGACTAAACTGTGCCATATTCCCTGTGGCAGAAGTTGATGTCAGAGTGCTAGGCATGATAGTAGGAATCTTGCCTCTCCACTCGTCTAGGAGTTTATAGTCGGAAAGAGGCAAAGATTACCATGAATCATCATACAAATCAAACTCAAACTTGCGGCAGCAATCTCGATTCCACACGATGAATAGTCGAGCCTTTTTGGCGATCTCGTAGGCAGTGGCTCTCTGATTTTTTCTCGATACTGGTCCTACTTCGATCAAATATAGAGGAACCAATGACGCCTCGGTCTCAATGAAGACTCTCGACGCATGTTTGACAAAGTGTGCGTTTCCAAAGAGAACTCTATTAGGAATTAAGCTTCAACTGTGCTCTAGTTCGAGAGCGACGAAGAGAGCTAAGCTCTATTAAAGACTCACAGTGTAAAAGCCGAGTGCGTGGATCAGCCTTCATATCACGACTTGAGTCATACACGAAGGGCTAGAGCTGAGTTATAAACTTCAGCCTCAATTTCCGCACGTACTGAGAGGCACAAAGGTGGTGATTGGCTTGAATGTATCTCAAGAACTTATCACGCGGTTCTGCCGGGATTTGACCCTGTTTGGTCTGCACTTTTTCAAGAGCGATATTCTGTGGTTACACAGCCTGATGAGTTACCCAGTGAATGTTAATCGGAAACACTGCAGACCATCATGAAAGTCGTGCTGGACTGAATGTAGTTCTATGATCCGAGGACTGAGCTTATGTAACAGTGTAGGCAGCCACGGCAGCCTATCCTTGTCTTTTTGGTAAGGGCTGCCCAGAACTTCATCCCGCTTAGTTTAGCTTCTCTAAGGTACTCCTGGATTTCGACAAAAACGATCAGAGAATTGGCTTGCGATCAGCCAGCTGAAAAGCAGTCTTCTAACAACGAGTTCGATCGTAATTCCTTTCAATCTCTTTGAAAGAGTATATTTTGCGCGTTAACTCAGCATGTTCGAAGCAATACTGCAAGAACAGGGCATGCGCACTGATATTACAAAGCACAAGAAGAACAGTTGATTTATGTACGAGGTAAGCATGCACGTAGTTATATCGAGTAGACATGGTGGAATTCTGACGAATGAGCTATAGTAGCCTGCGGCCCGTTTGAGGCTTGACCGCTATGGATATATGTACCCGTCTTGATAAGAGAAAGTAAGGAGGGAGGTTCATGCATGGAATCGATAGCCCCGACCATTGAGACCAATAGAAGCCTGTGCGTTGCTGATGAATGCCGCCACGTGGACCCGCATTCACAAAAGACGCATCTTATCTCATTAATAAGAAAGCTCACAGACTTGCTTTCTGTATCTGATAAATTTGACGTGCATTTCTACTCCGTAAGGGTGTTGCTTAAGGTTAACAGCTGGAATCAATGCGTCTTCATTGCGCCTTCAATGTCTCGAGGTAGAAAGGGAAAGAATCTCGGGTCCAAGTCTCAAACGGTTTCAAGACCCGTCGAAGCGGTCGATCGAGAGAGACACAAAAAGGTAAGACTCTCTTTACTGTCACTGAGATTGCAAGTAGATGCTTGCCGTTAGAGATACAATTGGTCAAGCACTCTTTAAAGCGACACTAAATGTTCAGAGTAGCACACTCTGACCAACGATAGGCGATAGGCTCCTCAAAGACAGCTTCAAGCCCTCGTCGTGCTACCAGATTTGATCTCAGATCAAGACCTTCCGTTGATACAGCTCTGCTCTTTGTAGAAAATCCTGATCGCATTCTTCAAAAGTCTCGCAAACCCCAAAAAGTCGAAGAAGGAGCACCAACTCAAGATCAGCTCGAAAGTTTCCTTAGCAGCCGGCCTGACAGCCTTGCAATAGACGCTTCGCTCACAGCAGAATATCGACGAATTGGCTACGTGTCTTCCCAGGAGTATTCCGATGAAGAATTACCTCTCTTATTACCGGATACCGATTCTATGCAAACATTTTATCGCAATTGGGGCTATCTACCACCACTGGATGTAGAAGTTGTAGCTATCATAGACGCAATCATTGCGGATCCAATTAAGGCAGGAGAGTTTACGAGAATGGGCGCTGAGCACCCCGATTTTCCTGACGGCCTTGACGACCGTAATGTCGATTTGGGGGAAAGCTCGACACTCGACTCTCATGCAGATCATATCAAGTTTCTTGCTCCTGAAGAGTTCGCTTCGGAAACGGACGGCGAAAAGGAATTGCACGGACAGCTCTGAACCTTGGACCAGGCCAGATGTAACGAAGGATCCAACGAGACATTCTTTCAGCGAACGCTCATGATGAGCCTAATCGCTCGCCACTCTATAAGCTATCAGAGAGGCGCTAGAAACAAAAGTTACCTTGTAATCGGCGTCGAAGAGGCGTGGACTTGTCTACCAATGCCGACCCGAGCGTACGGGAAGGGCTTGAAGTTTCTAACGTAACCCAAGCCTGACCTTGCTGATGTTTCCGCAGGCAGAGTCTTATACCCGATAACCTGTGGAAGAACCTGCCAAATGCGACTAAGCGTCTTGCCTGCTACGAGAATACACGTGAGACTGGGAGAGAAAGAGTTTTTCATTTTCTACAATTGAGGTCAAAAAGGCAAACATCTCAGCCGATGACACTGTAGGAAAGTGCCAAAGTCTGAATAACGCGAGTCAGACCCTGCACAACATGTTCGAATTCTTTCGAGACGCTGAAGCAGAACACGAAAACAACTTCTTTACCAAAGTAGGATTCTTTTCAGTGATAGCTAGTACCGAAGGTCTTACAATTCGCATTCATCGAGTCACTCGAGAACCCGACAAGGAGTGCTCTATCGTACCGGATTATTCTTCAAGGTTCGAGTATCGAGAATTTTTGGATATTCAGAAACACAGCAACTTTGATCGAGAGACAGTAATTAGAACCTTCAAAACAATACTAATTGCATACGAAGCAAATAAGATTCGCTTTTTGTTCAGCGATGCTGCTAAAGCCCTTGTGAGAAGATTGAAAAGGGACCCAAAAGGACTGAAATCCAGACAGAACGTTAATTTCTATCGGTACGGACAGACTGTTGCGGTGCCGAAGAGTAGAACAGCGACACCAGCACCGAGTAGAGCTCCATCAGGAATGAGTAATTCAACTGACATGTTGAGGGGCGGAACAATCTCGCCAATGCAGAGCCAAGTTCTATTTCCAGTGCAGACATCGAACGCTCTCGGAAAACGACTCAGGGCGCAATCGGAGGATTCTACGCAATCAAGGACTAAGCGGCAGCGGAGAAAGTGGTTATAATGGCTTGAGATACACTTTGGTATGAGCCACCCTATGTCCACCCATAGCCTTTATGCATTTCTCTTAAGGTCAGGCTAAGTCGCCTGCGACACCAGGCTCGAGTGATCGTCAGTGGATAATGTCCGTTATGAAGAATTTATCAAGGGTGATAGGTACTTGGGTATTCTGAGAGTCTATCACGTCCGGCTGAGCTAAATTGCTTACTCGTACAACGTATCCAACAGCATATCACATGATCAATGGCAGAGAGACTCTATCTGCTTGGTGACAGCAAATATGGTGCCCTCGACTACGGATGGTTCCCTGCATCATTGCGTCAGCATTAAGAAGAAAATAAGAGATAAAAGATTTGCTTCCGGGAAACACATTGATGCGGCATAATAGTACCGATCGATAAAGGGCTCCCCAAGTGAGAGAAGATTAGCGTAGAACTTCTTATGCACAGCTGACTACCGTGTCTTTTTCGCGATTAACCTGCTCGAAGGTGGAAATTCCAAGTCAACGCAGAAATCGCTACAACATGAAATGAATGGCATCGTTCTTGGTCATATTGCGACATTCACCGTATCGGAAAAAGGCGCCTACCATGCCGCTACTTAGCCGGAGCATAGTAGTGTATGATCACTACACAGCGATTTTTACCTGGCGAGTTTCAGCGAAAAGCGTAGATTGCAGGAATAACAAAGGACATCTCTTCGACTTGTTTAAGTAACATCATTCACGGCTGACGTTGAGGGGTGCTGAAAAATTGCTGTGGAATTGATCACAGTATTAAGAGTGTCATGTTTTATTGCTGAGACGTCAGAAGAGGTTAGGCGTGGGAAGAGCCGAGGTCTGTCCCATTTTCCCATATTGATGCCGTCATAGTCCTCGTCATCGATTTCAAGGACTTTACTCTACAGCTTCAGCTTCATGGTCTCTTAAATCTATGGAAATTTTCTCCACACAAGGTGGATCACGACGCCTTGTACCATCGCCACCATGGCCACCGAATCTTCAGCAGGCGTTCATGCCTCGCGCCCCCCCACCGCCAACGAGAAAAGCCTCATCGATGACATCCTACAGCTTTACCAGCTCAACCCCCGCGAACAAGCCTATTCCCACTATACCCCTGATGCCGTCTTCCACGACCCAGTCAGCATCGCCCAAGGCCTAGACAGCATCAAGTCCCAATTCAACGGCATGCCAAAACTTTTCGCCGAATCCACAACCCAAAAGTGCGATGTTCTGGCCGATTCGCCACCTAATGCCTTGGCACTCAACCTTACTCAGCACTATGTCTTCAAGTCGGCTATTCCGTTCAAGTCGAAGGGAGCGGAGAAGACCGTCAATTCAAAGGTGACGCTACATATGAACGGGGAGGGTAAATTTGAAAGGCATGATGAAGAGTGGGATCATCAGACTAACAAGACGGCGGGAGAGGATGGGTTCTTGGGGAAGGTGCAGGAGGCGAGGAAAAAGACGGACGCCAAGTTGGTGGAGAAGACTGTGTCATCAGATCCTGCCAAGGTCTGAACTTCGCATAAGTAGTAGTTGACCACCTCACACTATCTCGTCTCCCGGCTCTCCTTATTGCAACATGAAGCTGTTCATGTAATGAGTTGATCATGAATTGCTAGCTGAGCGAACGCATTACTTATGGTGGTCAATCAATAGCTCACCTACCCGAGTAGGCGTCAACATAGCAGGGTCATCATCAAATATACTAATAGAGTGACACGTCAAGATAGAATGGTTGAGCCGAAGCGCTCAGACAATGGTGCAGAGAAGCTCAGCTTTCAAATACAGACCCAAGCCGCATGATCGCAAATTTTTGAAAGGGAATGACATGTATGGCTTAGCTCTCGGGAATAATGACCAGCCTCGTTTTCAAACAGATTCTTCGTCATTCTCAATACGTCAGAAGTATCTGCGCGGTCTAGACTATGTTGTTGATGAATTGTTCTTTCAACGTCAACATGGCCTGGCCCCCGTTCGCGCGATCTTCGGAGTCTTTGAAGATCTTTTACTAATTGACGTCGTCCTCGTTATTCCGTGAATATCTTGTAATGAAGTGATGTTGTTTCCTTTCCCTAGAAAATTGCTGGGCTGCTGCGTACTAGGTTGATTCGCGGGGTTCGCGTCGAGAGAAGCGCCGGTTCAGTGACGGTTATTGGTACTTCTGTGCTTGTGATATGTAGCTCGCCTGAAAATGTGTCGCTACATTCTTTGTATTTCATTCTGTGAGAACCCGTGGCTTCTCAATACTCTCGATAGCTTCTTGCAATCTCATGCTCACCGAGAGTCGATGGCATCGACCTCTCTCGAAGAGCATGGTTCAAGGTTTATTGCTATATGCTTGAGCAAGGTATTCAAGATCCTGGCCGTATTGGCTTCGACAACTACAAGACATGAAAAACCCTCATGTTAGCTAAACATGAAGCGAAATTTCCAGTCAGTTCTCTCAAAACTCGAAGAATGAGCGTCACAACTTGCATTGAAGCACAACAGCCTACTACAATGACAAATTTAGAACGATAATATCGCTTTGACAGAGAATTTTTCTTACTGAAAGCTAATCTAGAATAACTCGATTGAGAAAGTGTACAATCTTTCTCTTCTATGAGCTTGGTGAGAACGATAGAATCAGTCAATCTGTATCAACATCATCTATATTCTATCGACAGTCATTGCTCACTATTATCATATTGAAGACTAGACGAAAAAGACCTGCATATAGAGTTTAAAAGCGATAAAAAGTCGAAAGTGTATGCTAGAATTCATATATCAGAATTTTAAAAAAGCTATGAAGAAAATACTGAAAAAAAGCAACAATAAATAATCATTTAAATTGAAACAAGAATAATCAGAAGGTTAACTAAGCTAAAAGCTTAGAATGACAAGTTCATTCTTAAAGACAACTTGCTGATTAATGAAGAGTAACTAAGCTAAGCATTAATTTCAAAGTCAACAGAAAAGAAGAAGCAAAGAAAATCTTGAAAAGTCAAACATTCTTGTTTAGTTTTACAATGATTCTACACAAATCATTCTTTAATTCTAGCACTGAAGATTATAATTGTAACAGTCTCAAGTCATTAAGAATTTATGCATGTATATATTAAAGAGTATTTTTCATAAAAGAAGTTTAATGATCAAAGAGTATCACAGAAATGCAAGTAAGTTTAAGAAGAAATGAATTTGTATATAATCAATCTTGAGCTGTCTTGATCAGATAATGTCAGAAACTAAGTTAAACTAAAGATATTATCAATATAAAAGACTGATATTATTATTACTTTGATAGAATTTAAATACAAGATAATACATTAAATAATGTATAAAATGAAAGACAAAGAATAAAAGAAAAGAATGAGAATTCAACTTTTATATACATGAATCGAGCAAAATCAAGACTAAACAATAGTTTTATGACTTAAGATTGCAAAAATTCATGCATATGATTGAAATAATTGAAACAGAATTGCTGAGATTAAATTAAAATGATTATGACTAAATTAATGACTTGATTCATTGAACTGCAAAACAGATTCAATGAATCAAGATTATTTAAAATATTGATGATTTATGTTCTAAATTGAGTTAATGATCTGACATCATGACAGTAACTTTTTTCTTCAAGACTGAACTTTTGCAAAATGATGAAAAGAAATAAAATAAAATGAGAAAGAATTAAAAACAAAGATTAAAATGAAATTAAAATTGATGTGAATACATTTTAATATAATGAAGTACAAATGAAACTAAAATAAATTTGAATCACATTTGAATCAGATTTGAACAAAATGTCTGAAGAATGAAATGAGATGAAATGCATTTTAACATGATGATGCACAGAAAATTGAAATACATCTGAATCACATTTAAATTAAATTTAAACAAAATATTTAAGTCAAATTTAAACAAGATCTGAGTCAAATCTGAGTAAAAGAAAGATAAAATGCAGTTTAATATGATAATATATAAATGAAACTAAAATACATCTGAGTCACATTTAAGTCAGATAATAATAATAATAATAATAATAAATTCATACATTCTTGTGACATCAATTAAATCAACTCATGAGAAACTTTATGCTATTTATATCGAGTGAACAAAACTCTCTGAGATAGAAAATCACTCGCAGTCTATATGATTGTTTCTTGCAGTTGAAACAATGAGTTTTAAGACTATGTATTAAATTTGTTCATGTTGATCACATGTTAAAGAATGAATGTTCTAGTCACTTTAAATTGCTTCAAGAGTTTCATTTTCATCATCATCTTCACTACTGTTCTGAAATTCTTTATGATGATGATGATTATTTGATAGTTCAAGAAGTCAGCATCTTGTAGTATTCTTAATCGCAGATGTGATCAGTTCAAGCAGTGCATGAGTACATGCTTCATTGTCTGATGACTTTATTTGCAGTTGCATCGCAAGCTATTCATGTCTGAAATGTTTTTAAAGTGCAAATAAGCATTCAAATTTATGCGTTCAATTTTGATATACATTGCAAGAATGCTTTCTGCTTTCTGAAAATCATTACACATCTTTATTATTTTATTGCTTAAATGCAATCTTTGTGCTAAAATTGCATTGATGTTTGCAACGTGTTCTCTGTACTTTTCTCATCATTGATTTCATTGATCTTTGTGATACTGCACTATTGCGATGCTATCATTTATTGAAATCATGAAGAAGAAAAAGCATCATTTGCATCTTAACTGTATCTTTGCATCTTGTTGAATGAAGACATTCAGAAGTACTATTTTCTTGATGACGAGTAAGTGAGAAATGATGCAATTAACTTTCATCAAATGAGCATATATTAGCTCACATGCTTATTTGATCTCTTGTATTTAATCATTGACTTAACTGTGTAGTGTGATCTTGTTCTGTAGCATGTTCAAATGAACATGTAGCGAGCTTGTATATGTTTCTGTCTTTAAAGTTTCAATGCTTACTCTTTTGAATGCTTTTGCTACGTGATACAAAGTCTGATTCTGAAGTGTTTCTAATTTGCATTCTTTGTTCAACAATTCATCTTTCTTGTCACGCTGATGTTAAATTGATGCTTTGAATGCAATTTCTGATCTCATTACTGCTGAGTATACTTATTTTGCTTTTGTGAAGATAACTTTTCATGTGAAGACTTCAAGATGATTAAGTGTTAACATTCTTGTGACGTGATTCATCTTTATTTGTTGAAGATGTGCATTTTATTGCAGTTTCATGTTCAGTTATACTTTTAAAACTCGTACATCTGATTTCAATTTAATAACTGAGTTTTCTATTTATATGCTAATCATCATGTTGAATCTTTTTGATTTTCTAGTGAAATGCGTGAACTCATACTTTTCTGATGCAAACGTTGCATCATGAATGCAAGCTCATTTCGCGCAGACATTGTGTACTTTGCTCAATGTTTTACAGATTTCTTCAGTGAATTTGTCATAAACTAGAATGTTAATATCATTTATAAAGTCAAGCACTTTGATTTTAATTTTCAATGCTTCACATTTTTCAATTAAACTTGCGTTGAAGAATAGAAAAAGAATCAATAAAATGAAAAATCTTTGTGATATATCTGCATTTATCTTGTGCATGTTATTCATTTAATTATTAAATATCAATGATGTTTCTTGATTCTTTAAAAAGCTGCATGTTCATTTAATTATGTAACTCAATGTTCTTTTCATTTTTAGCATATGCAGAAGTTTGACGTGTGAAACTTAATTGAATGCTTTGATGATGTTTAAGCTTAGCATGAAGATCACATATTTGATTTCACAGTCTTACACTGTGTGAACTTGATTTACTAGTAAATTTAAAGTTGAAATCATGAATCACTTACATTTCACTTTCATTTAAGCATTTGATAGCATGTGATAAATCTTGATTATGTTACTCAGTCTTTTGATCATGAATGACTTCAGTGCTTTGCTCATGATATTAAACAAAGCAATGAATCAATACATCTTTAAATTAATATAATTGCTTTTCTTTGATTTGCATAGTACTATTGTTTGAGTCTTTTTGAACTGCTTTGAATGATACTTGTATGTTATGCATGCATTGAATAAACTCGTCAGTATTGAGATCAGTTTTGCAAGACTCACTTGAAGCACTTTATTTGAAATGTCTGAAGCATCTGATGTTTTATCTGCTTTTATTCATTTAATTATCTGCTTCATTTCATCTTCTGTAATGCGTGAATTGAATGAGACTGTTAGAAATATGAATGACTTTGCGATGTTGTTAACATTCGCTTGAGAAGATGAAAGAAAGAACTTTTCTCACAGTATCTCGATTTTTTTCTTGAACATCATTGTTATATGATTGATGTCGCTTCACTTTAATGATGAAAACTGAAAAAGCTTTTTAGATAGCTGACTTTCGATTTTAGCTCATTTTGCAAAGCATAATATTGATTTAAATGCTTCACTCAACTTATGCATTTATGATCTGAAGTGTATGCATTTCATCTGTTGAATTATCTTGTTTTTATGATTGTTGTGCTTTAGATATTCATTTTACGCTTCTAATATATCTTGTGTTTTTCATATGATTCACAGTCATCTTGATTTCATTACTACTATGAAGCAGCTTTGATTTCAAAAATCTCTTACTTGATTTGATGATTTTGTCAAGAAAATGAATTTCTTGATGATTTTCTGTAGCATTCTGATAATCTTGCACACTTTGTCATTCATCATAGTCTTGTCGTCTAAAGAGCGTTTCAAAGATAGATGTATTTGCAAATAAACACTCAATGTTTCTGTATTCATTTTTTTTCAAAGTCATCAAGTCAAGAATTGCACTGAGATTGTTTATAAACATAGCTTTGTGATGATCAAAAGATGATTCAATCTTTGATGCAGATTGATTTGTATTTTGCACTTACATATCATGAATTTTATTTTCTCGCTGTTAAAGACTAAATTAATCATCGTAAATTGATTGTGAGCTTTGTGAGTAATAATGTCTGATTTCAGCAATAATTTCAATCTTGCATTTATAATGACATTTAACAGAATATCAGTCATTGTATGATGAGTGAAGCATCTTCGCTCTTCTCAATGAAAATGATGTAGATTGAAATCTTTTATGATCAGTTGTTTACAATCATTCTTGAGTAGTTCATTTAAACAAGAAATGATTGAAGATTTTTCTGTGAATGTAGTAAACAGTAAGCATAAATTGTAGACGTTTAGAAGTCTTAGCGTCTGCATTTCATCATCTGCGTTGCGAGTTAATATTCTGATTAAGCAAATGTCTGACTCAACTGTTTTTACTATTCATTGATCAAATTTTAAATGTTTGTTAATGTATATGCATGTTCTTGATTGAGATGATGAGTTTTTCACTAAATGAAAGAAGTTGTGTATTGAATTAAATGATTGCAAGCTATTGTTGTTGTGATCTTGCTTCTGTATGATTATTATGTTGAATTTGCGAACTTTTCTGTCAATCAAGAATGATTCTTGAATCTTCAATGATTTTCTGATGTTGTACTGCAAAATTTGTAGAAAGAATTGTTTTATCATAAAGTTATTTATAGCTGTTGTTGACTTTATGTTGAGAAGACTCTTTGTATGCTTTTGATCACTGAAAGTCTTTTGCACTTTCTGATTAAGCATTTCTGAATCTGCTCAGATTTCATCTCATCTGAATCGCTAGTCGCGCATGAAAAGAGATTGACTCATCTCTTCTTGACTTTTATCATCTATCATGTTGACTCGACGTCTCAATTGCATGTTTTCAACGCGATGATTGTTGAACTCAAAGAGTTCGTTGAATTTGCAAAGTTTATTGAACTCAATGAATTGATTGAGTTTAGAAAGTTCAGAAACAATGAGAAGAATGCATGATTGTATTTTGATACTTTCAAATATCTGATCAATCTGTTTCTGTAAATTTTTGATGTCTGTTTCATCTGTTGTCATCATTTAAGACAGATGCATCTTCAGAGTTTGTGATCTTCATTGCAGTTGACACAACATCTTTTATTCAAAGATATCATGCACTCTTCAATGTGATGTTTATCTGTGCATTTAGCACAGCGTTGTTTCTTCTTGCAAAATCTGATCATATGATCAAATTTAAAGCATCTGTAGCATTAAGTGATGTGACAATTCTTTTCAAACAATTTACATGAGCATTCTTGATACAAGTTTAGCATGCTTTCATTCATTAGTTGATTCATCATTGCTTCGATTGTGATCTCTACAATAAGTAACAAGTGAGTCTTTTCACTTTTGACTACTCTTTTAAGTTAAACTATTCTTAGAATCTTTAAATTCTTATGAAGTTTTATGTTATCTTTTATCAATCTTTTAATGATCACTTTCTGATTACTTGTGTCTATTATGATGTGTATCTCATGTGCTAGCACAGCGAAGATTCAACGCACTATATATGTCAAGTTCATGATTTCTTTTACTCATGTTTGAAATCTTTTCAGATTTGCTCAAACTTCTGAACTCATTACGTGAAGTATGATGTCTTCGCTTTCAAGCTTGCGAAGAAACACAATTAGATTTCTTTGAGCTGTTGATTTGTTTGTGATTTCTTGAAGAATCTGTTCAATAGATTTCTTTTGTATTTTCTCTATTTTCTTTCTTTTTGCTATCTTCATCATGACTTTTCATTTCTTGCAAAGTGATGACAATTCATTTCTGAAACGTTGCTTTCTCATTGTTACTTCTTCTCTTGTCACATTCGCTCATGACATGATTCTTGATGAGAAGCGTATGCTATTTTGCATTTGCATGCTATCTTGTGTTTGTAACTGCTTGCTAAGCAGTTATATGAATGTCTTCAGTTTCTGTACATTCTTCGCAATGAACACATTCTGATTCTCATTGTTTTTTTCTTCTGAATCGTTTTGAAGATGTTACATCAGCTTCACTGCTACTTCTTTTCATGAATGATCTTTGCTTTTCTCTTTCTTTAACGTTGATGTCTGTATTAGAAGATCAATAATGTTAGTAATATACTTTTCATCATTACGTGAACTTTTCAATCTCACGTTGCTGTTTCTTCATGACAAGTCAACATCACTTGCAATCATCTCTGAATCAGCATTGCTGCAGTTTATGCAATTTATCATCATTTATTCATCTTTTAAATTCATTCTGTCTTGATTGTATTGCTCTTTTCAAAAATTTGCTTTGCACGCATTGTGATTTCATTTAAGTCAGATTTAAACAAGATATCTGAATCAAATTTAAACAAGATCTGAATCAGATTTAAAATGAGTTAAAATGATGAAGATTGAACTTAAAGTTCTTGATATTGATATTGAAACATTACACATGATAATACATGTGATTCTTCAATGACAGAGTTAACAAGATGATATTCATCAAGTGCTTATTCATAATTATTCAGAAGATGAAAAGACTTTCAAGTAAAAAAATGATTTTCTCAATCAATGTAATATTTAAGCAAAGATGAATTATAACATTTATCACGCTTGAAGTTTAATATGCTGTTTACATATCAGAATCTTTCATCATTTTTGATGATAATAAGTTCTTAAGATTTCTGACATTGACTTGAAAGAAAATCACTTGCAATATGATTCAAAAGAATGACATGAAAGATTAAATGAATTTTCATAAATGTTGAAAGATTTAACTTAATGATCAGAGAATTATTCTTGAAGACATGCTTAATCTTGAAAAAATCAACATTATGATCATTTAACTTAATAATGAAATGAATGATGCTGAAATTGTGAGCATTCAATCAAACTTCATCTTCAACAAAGTATTTAAAACAAGAATGATGAAAAAGATTAACATTGAATTCATAAATGATCTGAGTTATAAGCATCTCATCACGTAAATGCTCAGTTAATTTCTTCATCTTTTTGATGAATTCTTTAACATTGATTAACTTGTTTTAAGCTTGAAACATAAAATTCTTGAGTAAAAATTCAGAAAACTTAAAGTTTAAATGTGAGTTCTGACTTGAATTGATCAAGAAGAATGATGTTAAAGTGATTAATGATGATACATTATTAATAACAAATTCAACTTCAGAAAGTCACTTAACTCAGTGATTTTGCATGTAGTTGATGAAGACTTAAAGATAATGCTTCATGATAGTATTGATTTTCTCAATTTGATCATTGATTTCAGAGTGATACATCATTAATAACTTAGCATTTATCTTTAACATTTTACACATATGCTTTCAGACATTGAAGATGAATTGTATATCTCGATCAGACATGAAAAACTTGAGTAAATCATGATGTTTTCAAACATAAGCATAAAAGCAGTTGATAACTTTTTCAACTTTCATAGAAGTGATGAGAACTAAATGTCTCATTTTGATAAAATGATCAATGAAGATTAAAATATATTTATATGTGATATTCATGAAAATATTGAGCAATAAAGAATTTACATAGTTCATAAAAACATCACATCAACGATGTTTGAAAACTAAAAAAAGATGCAATCATTCTTGAGTTCATTGTTTAAAGAGCTTGAAACGTGTGTATATGTGACAGTTTCATATGAAGTGTTGAACATACTTATAAATGTTTGATCATCAATAAATTCAACTGATCAGTTTATAGCTTTTTATTCTTTCTGAGTGATCATTAATGACATTATCATGAGTGAGCTGAATGATATAAAGACATAGTTTATCTGAGTTGAGCACATACTTTCTTTCTTGAAAGTACAGATGATTCTCGTATTCTTTATACTTAACTAGAAAAATCTTGTTGTGATGTTGTGCTTCATTGCAAAGCACTTCAATTATCTGAGCTGTGAATTTGTCATTGATTTCAATTTGCTTTCACAATGTTTGAGTGAGAATGTCAGCAGAATTTTCATCAAGATTCAAAGTGTTTTGATTTAGCTGAAACTTGATGTTTTCAACATTGAATTCTTCGATTTTTAAACTCATGAAAACTAAAATTTGCAAAAGTGCTGAAATAACTGAGAACAGATGTAACTGAATTGAATTTAAAATGATGATTTATAATTAAAGCTTCATGATTTTGATGTTGAAGACATCAAAGATGAGATTCTCAACAATATTAAGATTTAACATCGACAATTTGTAAAGAGTGACAGAGACAGATTTTAGCGCTTTTAGCGATCAATATCTCAAATATTCGTTTAATCTCATGTTTCAGATTTACGTCACTTTTAGCTGATGCATATTCATAAAAGCGCTAAAATTTCTAACATTCATAAAATTCATATGAGCACAGTATGCATCTTTGTCATTTGATTCAACATACATGATTCTGACACTTGTAAACTTGTAGCATTGATAGTTGCAACGTTGAATAATTAATTTGACTATTTAAATAATAGCTATTTACACAGTTTAATATATGCGCTGAGAAAGTCAATGAGAAAGTTAATGAGAAAGTTAATGAGAAAGTTAATGAGTAAACTAATGAGGTAGAAAGTCATGTAAAATGTTCGATAAAGTCATATTTGATGCTTGATAGAAAACAAATTTGATTTTTGAATGATGAGTAGAATAATCAGTAGAATAATCAGTAGAATGATCAATAGATAGCTCAGTAGAAAGATCAGTAGAAAGATTGATAGAAAGATTAGTAGAAAGATCGATAGAAAGATCAGTAGAAAGCTTGATCGAAAGATCAATAGAAAGCTTGATCGATAGCTCAGTAGATAGCTCAGTAAGTAGCTCAGTAAATAGCTCAGTAGATGACTCGATCGAAAGCTCACTAGTAGAAAGATCGATAGAAAGCTCAGTAGAAAGCATTGTTTGAAGCACTGTTTGATGTGTTTTATGCACTCGATCGACGCATTTTATAAAGCATTTGATAAAGCGTTTGATAGAGAGATTGATAAAGCGAGTAAATGAAGTGAGTAGATGAGCGAGTAGATGAAGTGAGTAGATGAGCGAGTAGATGAGTGAGTAAATGAAGCGAGTAAATGATTGAGTAGATGAGCGAGTAGAGTGATGAGCATGTAGAATGATGAGTATGTAGAGTGATGAGTAGAATGACGAGTAGAATGATGAGTAGATCAGCGAGTATATGAGCGAGTAAATGAGCGAGTAAATGAAGTGAGTAGATGAGCGAGTAGATGAAGCGAGTAGATGAGTGAGTAGATGAGCGAGTAGAATGATGAGCATGTAGAATGATGAGTATGTAGAGTGATGAGTAGAATGACGAGTAGAATGATGAGTAGATCAGCGAGTAGAATGATGAGTAGATGAAGCGAGTAAATGAGCAAGTAGATGAGCGAGTAGATGAAGCGAGTAGATGAGCGAGTAGATGAGCGAGTAGAGTGATGAGCATGTAGAATGATGAGTAGATGAATGAGTAAGATGATGAGCATGTAGATAAATATGTTAGCTGAATTAGTTGAATTTAACTGATTAGTCAGTTGTTAAAAGCTCATATGAACAAACGCAGATTTTATCGACAAAAGTGAGATTCAGTTCAGCGACATATGAACGAACGCAGATTTTATCGACAAAAGCAGAACTCAGCTCAGCGAGATCAGCTTAAATTCGAATTTTATTCAACTTTAAGCGACGAATGTCACTTAAGCTAAATTCTAAAATTTAGTTCACTTTACAAACTGTTGATGAAAACATGAGTTTTTAAAATTGTCTGATGTTGATATTGATGTTAAGAATTGAATGTATTTTTCTCTTTAAAATTTTTTTTGAGTGATGTGTTAAAGCATTCAACTTATCATCAATCTTGTCAAAATGATAAGTGATGTGATAGTTAAATTTAAACAGAAACTCACTTCAATGAGCTTGATGATGATTCAACTGCTTAGTTAACATGAAATATTCAAGATTTTTGTAATCTATTATCATCTCAACAGAATAGATAAAATCTTTAAACTTTGATCATCATTTCTTGAAAGCATAAACAATGATCATAAGTTTTTTATTGTAGATCTTGTAGTTACACTTAATTGAATTATGCTTCTTTGAAAAGTAAGTGACTGAATGAAGAATCTTGTTTTCATCATATTGAAAGAGAATGTCTTTGAACACATAGTTCAAAGCATTGATTTCTATCACAATCTTGTGATCTGAATTATAATGATGAAGAATAATCTTGAAAGTGAAGACTTTCTTAAGAATGTTGAATGCAATCTGACATTTCTGAAATCAGATAAAGAGTACATCTTTTTGATGAGACAAGTAAGCGAAGTAGTTATTCTACTATAGTCATAAATAAATCTTTTATAAAAGTTCGTGAAATTTAGAAAACTTTGAATGTCTTTAATGTTGATCAAGATGAGTCAATTGATAATAATGTTTATCTTAAAAAAGTTCATCTTGATCTCTTTGATGATGATTATCAATTCTAAATATGAAACTTAAGTGACGTGAAACTTGCATTTGATTATATTTATCTGAAGATCTGCTTCTTGCAGCTTTCACAAAATGAGCTTGACATGAATCTTATGCTTAAGTTCATTGTTGAAATAAATCAAGATGTCATTTAAATAAGCTGTACAGAATTTATTTAAATGTTCATGAAAAGTATTGTTAATATACTTTTGAAACAAGACAGACTCATTATATAAATTGAAAAATATGATTAAATACTTGAATAATTTAAATTGAATGCAAAAGATGATGAAAGCTTCATCTTCTTCTTTGATTCAAAGTTGATTGAACGCAGAAATGATATTCAACTTGATAAAGATTTTAGCTTGACTTAAATAATTCAGCATTTTTGAAATCAGAGACAGAGAATATCAATTCTTGACTGTAATAGTGTTCAGATCTTGATAGTTCACACAGAAGCAAAGTTCTTCTTCAAGTTTCTTGATGAAGAGAACAGAAATGATCATCTGAAAGCAATTGACTTGAATGAAATCTTTGCTCAGATTTTCATTCAAATAATGACGAAGTTCTAGAATTTCATCACGACTCATGTTATACAAAGCAAAGACTGAGAATTGAGCATCTTCTTTAAAATGTATGACATGATCATGAGTTTAATGCAAAAACAAGATATCAATGTTCTTTTTAAAAAAGACATTTAAAAACTTGAAATATCTGAATGATAAAATTGTGACTGAATCAACATTCTTACTTTGTTAATAAACTTTAAAATCTTCTTGTGTTGTGAATGCAGTCAAATGAAGTTTCTTTTTCATTTGATGAAGATTCAAATGATGATTCTTATCATATATACTATTTTAAGAATGAGATGAGAATTGAACAAGAGTTGAACTGTTTTTTGAATGAATAATCAAAGTTGCATGATGCAATTTTGACTCGTCAGAATCTAAACTAGAAGACGAGATTGATTCAAGATTCAAGAAAACATTGATTTTCTTTAAAATGATGCTAAACACTTCAATGTTTTTGACATGAACAGCATGATCAAAGCTTCAAACTTTCAACTTAATTATATCAAATTATATAAAAGATTGATTGAATTGATCTGCTTAAAGAACAACAGAAATTTTAAAGAAGAAAGAATTTCAACACTTGATTTTTGATGAGTATTCTTTTTAAATGACTTGAAGAATACAATTAGAAACTTCTTGTTTCAAATGAAAGACAACATTGAATGAAGTTTGTTTCTTGTGAACAAGTTAAGTATTAATTAACTTTTCATTAGCAAATGAAAAGTTATATTGCTTCTTGTGAGCAGACGAAAAACTGAGTTATTTCTTATGAATGAATTGAAAACTGAATTACTTCTTGTGAATGAACTGAAAACTGAATTACTTCTTTCAAGTAAATGAAAGACTAAATTGCTTTTTGCAAGTGAACTGAGTATTAAATTGCTTCTTGTGAATGATCTGTAGATTGAATTACTTCTTGTGAGCAATTCATGAACTGAGTTACTTCTTGTGAGTGAATTGAGAGTGAGACTGAAAGAAAGCTACTTTGTTAACTTTGAACAAGAAATTTTCTTCTTGTTGATTAAAATCATAGATTTTGATGAGAAATGAACAATAATAATTAAGATAAAAGAAGAAAGATAAAATGAGAATATTATGTTCAAAATTGACATTAATGACATGATGATGAAATCATGATAAACTCATAATGATGAGATATTAACTTAATTCAATGATATAAAAGAATAATCTTTCAATGTGTTCATTGAGAATCATTGTGATTTCAACAACATGAGTAATATCATCAATTAAAGTGACTTGATCATCAAATTCTTAAAGTCTGCGAGAATGAATTAATTGATGCAAGAGAAGATGATGTTGTTGCGTGAAGAATTTATTCATAAAGACATAAGCAGAAACTTCACTATCAATCAGAGTGAGAATGAAAACTCTAAATTAAGCTTAACATAAAATACAGAATATTATCATGTGATTATCTTTGAATGTTGAATTGAATTCAAAGAGTTTCAAGACAGATTTAGCAGAAAACTTTCTATATGATTGAAGTGAAAGTGAAAAGATTGAGACTAGTAAACAAGATGATATGTATACAGATTTTTGAGCGTGACTTAGCTCAGAAACTAAACTTTTCTTATGAACAGCAAGACTTCTTCATCTATATTGATGATGTCACTGTTGTAAATGTTTATAATATACAAAGTGAAGAACTTTTTATTTGAGCATTCTTTAATGATTTTGCTTGAATGTTGCAACTTGCAATAGTATTACAACTTTCACTTGTTGTAAATTTTCTTAATTTCAGAAACAATCAAAGTCTTATCTTGAACAATGATAATGATGAAGCTTAAATTCATTGATTCATTGAGAAATGAGAAAGAAAGAGACGAAGATACTGTTAAAACAACAGTCACAGAAATGATGATCTTTGAATTCAAAGAATTACTAGTTGATGCAAAGACATTCTTGACTTTGATGAATGAAATGATGATGAAGATGAAGTGAGATTGATGATGTTTAAGCTGTTGAAACTCTTTATCAATGTCAAAAAATGCTTAAATTCATTGATGAAAAATAAATGATTGAATTTTATCAAGATTTCATCAGAAGAAAACAATGACTTAAGTGAAATAATTGACATTGCGCTTCAAACAATCAATCAATAAAAAATCTTTCATTAAAGAATGTTTTTTCTTTTAATAGAAAAGATTATAGTAGTCAACAAAGCTATTCATGTCTTACTTTAAAGTTTCATGAAGATATAAATGAGCATCTTCTGTCTTGAAAAAATTGTTGTAACAATGATGTAATTTGTGTCATCAATCTGTAAAGATGAAAATGATACAAAGATTATTGACTCAATATTGATTCATTAGATTGTGAATCTTCTTATTTATGATGAATCATGACTTGACATAAATGATCTTGACTCGATGAGAGAGATAATGATCATCGTTTATGTTTATGTGCTGTATCAGACTCTGCTTTCATGCATTCAATCAATCTTTGTCTTTCTCATATTCAAATATATCAAGAAGCTTCTTGAATTTAAAAGCAATGAAGACAGCAACAGAATTTGCAGAAAAATGAATGATGAAGAAAGATTGATTATTCAAGATTTGTGCAATGATCTGAATTATCATCATAAGAAACTGAGAATTCAACTTTATATAAATTAAAAAACTGAAAATGATGAACGAAAATGAAATAATAACATCATGTTATCAAACTTGATTTTAAAGCTCTTGCATTGTGTGAAAGATCTTAACTGAATTTTCGATCATACTTTAAGTGAACTGTTCAACAGCACGCTCATCATTGATTGAGAAATTGTAAAATGATTTCATTTGAGCGAAAGAATAACTAAATGAGATTTCAACGTATGAAAACGTTGCAGAAAGTGTAAATCTTTTATAATGTCAGAAACTGAGTTAAATTAAAGATATTATCAATATAAAAGACTGATATTATTATTATTACTTTGATAGAATTTAAATATAAGACAATACATCAGATAATGTATAAGATGAAAGACAAAAAGTGAAAGAAAAGAACAAAAGTTCAACTTTTATATACATGAATTGAGCAGAATTAAGACTAAACAATAGTTTTATGACTTAAGATTGCAAAGATTTATGCACATGATTGAGATGATCAAAACAAAATTGTTGAAACTAAATTAAAATGATGATGATTAAATTGATGACTTGATTCATTGAACTGCAAAACAAATTTAATGAATTGAGATTATTTAAAACATCAACAATTTATGTTTTAAATTGAGTTGATGATCTGACATCATGACACATTTTGATGATTCATGTCAATGTGATAAATGATGTCATTTAAACTATTAGACATGCGCTTGCAGCTAATCACGTCAAAGTGATCTTATAAGAAGAAAGATTGATCAAAATGATAAATCATTTAATTTATTGACTAATTACATAATTAAACACTTGACGAAATTTCTTGATGAAACTTCATGATTTTAATGTTGAAAACATCAAGAACGAAATTTTCAACAATATTAAAGTTTAAAACATAAGTTTTCAAAATTGTTTAATGTTGATATTGATGTTAAGAATTGAATGTATTTCTCTCTTTAAAAAGATTTTCTGAGCGACGTGTCAAAGCATTCAACTTATCATTAATCTTGTCAAAATGATAAACAATGTAATAATTGAATTTAAACAGAAACTCACTTTAATAAGCTTGATGATGATTCAACTGCTTAGTTAACATGAAATACTTAAGATTTTTATGATTCATGATCATTTTAACAGAATAAATAAAGTCTTTGAACTCTGATCATCATTTCTTGAAAGTGCAAAAATAATTATGAGTTCTTTATCATAAATCTTGTAGTTATATTCAATTGAATTATGCTTCTTTGAAAAGTAAGTAACTGAATAAAGAATCTCATTTTCATCATATTAAGAAAGAATGTTTTTGAATACATAGTTTAAAGCATTGATTTCTATCACAATCTTGTGATCTGAATTATAATGATGAAGAATAATCTTGAAAGTGAAGATTTTCTTAAGAATGTTGAATGCAATCTGACATTTCTGAAATCAGACAAAAAGTACATCTTTTCTGATGAGATGAGTGAGCAAAATAGTTATTCTACTATAGTCATAAATGAATCTTGTATAAAAGTTCACGAAATCTAAAAAACTTTAAACATCTTTAACATTAATCAAGATGAATCAATTGATAATGATGTTTATCTTAAAAGAATTTATTTTAATCTTTTCAAAGATGATTATCAATTTTAGATATGAAACTTAAGTGATGTGAAACTTGCATTTGATTATATTCATCTGAAGATTTGCTTTTTGCAACTTTCACAAAATAAGCTTGACATGAATCTTATGCTCAAGTTCATTGTGAAAATAAATCAAGATGTCATTCAAATAAGCTGTATAAAACTTATTTAAATGTTCATGAAGAATATTATTGATGTACTTCTAAAATAAGATAAACTCATTATATAAATCAAAGAGCATGATTAAATACTTGAATAATTTAAATCAAGTGTAAAAGATGATGAAAGCTTCATCTTCTTCTTTGATTTAAAGTCAATTGAATGCAGAGATGATATTCAACTTAATAAAGATTTTAACTCAACTTAAATGATTCAGCATTTCTGAGATCAAAGACAAAGAATATCAATTCTTGACTGTAATAACGTTCAGATTTCAATAGTTCATGCAGAAGTAAAGTTCTTCTTCAAGTTTCTTGATGAAAAGAACAGAAATGATCATCTGAAAGTGACTGACTTGAATAAAATCTTTGCTCAGATTTTCATTTAAATAATGACGAAGTTCTAGAATTTCATCACGACTTATGTCATACAAAGCAAAGATTGAGCATTGAGCATTTTCTTTAAGATGTATGACATGATCATGAATTCAATGCAAAGATAAGATATTGACATTCTTCTTGAAAAAAACATTTAAAAACTTAAAATATTTGAATGATAAAATTGTAACTGAATCGACATTCTTACTTTATTAATAAACTTTAAGATTTTCTTATGTCATGAATGTAATCAAATGAAATTTCTTTTTCATTTAATGAAGATTCAAATGATGATTCTTATTATACATACTGTCTTGAGAATGAAATAAGAATTGAGCAAAAGTTGAAATGTTCTTTAAACAGATAATCAAAGTTGCATGACGTAATTTTGACTTGTTAAAATCTAGATTAAAAGATCAGATTAACTTAAGATTTAAGAAAACATCAATTTTCTTTAAAATGATGTTAAACACTTTAATGTTTTTAACATGAACAGCATGATCAAAGCTTTAAACTTTCAACTTAATTATGTCAAGTTGTATAAAAAATTGATTGAATTAATTTGCTTGAAAAACAATAAAAGTTTTAAAGAAAGAAGAATTTCAACATTTAATTTTTAATGAGTATTCTTTTTAAATGACTTGAAGAATACAATTAAAAGCTTCTTGTTTCAAATGAAAGATAAGATTGAATAAAATTTGTTTCTTATGAATGAGCTGAATATTAATTGACTTTTCATGAATAAACAAAAAATTATATTGCTTCTTGTGAATAAATGAAAAACTGAGTTACTTCTTGCAAGTAAATTGAAAACTGAATTACTTCTTATAAGTGAACTGAAAACTGAATTATTTCTTTCAAGTGAATAAAAGATTAAATTGCTTTTTATGAGTAAATTGAAAACTAAGTTACTTTTTTCAAATGAATGAGAAATTAAATTGCTTCTTACAAGTGAACTGAAAACTGAGTTACTTCTTTTAAGTAAATGAGAAACTAAATTACTTCTTGCAAGCGAATTGAATGCTGAATTGCTTTTTATGAGTAATCTGTAAATTGAATTATCTCTTGTAAATGATTCATGAACTGAGTTGCTTCTTGTGAGTGAATTGAGAGTGAAACTGAAGAAAAACTACTTTGTTAACTTCAAGTAAGAAATTTTCTTCTTATTGATTAAAATCATAAATCTTGATGAAGATTTAATAATAATGATTAAGATAAAAGAAGAAAAACAAGATGAGAATATTATGTTCAAAATTAATATCAATGGCGTGATGATGAAGTCATAACAGATTCATGATGATGAAATATTGACTTAATTCAATGATATAAAAAAATAGTCTTTCAATGTGTTTATCAAGAATCATTGTAAATTCAATAATATAAATAATGTCATTAATTAAAGTGACTTGATCATTAAATTCTTGAAGTTTGCAAGAATGAGTTAATTGATGCAAGAAAAAATGATGTTGTTGTGCAAAGAATTTATTCATAAAAACATAAATGAAAACTTCATTATCAATCAAAGTGAAAGTGAAAACTTTAAATTAAGCTTAACATAAAATACAGAATATTATCATGTGATTATTTTTGAATGTTGAATCAAATTCAAAGAGTTTCAAGACAAATTTAGCAGAAAACTTTCTATATGATTGAAGTGAAAGTGAGAAGATTGAGACTAGTAAACAAAATGATATATATACAGATTTCTGAACATGACTTAGCTTAAAAACTAAACTTTTCTTGCAGACAGCAAGACTTCTTCATTTATATTGATGATGTCACTGTCATAAATATTCATGATATGCAGAATGAAGAACTTTTTATTTAAGCATTCTTTAATGATTTTGCTCGAATGTTGTAACTTGCAATAATAACATAAATTTCACTTGTTGTAGATTTTCTTAATCTCAGAAATGATCAAAGTCTTATCTTGAATGATGATAATGACAAAACTTAAATTCATTAATTCATTAAAAGATGAAAGAGAAAGAAACGAAAATACTGTTAAAACAACAGTCACAAAAATGATGATCTTTGAATTCAAAAAATTATTAATTGATGTAAAAATGCTTTTGACTTTAATGAATGAAACAATGATGAAGATGAAGTGAAATTGATGATGTTTAAACTGTTGAGACTTTTTATTGATGTTAAAGAATGCTTAAATTCATTAATGAAAGATGAATGATTAAGTTTCATTGAAGTTTTATCAGAAAAAAATGATGATTTAAGTGAAATAATTAACATTATGCTTCAGACAGTCAATCAATGAGAAATTTTTCATCAAAGAATGTTTTTTCTTTTGATAGAAGAAATTGTAGTAGTTGACAAAGTTATTCATGTTTTGCTTTAAAGTTTTGCAAAAATATAAATGAACATTTTTTGTCTTGAAAGAATTGTTGCAGTAATGATGTAACTTGTGTCATCAATCTGTAAAGATGAAAATGATACAAAGATTATTGACTTGATATTGATTCATTAGATTGTGAATCTTCTTATCTATGATGAATCATGACTTGACATAAATGATCTTGACTCAATGAAAGAAATAATGATCATTATTCATGTTCATATGCTGTATCAGATTCTGCTCTCATGCATTCAATTGATCTTTGTTCTTCTTATATTTAAATATGTTAAGAAGCTTCTTGAATCTAAAAGTAATGATGATAGTGACAAAGTTTACAGAAAGATAAATGATGAAGAAAGATTAATTGTTTAAGATTTGTGCAATGATTTGAATTATCATTGCAAAAGATTAAAAATTCAATTTTATATAAATTAAAGAATTAAAAACGATGAATGAAAATAAAATGATAATATCATGTTGTTGAACTTAATTTTGAAGCTCTTGCATTGCATGAAAGATTTCAACTGAATTTTCAATCATACTTTAAGCAAACTGTTTAACAGCATGCTCATCGTTGATCAAGAAATTGTGAAGTGACTTTATTTAAATGAACTTCAACAAATTCTCAAGTGCTAATTAGTCAATCACATGCAGCTAATCATCACGTTGACATCATTGACATCATTGACAGATAATTAAATCAAAGATTCAATCAAACATCATTTAATTATATTATTAATTTCATACTTAAATTTAATAACTGATAAATTGAATCATTTATCTTTGCACATAGATAATTAAATGATTAACAGCATTATTAAACAGTTTAACAACATCTTCATTCTTCGCATTTTACATGCTCATTATTCTACTCATCATTCTACATACTCATTATTTTACTCGTCATTCTACATACTCATCATTCTACTCATCATTCTACATACTCATCATTTTACTCGTCATTCTACATACTCATCATTTTACTCATCATTTTACATACTCATCATTCTACTTGTCATTCTACATACTCATCATTTTACTCGTCATTCTACATACTCATTATTCTACTCATTATTCTACATACTCATCATTTTACTCGTCATTCTACATACTCATCATTTTACTCATCATTCTACATGCTCATCATTTTACTCGTCATTCTACATACTCATCATTTTACTCATCATTCTACATGCTCATCATTCTACTCATTATTCTACTCGCTCATTTACTCGCTCATTTACTCACTTCATTTACTCATTTTATCAATCTCTTTATTAAATGCTTTATCAAACACATTGATTGAATGCATAAAACACGTTAAACAGTGCTTCAAACAATGCTTTTTACATGACTTGAAAACAGTACTGTTATCTTTGTGATTAGTAATCTTCACTCTCAGTCGAAGATCAACGTTAGAAAATTCAAAGAATTCAGAATATTTACTTCTTCTTACTTCTTTCTTTCTTCATAATTTTACTTTCTAGAACAACAACAATTGTATTTCAACAATGCTAATTAACTCAATAAAATACATTCTTTATGACTTGATATTGAACTTTCTATCAAATTCTTTACTGATCTTTCTATCAATCTTTCTATCAATCTTTCTACTGATCTTTCTACTGATCTTTCGATCGAGCTTTCTATTGATCTTTTTACTGATCTTTCTACTGATCTTTTGATTGAACTTTCTACTGATCTTTTGATTGAACTTTCTACTGAGCTTTCTACTGAGCTTTTTACTGAACTTTCTACTGAACTTTCTACTGAGCTTTCTACTGAGCTTTCTACTGATCTTTTGATTGAGCTTTCTATTGAACTTTCTACTGAGCTTTTGATCGAACTTTCTATCAAACACTCTGTCAAACTTTCTACATGCTTTAAATTACTCATCAATCGAGCGCATAACATGAATTGAACAGTGCTTTCTACATGACTTCTTTCATGTTTTTCTATCAAGCACTCTTCATGATTTTCTATTGAGCACTCTTCATGTTTTTCTATCAAGCACTCTTTATGTTTCTCTATCAAGCACTCTTCATGTTTCTCTATTGAGCATTCTTCATGTTTCTTTATCAAGCACTCTTCATGTTTTTCTATCAAGCATTCTTCATGTTTTTCTATCAAGCATTCTTCATGTTTTTTTATCAAGCACTCTTCATGTTTTTCTATCGAGCACTTAGAGTGATCACGTCAAGTCGAGTCATCGAGATTGAGTCGAGTTCTCAACTCATCAAGACTTGATTCAAGTCAGAATTCTTGACTTGAGTATGCAAATTGAGTCAGAAGATTGAAATCAAGTATTCAAGTTGAGTCAGAAGAATGAAATCGAGTATCGACTTGAAATACTCGATTCGACTCGTTAAGACATGAAGATAAATAGATAGATATTTTATTATGACTTTCTATTATAACTTTCTATCATGACTTTCTATCAAATAGTCTTCATGTTTCTCTATCATAGCTTCTCTTCATGACTCTTCTTCATGACTTCTCTTCATGACTTCTCTTCATGATTCTTTTTCATGACTTTTCTTCATGATTCTCGTTTATGACTCTTCTTTATGACTTTTCTTCATAGCTCTTCTTCATGACTTCTTTTCATGACTCTTTATCAAACAGTCTTCATAGTTTCTCGTCATGACTCTCTATCAAAGCTTTCTATCAAATGATCTTCATGTTTCTCTTCATGTTTCTCTTCATGTTTCTCTTCATGTTTTTCTTCATGTTTCTCTTTATGACTTTCTATCAAAAAGGTAATGCAAAAAGGTAATGCAAAGGCGAAAAACCGGAAAAATTTCTATATTTAGCTCTCTTGACATCATATTCAATTGCTTGATGAGTCGAGTTGAGTCAGCGAATTCTGACTCGACTCGAGATCAATACTAGGTCGAATCATGATGTTGAGATCGAGTATTTGAGTCAAGTCACGACAATGATATCGAGTACTTGAGCGAGTCAGAAAGTAAATATGAAAACTCGACTTGATGATCAGTTTACGAGCACTCTACATAGTCAACAATTCATTTAAATAGATGATTAAATAACTAGTTAAATAATAAGTTCATTGATTTAATACTTTGCTTTTACATGCACTTGAACATATAAAATTGAGCATATAAAACTGAGCATATAAAATAAGAATAATCATTGTCAGCAGTATCATTCATGTCATTTTGATGATTCATGTCATTTTGATGATTCGTGTCATATTGATGATTCATGTCATTTTGATGATTCATGTCAATGTGATAAATGATGTCATTTAAGCTATTAAACATGCGTTTGCAGCTAATCACGTCAAAGTGATCTTATAAGAAGAGAAATTGATCAAAATGATAAATCATTTAATTTATCAACTAATTACATGATTAGACACTCAACGAAATTTTTCGATGAAAGAATAATTAAACAAGATTTCAATGTATGAAAATGTTGCAGAAAGTGTAGATCTTTTGTAATTAAACTGATCACGTCAAGTTGAGTACTTAAGTTCAAATCAAGTACTTAACTTGAAAAGTATTGAGTTGAGTTGAAATTTTTTTGAAAAAGTATCGAGTCAAGTTGAGAAGTTGAATTTGAGAACTCAAGTCAAATTGAGAAGCTTGATTCAACAATTCAACTCAAAAACTTAACTTGATTCAACAAGATATTAAATAAATGTAAATAGCTTAATTGAACAGTCTACATGATTTTTCTTCATGACTTTCTATCAAATGATCTTCATGTTTCTCTTCATGACTTTCTATCAAATGATCTTTATGTTCTTCTTCATGACTTTCTGATTTTATCAAAATTAAATGCAAAAAGATAATGCAAAGAAATAATGCAAAAAGTGAAAAAATTTCTATATTTAACTTTCTTGATATTAAGCTTGAGTTCTTGATGAATTGAGTCGAGTTGACTCAATTTTCAGTCGAGTCAAGTCATATCAAGTTAAAAATATGCTCAATTCGATTCAAGTTAAGTTGAAAATGTAAGTAACTCGACTTTGAATTGATTTGAATTCAAAATATTAATTCAAAACTCAATTTGACAATCAGTTTATTTATAATGTCAAAGACTGAGTTAAACTAAAGATACTATCAATATAAAAGACTGATATTATTATTACTTTGATGAAATTTAGATACAAGACAATACATCAAATAATGTACAAAATGAAAGACAAAAAGTGAAAGAAAAGAACGAAAGTTTGACTTTTATATACATGAATTGAGCAGAATTAAAACTAAACAATAGTTTTATGACTTAAGATTGCAAAGATTCACGCACATAACTGAGATGATCAAAACAGAATTGCTGAAACTAAATTAAGATGATGATGATTAGAATGATGACTTAATTCATTGAACTGTGAAACAGATTCAATGAATCGAAATTATTTAAAACATCGATGATTTATGTTTTAAATTGAGTTGATAATCTAACATCATGACAGATAGACAGACATATCTCTTAGTAATTGTAAATTCATTGTATTTCATTGTTCATCAAAGCTGTCAATATATTCAGTTGTGCGAATCAAGAACAATTTCTGAGAGCACTTAATCTTGCAAGCGTGTCATGTGCAGAACTCAAGATTGTCTCATCAACAGCAATCAGACAGCTCACTGCATGACAATCAGCGACGTCAACATGCTTTACTCAATCAGCAAGTAAGACTTCATCAACTGAAGTATGAGCTCAGCTGAGCAGCGAGTCATCTTGCTGCAGAGAATAACATTGAGTGACTGTGAGAAGAAGATGAAGTGAGAGCTGATGACATGGCTTATTGATTGATTGGCTCTTAATAAATGTGGCTGAAATGTCAGTAAAGGAGCTTTATGGGCACAGTCTTCAAAATTATCATGTAATACCGGCTAGTTTTATTACAAGTGATATGTGCTAAATATAAAAGCGAAAAGGCATTATAAAGTAGCGTCAATGACTTTCAAAATTGAGAGGTCTTTTCGCATGCACACTTCAGCTTCGCGTCTGCAAAACATATTTCATTCTCACGGACAAGCTCAGTTCAGGGACAAGCTCACTGACGGAAAATCATTGCACACACCATCAGGCAACGCTCGCATCCTTCTGTTCTATACTCGATGGTAAGGACAAATGGACGGCGTACAAGTTCACGAAGAACGTCTACGACGTATGGATGCCGACTCTTGCTCCGCCGTAGATGGCTTTCCCCATCTCGAGGCTAGGACTCACCGGGGCGCGATTAGCCCTCCTGGATTTGAAGTTGCAGATCCCGGAAAAGAATTGACAAACCCTGTGCCATTTGTGAAAGTCTGATGTCTCGTCATCTCGCTGGATGAAGACCCGTGTGGCGTCCGGGTAAATCCAGCCTATTAAAAGCGGCACGAATAAGAGCTGCAACAGAATGCATACAAATGTCAAAACGATCGGTGCCGAAAATGTATCATTCATCATTGGATTCTTTAGTAACATCATTCCAGCCGTACCTCAGAGTGTGTCGCACCAGCAAGAGTTCATAAACCCGGCCAGAGTTACTAGGATTACAACAATTGTGCCGATCGCAGAGACGGTATCCTTGGTCCTCGTTCGGTAGAATTTGGTCCGGAAATAGGGGTGAAAATCTAGGCAAAATATGAAGACCCACCAGACCAAGAGAACGAGCTCGCTGATGCTGCGACAGTTGAATCCGAGGGGAGGTACCAGCCATGATATTATGAAACTGGTAACTGCTGCTGTAGCAACCGGTAGCGAGGGTATTACCGTATACCAGGCGAAGCGCCAACGTTCGTTGCCCGTGGGACAAGTTATGCCTTTCGTCTTTGTGTTTTGTGGCTCTAAGGGTTGCGTCTTCGAGCCGGGATCCTCTGTGTCCTGCGCAATTACGCCTTGCCCGTCAATATCTTGTACCTTTTTCAGTGTTCCTTCCGCAACCTCCTTGTATATCTCTTGTGTCTGCCAGGAGTAAATACCACCTAGTGTCCTCCGATTTTCTCTTTAATTCATATGAATATCTGGAAGTTGCAGTTGCCGAGGTAGAAATGCGCTGTGAAAATCATCCTCAAATCGTTTCAGTATTTCTGGAACAGCACTTTCAGTCTGCGAGACGCCAACAACAGCAGCCAAAAATATAGCTGGTATAATCCAGAAGTGTAACGTAGATAAGGCGATGGCGTGTGCTGGAAGCACATCGGACTTCATGAACGCAAGTACAATGGCGAATATGAAGATTACTTCCCCAGAAACGATTGGCAACAGTTGGGTGATCTGGGCACGAGCAAGCTCATTGCTCGTTCTCTGGCATATAGCAATCAAGAAGTCTCTTTCAGTCTGATTCATGACTTTTCTTTGAATCGACCACTCCAATTAGCCTTGACGGAAGTAGATGGCAGCGGCTCGACACTACTCACAGTTGTCTCTGCAAAGAGTTGTGCGCCTGCGTACCCGCTTCAAGTCCCCACTCGTCGTACGCAATCGTAACCCTGGCGAGTGCTCTCCACTTTCGCTCCCACCTGTTGTACTTTATGCAGCAATCGCTCTGGCCTTTCAAACCCCGTTCTGACCTGTTTTGTAAGCTACGTTTCCAATCCGTGGCCCTCTGTTGGCAGCTCGCCATCTTGAAAAAGTATCCTTGAACGGTACCGATAGGGTTGCCGATGAGACGCATGATCACAAAAACCTGAACAGGAAGACCGAGCGGAGCTTGTGGCAGGAGTAGAACAAGGTTAATGAGCGGAATCTTCCACAACGCTATGCGAGTCCAAATATACCCTGGATCGTAGAGCCGGGCGCCAGTCGTTCCTGTAAGCTGCTCGCATCCTGCGCAAGTCAAGGTAGCTTTGCCCGGAAGCTGGTCGAATATCCTCCAGTCCGTTGAACAGGCGCTATAGATAATCTGGGAAAGAATCCACAGATTTGCGAAATCGAGTCCTGTTGTATTGGTGCAGTTCGGATACGGGTTTTCACAGCTGTACGTGGCTGTTGTATTGAGTGGACACAATATCCCTGTCGACGTGGATTGACCCATCTCTCGTACCTCTCGGCGTAGGATATGAACAAACAGAGACAATAATAATAGCTTCGAAGTTCAGGGAAGAAACTGCTTCATGATATACCGCCTGAAAGAGGCTATCGATGGCTACATGTACAGTACACACTTCAGCCGAACAAGGATCAGTTTCGCCACGCTACACACTCTACTCGTCCTCCAGGGAGTTAACTCCCTGGAGCACCAAGTAGTTGAAAGGTACCTAGGCTCAAAGCAGCCTCATCCAGCGCCAAACCGGTTCCCGCCATCGTGGACAAGGCGCACATCGAGTCTTTTGGCGCTGGACGTGCTTCCCAAGCCTCAAGCGGCTTGCGTACGTACGTTTGCTGTTTCTTGAGTCCTAGAGGTTGCCGAGAAAGCTTGGGAGCGCTAGATGGGAATGTGTAGGAGAAGCCGACATTCCGTGTGCAAAGCAAACAAAGAGTTCAGCCACGAATGAGTACGGACGTAGAACACTATAGTTACTACCGTCTGCACAATGAGCTGAATATTGAGTGATCTAGAATGAACTATGAAGCTTGCTGCTTTCGTGACCTAATCCTGACGAATCATTTTCGATCCCAGCGTGCATGAGGGGAATGAAGGTCCAGCTTGACTGGAGGCTATCGGCAAGCGAAGGTGGCTGCTAGCCGGCTTGGCTCGGCCAATGCCGGCCGCTAGAGAACAAGGAGATTAAGCAGGGAAAAGGGGATAAATAGGCCGTTCCCCCTTCTGTTTCCCCCATCATCTCTTCCTGTTTCTCCATCCCTTAGGATTCAGCCAGAAACGCGCTTTTGCACCTGCTATCCACTTTGCTACCCACTTTGCTATCCACTTTGCTATCCACTTTGCTATCCACTGCTGTCACTGCTTCGCTACTCACTGCTGTCACTGCTTCGCTACTCACTGCTATCACTGCTTCGCTATTCACTGCTGTCACTGCTATCCCATTTGCTTCACTACTGTCATCACTGTCGATGATCATCTCTACTCGCCGTCAGAATTGCGTCAACGTCAACGTCGCTGTCAGCAGAAGACGAAGTCGTCGTCGCTTTCCCTTTTCTCATGTGTCTCGCTTTCGCTCGCCTGCATCATCGTCGTCATCTTCGTCGAATTCATCTGCTTCTTCGAATCTTCTTTCTTCAAGTGTTCTCTTGAGAAGAATCAATTCAAAAGAAACATTAATTACTTTCATCATGTGACAAAGTATTAAAGATGTTCATTAAGTGAATATGAAATGCAAGCTGAAACAGAAGCTTTGATGACTAGAAGCTCAGAGTACAACGCTGAATCAATTGAAAAACAATTCAATGATAGAAAACACTATCAATTAAACGTTAAATACTATTCTCTCAAGTGATTCTTGCATTCAAACAATGATATTTTGCTATCTCTTTATTGATATTACTCAACTGATTCTCATCTTCAAAAATGAATTTTAAGCTGTCAATATTTTCAAGCTGATCAATGATCATATATTAAATTCAATCAATAAGCAAGATCTGCAATTGTCATGAATTAATGAGCTTCAAGCTCATGATGATGACATCACTCAGCAGAATCTCAAGAACATGATTTTCTTTCTATGCTGTCTAAAAGTATATAATCAATGTTTCATCAAAATGATTAATGATTAATTGAAACATTCTTTGCAAGTAAGCTTAACTTGATACATTGACTATCTGCAGAAACTTTATTTGCATTACATATTTAAATTTTTGTGAATCTTTCACTTTCGCTTTCATGAAATTTACATGATAAAAAAAGTCAACAATTTGAATGAGTGATACAATGTTGAAGATGAACTTATTGATTGAGCATTGATAAAGAAAACATCTGCTATCGCTTCTCAAACAAAATATCAGAGTCAGAAAGTCAGAAAACAGTTCTATGATTTCAGACTTGAAGAAGTAAGCACAGAATTCTCAGTATGCAACAAGTTCAACAACAACAACTGCATTTATTTTAATTACACATATCAACATATTTGCAGCAAATGTGATGAAACTCACGTTGCAATCAATTGCAAAACATCGAATTTAAACAGTTAATTTATCATTGAAAGAAAATGATGTTGAATTTCAATCTTGCTGATATCAATATTGAAATTCTTTTCATATCAATTCATGAAGATCAATGAGATTTCTTTAGCGCGCAGAGATTCTTTAGATGTGAATGCATGATAAACACAACTAGTTGAACATTCTGATCATAGACATGTTCAAACATTGCTGTTTATCATTGAACATGAAGTTAAAATTGAATATCAAGATTTTAATCAACTGATTTTGAGTGAGAATCTCTTCTTGACAAATGAAGCTTCAAATACTCTTCAAGTTGATTTGATGTAGTAAGTTCATTGTGATTGACTAATCAAGATTCATCATGTTTCTTATTGCTTTATATTCTCATCACTGAGACTAGTATCGAAGAAAAATAATTGCTGACATCAAATACATCATTTATCATATTTGAAAGAAAGATCAGTCAACTGCTTCATTCTTGAGAACTGAGAATCAATTGAATATTTCATCTTTGATCAAGCAATCATTACTTTATGCAACGTTGATCAAAATGCAGTTTTCATTAAAAGAAATCTGATCGACATTTTTTATCATGTGTTAATAGCAACATCAAATCATTGACTGCTTGATTTCTTTTGAAAAGATAAGTATTGAATAAATTGCTTTCTTCTTTTCAATCTACACACGTCATCATATTTATTCAATCTTTTCGCTAAAGATTTTTGTTAAATGCTCATAGTTACTCTGCAATGAAACTTAATAATACACTATCTGAATGACTTTCTAGTCATACAAGCGAACATAATCAAAGCTCATAGATACGAAAGCGATTTCAATAATTTGTGCATTCAGTTAGAATTTAACATTAATCTTAAAAAGAATCTTATTGACATCACATGCATCTTTTTGAACATTGAGCTTGACTTAATCAATATAATGACTTATTTATCATTTGATAAGCATCAGAAGACAATTCAGCTCGTCAACAGCATGCTTACAAAAAGTTCTTTATCATATGAGAAGTTACAGATGTTATTAAACTTTCTGTCATTTGTTGCAAAGATTGTAGTTTCTGAAAGAGTCTTTTTCAGACGACTGTTTAACGACTTAATCATCATTAAATTACGTAAGCAGCGCATCAATTATTCAATGCAATAAGATTTACTATGATGAAAGATGTTTCTTTCAAAGTGAAATGATGTACATCTGCTTTGCAAGCAGAAATTCAGACATTCTTTATATCTTTGAATCAATGCTTCAGATCTGCATGACATGAAAAGCTATTATCTGTGTCATTTCAATTTATCATCAGCTGCTAATTAAGCATTTTTTAATTGATTTAACATGCGCTTGAGTAGCAAGCATATCAATGTCAAAGAAATAACGATGATTCTTCATGCTTTGACAGCATGACTTCTCATTTTTGCAAGATGCAATCTCATTATATATGATGACAATGTAGCTGTTGTCATCGACATAAATAAGATCTTCATGCACGAAGAGACAATGCTGCATCTGCGATGAATAGTTTTGCTGATGACTGTGCATGATATCTGCATACATGCTTTATGAATTTCAACTCATGAAAATTGTTTAGCTGATTTGCTTTCTCAAGCGAAGTTCAGTACTATTGCTGACAAATTTTCTCAACTAGCTACACTTCAATCAATCAGCGCAAGTCATCAAACTTCTGATACAGCAAGATTTTTCTTGATCATTCAACAGTTAAATATCTTTGATGAGATTTAATGATGTTTATCAAAGATATTTATGATACAGCAAAAAAAAGTTACTTTATGTTCTGCTTCTTGATCATCAGAGTCAAATATTTGACTTCAATCTCAAATCTGATCAGCTGATTAATAAATTTAAAGAACAAAATAATCAAAGTCAAGATCATTAAAATTTATTTCATTGATTTATGATTACATCACATTGATGTTGAATATTCTGATATCAAGATTGAAACATTTCATCACTTTATATTACAGCGAATCATAGTTGAAATTCAAAAACTTCAAAACGATGATCAGACTTGCAAGCAAAGATTTATAATATGAAATCTACTGCTATTACTGCTACGTCAATTTGATCAATTTATCATTGAAGAAACAACATGACATGCATCATTTTATCTGACATTTACAAACTTTCTGTACATGAACGAGTTTACATGAAGTTAATTGAATAAAACATTTGACTTTAAACAGTGACATTTAATCAGAAGTTCAATTATTTTTTAGAATGATTTTTTGCAACTCATTTTATTAAGTTTCAAAATTGATTCTTTCAGATGTGAGATGACATTGATCATCGCTGTCGTTGATAACGAAGTGTATGTTAAAAACTCACTCGTCAATCTATTTTCAAAGTTTTCTGCATTTTTGCTGATGTTTCTGTTTAACTCAGAATATTCATATACATGAATTTATGTCATCAAGATTCTGCATAAAATGCTAGTTACATTGAGCATAAAAAATCATTATTTGAATCACTTCTTTCATCGAAATGCTGCTATCTCAGCTCATTGAACAGAACTTTCAAAGAATGAAATTCAACTGTTAAAAAGATGAAAATTCAACAGTTATTGTTTATACATTGAAGTTCATTCTAGCTATATATTAAATGTTTCTAGAAGACATCAAAGATAGTCACTTTCAATCAGTTAACTAAAATCAGCTCTTGTCGATCTTGATACTTCGTATCGATGTTTCTGAGATTTGAGAGTGCTTGACATTTCAGAGCAACTTTCGAAGCAAATTTTAGCTCTGAAGATCATCAGAGATCATCGAGTTTGCTCAAATACATATAATATATATTCGTTTAAACGAAAATGATGCTCAATAGAAGATTCAGCTTGATTGAAGACTATCAACAAGCGAAGATGACTGTTAGTCAACTTGATTCGATCAATGTCGATCGCTAAAGAACAAGAAGATTAAGCAGAAAAAAGAGAATAAATAGATTGTTTTCTCTTCTGTTTTTCTCATCATCTCTTTCTGTTTCTTCATTTCTTAGAATTCAGTCAGAAACGCACTTTTGTCTCATTCACTCACTTCATAGACTCAGTCGCTTAGATAGAGAAAGTGCTTGACATCTCAGAGCGGCTTTCGGGGCAAATTTTAGCCCTGAAGATCGTCAGGGATCGTTGGGTTTGCCCAAACACATATAATATATATTCGTTCAAACGAAGGTGATGCTCGATAGTACATGAACCGCGTTCATTAGTCTAGAAGGGCGGCTTTTCCGATGCCTAACCTCTTAACGCACGTTGAAATTCCTGTGAATGAATCGCAACATTTGCTTGAGAACCCTTATGTAAAGCCCCCTTTATCTTTCATGACCGATCGTCGCTGCCCGTATTGCGGCTGCATCTGAGAGTTATAGGTCACGAATCCTGTATCAATGCGATAGCTTCGTTCGTTGCTTCTTCGACTTCTTTCCGCGCTCGTATTGACTTTGAAACTGAAACTACTGTATCTCTGAAGTGTGAGCCGCCGATAGCACGCTAGTCTAATTCCGACGTATAATATATTTCATGCTGCTCAGCGACAAGCTCAGAGCCTATGAAGCGGAAGAGATGATCAATTTGAGAGAAATTAATAAGAGATAAAATGCTAGAGGCTTGATGTAGTAAAAGAGTGAGTGTAATTGATTCGATTGACGTATTTGAGGTTGAAGAGATGTATTTCTTGTCGAGTGACGAGAACGAAAAGAATTCATATGCTGATATAGAGGTAATTGAGAAAGAGTCTACGATTGCACAATGAATTAGCAGAGCATTAAGGAAGGTAGATGTAGAAGCGTATCAGCATAAGAACTATCTTTCAAGATTGATGATGATGTTTCGTCAATCACTTCTCTTCGCGCAGTTCGTCGACGAAAGTCAACGAAAAAAATATCGAGTATAAAAGCGATCACTGCGACATCATCAACTGCACAGTCGACGATGATCTTTGTGAGCATGAGACTGAGAGTCGAAACATGAGAGAGTCTCAACTGAGCAGCAACATCAATTGATATTACTTTCCTTGACTTTTATTTTGTATTGACATGTATTTGCTATTCCTGATGTTTCTTTCTTCAAAAATGATCGTCATCTACAAATTATTGTTGAGTTCTATGATTGTTCTTCCTCTTCTAGAATATCGGTCATTGTAGTTTGATGTTCTGAACCTGCTGTGTGTAAGAAGCGTCACGGGCGCTCATTATCTTCCCATCCATGGCGCCATGTATGTACGCCTCTCCTATCACGATATATGTGTTCAAATCAATTTTGCGGAGGATAAATGGCACATCGAGGCCAACCAGACAAACTACGTCCCACGTTCGAGTCTCCGCTGGCACAAGGCCGATACGCCCCGCAGAGGTCATGATTATTCGTCTACCATCGATTGATTCGACGCAAAGATTCAGCCAGGCGTTGAGCTCTGTCTGTCCGTTTGTTGTGCCCTCAAAAGTGATTCTCCTCACCGCAAGTGCTAGGTATTCGAACTCTGTTCTCGCCCCGATCGATAGATGCGCAACTTTGAAGAAGATTCCCCAATCTAGACCATCATTCCGTTTTGGCAGTCGTCGACCCCGAATATCTCGATCACATGTGATTGCTGACATAAAGCGCTCGTACTTTTGTTCAATCTTCATCTTGCTCAGCCACTCGAAGACTAATGGCTTCCACACAGACATTACACGGTCTAGTAGAAAGTCCGTTTGACGTCTTGACTGGGATAGCATTGGCGAGACGTGTTGGATGGTGTCAAATATTGCGGTTTCTTGAACATGCAATGTAATTCCATCCTCAAGAAATGTGTATTGCTCCTTCCTCTGCGCAGACCCAGCAGCAGCGTAAAGTGATGAATACTTCCCTTTCAAGCGAGACGATTGTATACTGAAGGGAGAGCAGAGGTTTGGGGCCCAAGATGGTATTGATTCTTGTCTCCCGGGATTCTGACTCCAAATCAGCGCATCAAGTGACTTGCTCTGGGATACTTGCTTTCGGAACGCTTGAATTGCGACTGCACTGACAGGTAGAGAGTAGTCAACAATTATGTCGTTTGCGGCATCACCAGTCAAACCTAATATGGAGTAGATCTTATCCCGAGGATCAGAACTTTCACAGTTTCGAGCATGAATGAGCATTGTCTCGAACTCAATCTCGCCCTTGATGACCAGGGTTTGTCGGAAATATTCTAGGTCCTCGCCGCTATAGGCACCGCTGCGAATATTCGAAGTTTCCAACCTTGCATGTTCCATATCAGGATCTGGGACCCAGGCTTTTCGGCCCCATTTCCTAGATTTCTCATCAAGGTCCGAGATCCAGATTTTCAGCCAGTGAGAAATAGCAGCTACATCAGTCCAGTCAACAGTCTTATCACCGCACTGTACGATAGCTTGCTGGGACATTGCAAGCTCTTGCCTGTAGTGGTTCTCGTCATCAATTATGATTCTATTACTGGTTGACTCCTAGACAAATGAGGTACAGCAGACTTGAATGAAACGTGGATTTGTCCGAGAACGTATCGAACCCAGACTCGCCTCCACCAAGGTCTGTCGAAGAAGTCCACAAGGACCGGCCAATAGCCACCAGTGTAGTCGTAGTCGACAGCCTTCACCTCGGGGAAGTCCTGAACCAATATGAATGTCTCTGAGTCTTTACATGGTTGTGGGGGTTATCCAAGAAGGTGGACAGATGTTGCGAGTCAGCGCCCCTCCTCTGTTCCTGCGCGAACTCTTGAATGGCGTCTGCCGCGGCACTTTTTCCTTCCCAGCGGGGACCTATCCAGATTATTACTCGTACTGCTTGCCGATAGATTGAGCGCATCTTTCGAACTTGTTCGTTTCGCTCGTTCAGATCGGCCTGATTTATGCAAACAGCGTCGATCCAAAGGAGGCGTTCAACCGATCCCTTACTAAGTTCCAGTAGGGCGGTTTCTAGGTTTGGTTTGATTGAGAAAGGAGTATTGTCAAGTGACAATGTGCGATCGGCTGTTTCGGTACCCCAGAAGTAGGAAAGTGCTTCAAATTGGGTGGAGACGAAGATATTATCATCTTGCAAACGAATGGTCTGCAGGCTGCCAGACAAAATTTTAGCAAAGTCATGGCCGAAGGAGGGATGTAGCCGAAGCAATCTTATTTCAGTGCCCTCAAGAGGCTCATACTTGGAAGGTGTCCGCAGCTCTTCTAACGTTTGTTTTTTCGTAAACAACTTCTTCATTGGAAAGGAGACACTCATATAGATGGAATGAAGGGTGAATGTTTTGGAAACAGGGAACAGTAAACGACCCTGTCTCATTGGCAATCTCGCTTAGCCCTATAGGGCGCGGGAGTCAGAGTTTTCACCTTCTTTCTCCCTTCGTAGTTCCTACTTTCTAGAGTAGTTCAATCATATATGCAACACTCGTTCTGACCCTCATATACCAACAGGTTATGACCCCGGGTTAGCTATATTACCGCTAACCCAATTACCAAGGGCAGAAGCATCGAACTCGCTGTCACCAAAATCGGCGGAGATTTCCTACGACCAAAATCCTACCTTCATACCTCACACCTCACCCACAATGGAAAGCTCGAACATCTACAGATTTCCTAAGCTAAAAGGGAATAAGAACTACGAATCATGAAGAATAGACATCACCAGTGGACTGAAAGCCAAAGAAAGAGCCAGCTTGACTGGGTGCTATCGGCAAGCTACCTCTTATTCCCGACCGTCACGTGGGCAGGTGACGTTCCCAAATCCCCCCGGCGCCGATCCGCTTGGCACGTCGATCCGTCAACTGAACCCCGGTCAATCGGCCACCTGCCTCGAACTTCGCAAAGATGTCCTCGAACGAAGAACTTTCTATGACAGAAATTGTAGAATCAATCGAGACGAGTTCAACGATTCAAAATAACGGAAAAATATGAAGGTTTGACTCAGCAAATGAGAACGGGGATATTGACGGTTTTGACTGCTCGATCTCCCGCTGCCAGCACCTTCCCCCGCCCGGATCAATTCCTGCGCGCCGACTACCTCACATACTTTGAAAGACATAATTGTAGCCCTGTATCAGCTGAATTCAACGCTGCAAAGATAATCGAAAAATATGAAGATTTGATCTAGTAAATGGGGTTGGGAATATTTCGATGCGCTGAATCGCTAAGTCCTTCGCCTGGCAGCTGCTCTTCGGCTGAAGGTGAACTTCGCGCATTGAGTACCTGACATACCTTGAAAGACATAAATTCGTAGTCTCAGAATGGCAAGGTATTCAGGTCCGACGACCTTCGAGAACGTCCAAGACCTGGTGTTGTTCCGGTGAATGAAATCGTAAATCAAGCCTGTAGCCCGATAGTCTTTTTTTTTCCAGAGCGACATCTCGTGCCGGCAAGCGACGAGTGCTTTTTCAAACCTTTGGGGATAATGAGCGCTTTGAGGCCATGAGCGATATCCCGACAGTGGCCTCGGCCAAAATACAGAGACCGGTGACTATCGAGCATCGACTTCGTTTGAACTATAAATATATATTGTATTTGTTTGGGCAAACCCGAGCCCCTGGCGGTTTCTAGGGCTAAATTTTGCCCCGGAAGCCGCCCTGAGGTGTCAAGCACTCCCTCTATCTAAGCGACTGAGTCTATGGAGTGGGTGGGTGGGGCGAAAGCGAGTTTCTAGCTGAATCTCAAGGGATGAAGGGAGAAACAGGCGGGGGGACCGCCTATTTATCCCCCTGTTCTCCGCCTTGTTCCCGCCTAGCTGCCGAGGTCTGTTGGTAGCCGATGGCAACGGGGTGGCAACCCCTTCTATCACTTTCCATGCCCCCCTTCGCTTGCCGATAGCCTCCAGTCAAGCTGGCCCTTCTTTTCGAGACTTGTCGCTTGTAGAAATGTTTGGGGAAGTCAGGGTTATGTGACAAGATATGGAAAAAGAGATTTGAGATAGTCGGGATTGTGAGAGCCGGGAAGCGGGGGCGAGGCAGCATACTTGTGGCATGGTCACCTCAATGGTTCAAAATCTTTGCGACAATTTACAATCTTTTCTATCATGTCTTTTGGATATATAGTAAGTAGATAGAGTTTTTTCCAAAAAAGAAAAGCGATTAGCGCTACTCGTCCCCTCATCCGGCGGCTAAGGCTATAGAAATGAACAGAAAGTACTCAACGTCTTCCGTCGCAGACATACTCAGGGTAGACGTTGTTGTAAACCTAATCATATCCAATGAGCTTTCCTATGTCCACATAAGGTTCTCGTCGATGAAGCCACAGGGTTTCTCCATATCACATTCCTTCAAGACGTCATGAACTCTCAAAAATTCTCGAGCTTTCCTTACTGCCCCGACCGCCTCCTGTTCAAACCCTAAGATGCCACCTAACAACAGGATATTGTGAGGCGCATACTTCACCTCGAAAAAGTCCACCATATTTCCTTTTACTTGTCTCATAATTCCCGCAAATTTAGCAATGTCATCAAGAAGGGCTTCTTCGCTCCCAGCCTGAATCCAGATTGGGCTGTTTGTGAGAAAGGGACGATCCAGACGTGAGATAGACGAGTCAATCGTGTGGATGGATTCTGGTATGTCTGTGTTTGGCCCCCAGTAATTGTAGATACCAAGCGCATGGTTGGTTTTGCTATTTCCGCTGCCATCCGTTGTCGTGTCATGCATGCTTGTTGCAAATTTTACCCTAGGGCTCCAAAGTAAAGAAGCGGCCGGATTTGGGAGAAGATCTGGATGGTCAGATATGTACCGTAAGACCGCAACCGCAAGATTTGCGCCCAGAGAATCCCCGGATAGAATGATTCTTGCTGCAGGGATGCCTTGATCAAGGAGGTATTTATAGGATGTCACAGCGTCTTGGAGAGTGGTTGGGAAACGATCACAAGGGTCCTCAGAGTACCTATGTCGAGGGATAAACACCATAGCGCGTATTTCTTCGACAAACATCTTGACCGCAAACTGACAGTCTTCTCGACGCGACCCTGTCGAAGCCAAGACGTCGCCTTCAAGATGAAGAACGATAAGTCTATACTGTTCAGCTTCGGGTTCATAGAGCTGTGGATACCACGTCCCCTCGATAGCAGTAGGCTTGACATAGGTTTCTGCTACCTCATCTTGATACAAGGCCGCTTCTGCAGGCTCGATGGTAATAAATCGCTTCTTATTGGCCTTCGGATGGAGGAAGAGAGTGGCTAGTCCTACGGTACTGGGATACCGGAACCATGTTCGGAGTACTTCAGTCATGAAGGCTTGACGGTATGTCCACTCTGGATGTTGACGAAGTGCTTTTGGGATGAAGTAGACAAGAAATATTGGGAGACGAATGACGGCAACAGAAATTTCAAGAGCCATCCAAATAGCCATCCTAGTCTGACGGGTGAGGAGTTGGTTTCGTTCAGAGCTCATACTTGCTACCTCATTAGATTAGCAGACGATCTGTTCGTTATGGAAAAGTAGTGAGTATTTTCTTCAAGTTTACAAATAAGATGGGTGCAAAAACGAGTCACCGATGATAGCAAAGTTGTGCAGTCCGTCCCGATAGCAAGCATGTTAACCCCTGATCACAGGGACTCAGTACGCATGAGACATTTCTCGGCCTATCCCCTACCCTTGCTGTGCCTAGTTCTACCTTGTTTGATCAGTCTGGTTTCATCGCTTCACCGCCTCTGTCTTTTAATTTTCCATTAGCACCTATGAAAACTAACTCCCACGAACCAAATGGACGCTGTACGTGGGGTTACATCGTATCCGTGCGGACTCCTCACCAATTTGCCTTTGCCTCTTCTGAGCCCTTTGAGAAAATGCGGCTTGTAAGATACCACTGGCTTGCAAGAGCTGATAATGTTGATGCCCAAATTCTGCGCCCTGCCTCGTGGTCGCTTTGGCAGTTGCAATGGAACGGTAAGAAATCAAAAGCTACGCCGTTTATGTGTAACGGGCCTTCAAGTCTTGCATCATGCGTTAGCGGGTTCTTGTCCGTCACTACTACCCTATAGCGTAACTCGTATCGGCTTCAAGTCTTCCGGGACAGCTGGGTTGTAGCATCTGATTTCAGTTGATGCATGAAATACCATGCAGTCAGCAACAAGACAAGGTATGAAGCCCATCTATGCCAGCACATTGGCCCGCCGAGACCGTCAAGTGTTGGAAGAACAAGGCAGAGGATATGATAGTGGTGATCGGATCCTTCGACAACACGCCGCATGTAGGAAAGTGATAGGCATTCTGCGTTGTATGGACCGGTTCTACACGACGTTGTGGGTAAATGAGGCTGAGCATCCAATGATTTGATCACTAAACGAACACACACTTCAGTCTTCTTAAAACAGGCATGAGTAACAATATGTCTTCTTGATCGATTTATCCCTCATTTGCCTTGTCGTCTTCTGCGGCTAGGTAAGTTGAATGATACCTTAGTGAGCTGGTTGGTTCCACCTGCAGTTGCGAGACAGCACGGCACAGCCAAGGCAATACCGGTCTAATCGTGTGAACTTCGTTCTGATCCCTGTACCCTTTCCAGGCAGCCACTATCGAGGTTACAGCTGGCGAGGGGTTGGAAAAGTTGAGCCAGGGCCGGAACTTTTTTTTTTGGTTTCGACCCCGGCTCAACTCTCTGCATATGCTAATCATGGACTCAAGAATTGATATTATTTAGCTAAAGTAGCTTGAAGACAAACAGCAAGAGCGAAGTATTGAAGCCGTGCATATGCACAGTCGAGATCTTTTTGATCAGATGTCAATTTTTTGTGGTCTCGCTTAATGCTCTTGACATATGCTTCGCATATCTAGACCTCGAAGCTTTTCCAACCCGACGTCAAGTCTTGAGTGCGGGGCATATGCAATTTTTAAAGTTCAACCCGACGTCAAGAATTTTTTCCAACCCCGGCTCAACTTTTCCAACCCCCCGCCAGCTGAAACCCGGCCACGATCGACAGCGGCTAAATTACAACGGATAACACATGCTGAAATTTCCCACCAATACCTACGTCTAATACGGACTAGAGATGCATCAAATGGGGTTCTGGTGGAGAAGAATTAGTGCGCGTGCCTTGAGACGCTTTGAAGGCAGGCTGCCTAGTCTATGCCTCATCATTATTTAAAACCCTTTCACACGAGATGAATGGCTGTGCTACGTAAGAGCTTTCTCGAGGTAGCAAGGCCAATCGTGCAACTTCCAAGGCTCATCCTGTAATCTGTAGTTCGGCCTCCCTGTCACTGTTCCAACCCTCCAAAAAATGCTCCATCGCTTGGCCGACAGAGTTGCTCTTGTTACTGGCTCGTCCTCAGGTATCGGCCGCGCGATTGCTCTTGCCTTTGCTGCCCATGATGCCCGCCTGATCGTGTGCGCGGATTTGACGCCTGCTGCGAGACCAGAAGTTCCGGCTGAGGCCAGAGTGCCCACGCATGAATTGATATGTCAAGAGCATGGAAAGGGAAGTGCAATATTTGTGAAGACGGATGTACGGATTTCATCTCACATGGAGGCGTGTGTAGGGGAGGCAGTGGCAAGGGCGGGCAGGCTGGATGTGTAAGTATACTCTCTGCTTCTAAGGAGAATGGTGGTTGTTACTGGAGTAGGGTGGCAAGGGTAGATGAAAGGCTGAATACAAATAGGATGGTTAACAATGCGGGTGTGGGCGTCGAGGGCGTGCCAATTCATGAATTGAGTGAAGATAGGTGGGAATCGATCATGTACGTATTTCCACCTCTTGGAATCTATATTGCGTCTGGGGGCTGTTGTTTTCTTTTTCAGATATCTCCAGATCTGAGGCGCCAACGATTGTTGACTATGTTTGATGCAGGAAACTCAACGTATACGGGCCTTTTCTTGGATGTAAATTCGCCTGCACTCAATTTCTGAAGCAGGAGCTCGCTTCGGATGGCCATAGAGGATGGATCATCAATGTTGCGAGTGCTGCGGGATTAGTTGGCATTAGAAATGCAGGTCAGTCAATCTGATATTCTTTAGTCCTTGATCCTGATTCAACAGCCGCATACTGCGCGTCGAAGGCTGCAGTAGTGAACCTCACGCGAGCTGTTGCACTGGACTATGCTGAACACAAGATACATTGTAACGCGTTGTGTCCTGGTTGTAAGTCTTGCCTCTTGAATTATACTCTCACCCTAATAAAGCGTTATAGTTACCAAGACCGCAATGACTAAAAATCTATTCGAGCATGAGCAAATCAGTGCTTTCATGAAAGCTTCTACACCCTGGTGGAACGCTGGAAGCGTAGCCGACGTAGCCAAAGCAGCCGTATTTTTGGCCAGTGACGATGCAGCGTGGGTAACAGGCGCCGCCTTATCAGTTGACGGAGGCTTCGTTGCTCAGTAGACCTAGCTGCTTGAGAATATTCCAACGAAGGTGTATGTGCCCTAAAAGCTAAGCGCCTACATGGTTAAAGACAATACGTCTCAGGGTGAAGGATCGGCATCGTAAGGACGTGGCCCAAGCCAAAGCAAATGAATGTATGTAGCGTATCTAAACAATTACCTAGGACAAAATGACCGCATTGATGAACTTACATACCAACGCTATCGCACTAAATTTAAGGCTTTTTGCCTTGGAGAAAATCCAGAGCAACGTCCGCCGCATGATTGACTTCATTTGCAAATCCCAGAATTGCTCCACCAAGAAATGTATTATGAGGCGCATTGGCGATCTCCAATAGCTCGATTCTATTACCAGGAATGTTTTTCATATGCTCCATAAAGCTCATCTGCTCATCATAAAGAACCTCGGCGGTCCCACATTGCATAAAGATCGGTACATCGGTAGAGAACTCATTGTTCAGAGGCGAGATATATGGATTGTTGGTGTCCAAACCGGAAGGTTTGTACGTTCGTAAAGCCCACTCTACTAGGGAAGAAGGTATGTAGTCGTACTTGCTGTTCCTGTGACTATCGACTGCGCTTGGAGGGGCGGTAAGGTCTAGCCACGGACTCCATAAAAGGGCAGCAGATGGATTTGGTAGCAGGCTCTGGTGATCCGAGAGATATCGCAACATCACAACGGTTAAATTTCCACCAGCTGAGTCACCGGATATCACAATCTGAGATGGTGGAATCCCTTTCGCAAGCAAATATTCGTATGCGGTCACAGCATCTTGGAGTGCAGCCGGAAACTGACCCTTGGGATTGGAGGCGAGGCGGTATTGTGGACAGAAGACAAAGCCAGATATGTGTTTAGCAAGAACCTCAGGACCCCACCCACCTTCCATCGGGCGACAGCCCCCTAGGACATACGCTCCTCCGTGGAAGTGAAGCACGACTTTAGCTCCCTTGTCCATAGCACTACTGTATGCCTTCGGGTACCACATGCCTCCGATAGTGGTTGGCTGTATTGCTGTGTCTCGCAGGACACCACGATACAAGTCAATTTTCACCGGTTCCATGACGACAAACCGTTCCTTTTCAGCGCCTGGTTCTAGAGAGCAAGGCGTGCGAAATTCCGTGACACTAGCGTAGGTAAACCATATTCTCATGAGTGCGCTTCCAACCGCCTGATGATACGTCCATTTGGGGTGTTGACGGAGGCTTTTTGGAATAAGATATATCAGTAAGAAAGTCAAGCGGAACGGCATGGCCATTATGAAGAAGGCCGTCCATATTGCTTTCCCAGGTTGGCGAGCACGGAAAGCCCCCATGTTGTACTAAAAGTATTCAAGCTTGGCCGGCGCTTCTTCTTTCAGTGGTTAAGAGGTCGTGAACGTCCTCTTTTCGCACACAGTCTTGGAGAGAATTAGGGGAGTGAATAAAGAGGAAGGTGATGGAAGTGATACGTGGGAAAGACAGGTAAGAAAGAGGTGGCGATCGAGCAACTAAGGTCGCAAGGCAAACGAGGCAGTGCGGGGCATCCGAATTACAAATATTCTATCTACACCTGCATCCAATCACCATCAAAACCTTCCCCCAAGCTTTACGGAACCCTGCCATCAGGAGATGTAGGCTCCCGGTGTTCCGCCTAGAACATACATCTCCTGATGACAGGATTTACTAAGAAACCGTCTGTAGGTACCTTACTGCTTGGATCCAAAAAGATACCGAGCTCTTGTAGGACTAAGGGCTATACTACATAAGGTAGGTACATTAGACTGGCTCAAGCGGTCGCTCACCAAAGAACGGAACGGTGATAACCTTATCTAAAGTCAAAGATTTGTTACGCAATACGGAATAGATAACATAGTTTACTCCGGCTCCTACACAGCTACAACGGGCCATTTTCCCACGAAGGAGACAGCCAGCATCATGTTGTTGCCACACTAGCCGTCCAAGCTACGGAAAAAAGCCACTTCAGACGGTTCTGAAAGTATCTTGAGCAGAAATCGGAGTCATTGGATAAGACTTCACTGCCGAGTACTGGTCGTTACCTTTCGGCTTTCCAAAAGCAGGGGTTAGACGTGCTATATCTGTCGTTTCATCGTCTAGAGCATTATACCGAAAAATATCCTCGTTCGTTCCAGAGACAGTTTTGTTCGTGCTTCCCACGCTCGCACCTCGAGATCCTCGCAAGCTTTCAAACAACGAAAGCTGCCAACTTCTGAGACTGTGTGAGATTTTAGCCATCTCCACTAGAAGAGGCCCGTAGGTAGGAAGACAAGCGCATATGATTGCGAAGCCAAGTTCGATGGTAGACCAGTTCATCGCGTTGGGTAAGGACGCTAGAAGCTGTGTTAGAACGTCAAAACAGGCGAGGGCATAGGCGACTTACGCGGTGTCGCAGGCTCGGCTGGATTATAGGTATAAACCATGCGCACTATACAGGCCACGCAGACACTTTTATGGTTAATTCAGAGGATCGATTACTGTGGAAAGACGGAAGGTGTTACTTACAAGCCTCCCAAAAGAAAAATTGAGCTCACACCAATCTTCCTCCTTGTCGGTAACTGAAGCCTTCGTATCATGTACAATGGTAGACATAGAATGGAGATGTCTATTATTACGTTCGACAACTCATAGCCAAATATCAAGCCACCTGAAGGAATGCACTGGGCTCGCCCTTCGGCCACGAGAGACAGGTCCCATAAAGCGGCGATGGGACGACATTGAAAGATCGTAATAAACAAGACGCAGATGAACCACAGTATGCAGAGGATAGCCAAGACTAGGGTTGTGCGGCGAAAAGCTGGAATTGAGAAAATAGTTCGGTAGAAGCCTAAGATGGAGAGCTTGACGGCGGTGATGGTAAAGACAAAGATGATTTCGGTGACGTAGAGGTACTGGACTGTTTCAGCAGAGTGAAAATATCCACTTTTAAGTGTCTCTCCGCTGACCTTGAGGAACCTGGTTAGTTGTGGAAAACTCAGTTCCTTCGGATCAAGAGAGCCACCAGAGCCCGATCCGATCACGCCTCAACACAAGGGAGTTAGCATGGACTGGCAGTTGAAAACTCAGACTCACCTTGAAGGAGCACTGCTGCGTATGCATAAAAGAGACATAGAGGTATAACAATCAACCAATCCTCGACGACCGATCCTGCTTTGGTCTTCCTTTTTGAGAGAAAACGTAGAAGCACGGCGATGCTAACCAGGGCAATCATCACAATGGATAAGCGAAGAGTCACTTCACCACTTGTCTTGAGTTTGATCATCGTGGATGACTTCTTAAACCGCTCGCAAAAGCTATACAGCAGAAGTTCCTAGAAAGTTGAAGCGAGAATTGACAAGAACACCTGAAGCACACAATGATCGACTCTTTCTCTTTAATTGTTGAATGTCTCTCACAAAGGCAATGGTGATGTGTAATATCCAAGATGGCCGACAGGGTTAGCCTGCATGCTTGTCGTTCCCAATTTTTATTTAGAAAAATACCATGCTTGGGATGTGGGGTAAATTGCTCACAGGGTTCTATCAAAATAGTGCAGCTATGTGGTAGCACAAGAGTCGGAAGGCACAGCAACATTGGGTGCTAGTGTGCGGCCCGGGCAACTTTCCATATGCATGCGTGTGGTATGCCTTCCAGGCAACAACAAAAGACAGGGTTTGTTTTGCGCTCCAATTGAGCTATCATCTTGATCAAGGAGGGTTGCAATTTACTCCAAAATGCAAAAACTGACTTTGAGGCGGAGCCGGGCTGAGACTGCTCGTTGAGCCGGAGCCTAGAGCAACCTCACACTCTTCGGCTGAAATGTTACCTTCTAGATACCATAAGCTGTCTACGCCGTATGAGCTGTTGATGCCGTACGCGTGGATGCCTCCATCACATGCTGGTCGCTGAACGGCGTTGCGGGGATGAGGCATCATTGAACGGTTTGCGGCTGTTCAATCAGTCCACTTTCTAAGTTTTGTGGATTCCCACATGGCATGTATGAGGTCCCCATTGAACATACATGAAGGAGGATCGAATTTTCTACTCGAGCTTGTCCGTACAAGAGAAGACAGGAATTGGCTCTTAAATCCACCAAAAGCAGCGTTGAACAAATTGTCTTGTTACAGTCAAGACCCGCACTTGACCAAGCTCGATTTCATCGCAATTTATCAAAGAAAATATGGCCTCAATATCCATGAATGGTATGACTAAAGAGGCTCCCTACCATGGTACAGCCCGTCCAAAAGATTCGTACCTGGAACATGACAAGCTTGAACCTGTCGCCGTAATTGGGTTTTCATTCAAATTTCCTCAAGATGCGACTTCGGGTGAAAGCTTTTGGAAAATGTTGCTTGAAGGCCGCTCAGCCATGACAGAGATACCGAAAGATCGATTCAACATTGATGCTTTCTATCATCCCAATGCGGATCGGCATGACACTGTATGTATGATTTCTCAGGCCAAATAATGCACCTAGGTTAGTGAGATGTGAAGTATGCTTACGAGCACATCCAGATGAATGGTCGAGGAGGCCATTTTTTAAAAGAGGACATTGCTGCTTTCGATGCACCCTTCTTTTCTATGCCACCTGCCGAAGCTGCCTGCGTGGATCCACAGCAGCGAAGCTTACTGGAAAGCACCTACCACGCACTCGAGAATGGTATACTAATATCAATGCTCCTGGCACTGTTTCCTGTCACTAAATCTTGTTACAGCTGGCATACGCATGGAGGATGTTGTCGGTTCTAAGACCTCTGTCCATGTTGGCTCTTTCTCGCGCGAATATGAGACTTTGTTTGCAAGGGACCCTGAACTACAAGGGAAATACCAAGCTACCGGTACGGGAACCGCCATGCTCGCCAATCGACTCAGTTGGTTCTATGACTTGCGTGGGCCAAGTATATCTCTGGATACTGCATGTTCCAGTAGCCTCAATGCTCTACATCTTTCCTGTCAAGGTCTACGAAGTCACGAATCTAGCATGGTAATAGTAATCCCTGTAATCAACGGAAGATATAATCAAGACCAATCACTGACTTTCGATCAGGGGCTTGTCTGTGGCAGCAATCTTATCCTCAATCCAGAAACAAACATGATTCCCCTATCAAACATGAATTTTCTTTCCCCGGACAGCAAATGTTATAGCTTTGACCATCGGGCGAACGGCTATGCAAGGGGGGAAGGGACAGGCGTTATCGTTATCAAACTTCTGGCACAGGCAATAGAAGACGGTAATACAATCCGCGCTATAATACGTGCTACAGGCTCCAATCAGGATGGTAGAACGCCAGGAATTACTCAGCCAAGCAAAAGTGCGCAAGAAGCCATGATCCGAGAGACATATGTCACGGGAGGTCTTAGTACCAAGACGACAAGATATTTCGAAGCGCACGGAACCGGAACGCCCGTAGGAGATCCTATAGAGGCCAATGCTATAAGTGCTGTATTCAAGGATCAACGGGGTCCAAAAGAGCCCCTTCTGATAGGGGCAGTCAAGTCCAACATCGGCCACTTGGAGGGCGCCGCGGGGCTCGCGGGTCTGATCAAGACCATACTGATTCTGGAGAAGGGTATCATTCCTCCTAACATATGGTTCGAAAGGCCAAATCCTTTGATAAAGGTTAGCGAATGGAACATCAAAGTAAGATCACCACCAAAAGCTCGCCTCCAAATGCATTCATCATCTTACACATCTGATAGTTTCCGATTGAGACCACTCCATGGCCAACGTCTGGCCTCCGTCGAGCGTCTGTGAATTCTTTCGGCTATGGAGGGACCAATGCCCACGCTGTTCTTGACGATGCGTATAATTACCTAAGTGCTCGTGGGATAATTGCTAAACATAGTACGGTCTGCTCATCGCCGAGGCTTGGGGAATTGTTTCCTTACAAGAACGCCCTACCACCAAACCTATCTGCTCGAGAATCTCATGGAAACGGCTCTAACGGTTACTCTGAAAATGAACTGCCAAAAGTCTTCATCTGGTCTTCTTCTGAAGAAATTGGCCTTCGACGGTTGGCCGCGACTTATCAAGAGCATCTACTCAAAGCGCACAACTACCGCAATGGATATCTTGACAGTCTCGCCTATACACTTTCGAACAAACGTAGTAATCTGCCGTGGAAGTCATTCTTCGTCGCCAAATCGGTCAGTGACCTTCAGGACGGCTTAATCTCCAAGCTCTCAAGGCCTGTCCGCTCATCCTTGCAAATCCTAAATTTGGGCTTCATCTTTACCGGACAAGGTGCTCAATGGTATGCCATGGGCCGCGAGCTAGTCGCCTACCCAACTTTTCGGAAAAGTCTCTATGCCGCACAGGATTACATGCACATGCTGGGTAGTGAATGGTCACTTACTGGTATGTTTCTACTTTAGACATGTTTTCTATGCTAATCAGATGCGCAGATGAGTTGTTCCAGAGCGAGAAGCTCTCTAATGTCCATGATCCTGCTTATAGTCAGCCTCTCTGCACCGCGCTGCAGATTGCATTGGTGGAATTGCTTTCCGACTGGAACATCGCTCCTATTGCAGTTGTCGGACACTCATCCGGGGAGATAGCGGCAGCATATTGCGCTGGTGGTCTGTCGCGAGAGTCAGCTTGGAAAATTGCCTTTTATCGAGGTTTCTTTGCTGCCCGGTTGGCAAGGGAAACCTCAACCACGGGTTCGATGGCTGTCGTTGCGCTAAGCGAGTCGTCGTTGCGGCCGTTCCTTGCCGAAATCACTGCCCAACTCGGTCCGAATCGCTTAGCTATTGGATGTGCCAACAGCCCGACAAACAATACCATAACAGGTGACGAGGAGTGTATAGATGCGCTGAAAGTTTTAATGGATCAAGAAAATGTTTACATCCGTAAACTAAAGGTGAATGTGGCATATCATTCCGCGCATATGAATGCGATCGCGTCCGAATATTTGGGTCTGATCAAGGACCTAGATCCACTGAACCCCCAGCCAGCCGGAAAGGAGATGCCAATTATGATATCCTCAGTGACCGGTCATTATATCCCGAGGGAACATCTTAGCCAAAGTGAATACTGGGTGAAGAATATGGTTTCTAAGGTGAAGTTTTGGGATGCGCTTAGTCAGATGTGTTCGAACCCGCTACTTGACACGATAGGTATTGGAGATAAGACTTACCCAGCCCTTCCTAACTATCTGGTGGAAATTGGTCCTCACTCTGCGCTTCGAAGACCTATAAATGAAACCCTGAACCATATTTCCAAATCAGATGGGATTGGATATAGCACAGCACTTGTGGAGGGTGTTTCTGCTCTGCAGTCCAGCCTACAGCTTGCAGGCCAACTCCGCTGCAGGGGCTGCAGAGTAGACCTAGTGGCAGTAAACAGTCCCGGAGTGGAAGAGTCAAAACTCCAGATACTGACTGATCTTCCCGAATATGTCTTTAACCACTCACAGCGGTACTGGCTGGAAAGTAGACTAAGTAGCAACTTTAGGTTTCGTAAGTTTGGCCGGCACGAGCTGCTTGGTCTGCCAGCCAATGATTGGAACCGTCTGGAAGGTAAATGGAGGAACATCATCAGGCATGCGGAGAATCCATGGATACAAGATCACAAGGTATATCTATGTTCTGAGTACTGCTAAGGACGGTACACTGATGATCAATCCCAGTTCAATGGCTCTGAAATATATCCTGCGGCTGGAATGATTGTTATGGCAATCGAGGCAGCACGTCAAGTAGCCAGCTCATCTCTAAGGATAAAGGGCTATAGGTTCCAGGACGTGATGTTTCACAAAGCGCTATTGATCTCTCTGAACCCAGAAGGAGTTGAAACACAATTCTACCTCCGTCCACGCAATGGCAGCAGCAATATAGCTGAATGGAATGATTTCCGTCTTTATACCTACTCGAACGAAGAATGGGCAGAGGTCTGTCAGGGTACTATCATCACACATTTCTTCGAAGGTAGGCTGAAGTGCGTCAATAAAGCATCACAACGTAGTGTTCATCAGTCTCAAACTAGCTTTGCGTCCGGCGTCAAAAATTGCCGAAGGATGGTCGATTCCAAAGAATTGTACGAAAACTTGGATTCCTATGGGTATAACTTCGGTCCCACTTTCCAAACTCTTAAACAGATATCTTTCAGTGACGAAAAAGAAGCAGCAGCAACTATCGATTTACACGACTGGAAGACTAAAATACCGGGTGATCTGATTTCGGATCACCTGATTCATCCTACGGCATTGGATGGGATTTTTCATCTCACCGTCGCAGCTTTCTCGAAAGGAGGCTGGGAACAAGTTCCCACCATGGTTCCAACGCAACTGAAGAGTATGTGGATTTCGAACCACTTGCTAGACCATTCTAAGAGCCGAGAACTCAAAGTTTACGCCAAGCCAACTTTTCAAGGGTACCGCGAGGTTGAATTTTCGGTGTGTGCGTTCGACCCGATGGATGATATGCTTGCGATTTCGTTGGAGGGGTATCGAGGAACGGCAATAAGCAGCTTGAAATCTTCCATGAAAGAAGCTGAGTGGAGACGACTCTGCTTCAATATTGATTGGAAACCAGATTTGGAGACACTCTCGGACCATCAAATATCAACTTATTGTGTTAGTGCTGTCAGCAATTCAGAATTCCTCACAACCAAGCTTATCGATGAGTCTGAATTGGTGTGCCTATACTTTTTGTCAATGGTACTTCGCACGGTATCTACAGAGCAATTCCAGAGCTCCAGAACACATGTCACAAGGTACCTTGAATGGGCGAAGCATCACTATGACCGATGTGATGCAGAAACACTTTTATCTAGCAAGATACAAGGAAAGACATTGCTAGATGATAAAGCATATCGCGACGTAGTCCTAACCGGCCTGAAAGAGAGTGGTCCGGACGGGAAGCTCTACGTGACCGTGGGCGAAAGCCTGATGCCAATCCTTCGCGGCGAAATTGACCCTCTAGAGCTTCTTTTTAATGGGCCCCTGGTGCGAGATTTTTATTCCAGTGCTGCCTTTGTTGCAAACTACAAGAAGATGGCTGCCTATATAGACCTATTGGCACACAAGAACCCAGACTTGCAGGTCCTTGAAATTGGCGCGGGAACGGGCGGCGCCACAGCCTCAATTATTCAAAAGCTAAGCGTGCACGGAGATAATGAAAAGGGTGTGCCAAGGTTTAGTGAGTATATTTACACAGACATATCCCCAGGATTCTTCGTCGAGGCCAAAAAGCGATTCAGTGAGCATGTTGACCGAATCGTATACCGAACATTGGACATAGAGAAAGATCCACTACAACAAGGTTTTGAGGCTGGGAACTATGATGTGGTGGTTGCGGCCGGTGTGAGTATGACACTACTTTCACACAAATCTACTTTGCTAAGCAATTGAAACTTAGGTGCTCCATGCTACAGCCGACATAAATAACGCCTTACAAAACACCCGGAAGCTCTTAAAGCCGTAGGTGCTTCATTGGGTTAATCTCGTTGTATTCTAGTGCTAATAATATTAGTGGCGGGAAACTGATTCTCTTTGAGCCTTCCAACGTGAACTGTTCTAGAATTCCGTTTGTCTTCGGTCTGTTACCCGGATGGTGGCTAGGTAAGCGTTATTTGTCTGCTTCGGACTCTGCGGAATGCTCATCACATCTTGATTCAAGGTACTGCCGAGCAAAATCGATACTGGGGACCTTTGTTATCGGACCACCAATGGCACTATGCGCTTGAAAAAGCCAATTTCTCCGGCGCCGCAATTTGCCTCCCCGATTACAGAGATCACCGACATACCTTCAGTACGATTATATCGACGGCAAAAGATACTCGTAGCGTCTCCCGGAATTTCCCAAATACCGTGATCATCACCGAGGAAACCTCCTCTGTGCAAAGCCGTATTGCCCTTCAAACGAGATCGCAGCTACAAGAGCTTGGAGTCTTAAATTGCGAAATCGTGTCCCCTCAAGAAATTCAATCACAGGATCTCACACGAGTCTTCTGTATCTACCTCTTGGAACTGGATCAGAATTTTTTGTACGAAATCCAGGAATATGGGTTTCAGAACTTCAAGGCAGCTACTCGATCCGCAAGCGGTATTCTCTGGCTTACACGGGGCGGAGGTGAATTTGCAAGTAGGCCGCAAGTCGGTCTTGTGACCGGTCTTGGCAGGTCCTTACGTTCGGAGAACAGCCACCTTAAATTTGTCGAGCTTGCACTTGAAGAGAGTTCCTCAATTGCTGACGTGGTCCAACATATCACGAAAGTGTACCAAAAGACTTTGATTACTCCTTCGGAAGAAATCGAATCGGAGTACATGGAAAAGGACGGAAAACTTCACATCAACCGGGTAGTGGAGGCCAATGACCTCAATGACAAAATCCATTCTAAGGTAGCACCACAAAAAGCAGAATTGCAGAGACTTCAAAAAACACCCGAAGTTGCTTTAAAGTTGACAATCAGCTCCCCGGGATTGCTCGACACACTGCAATTTGTCGATGACAGAAGCGTCGAGCGGGAGCTGCTGGTCGAGCAAGTCGAAATTGAGGTCAAGGCTATCGGAGTGAATTTCAAAGACATCATGATTGCAATGGGTCAATTACCTGCCAACTCTCTCGGCCTAGAGTGTTCAGGGATTATAACTCGTGTAGGGGACGAGGTTATAAAAAGCCAGCTGAAGCCAGGGGATCGAGTGTGCTGTGTTGCTGAAGGAGCTTACAAGACCTTAGCTCGCACGCATGCTGCGGCCGTATCCAAGATTCCCAACGACATGTCTTTCAGCTTGGCCGCCGCCATACCAGTGGTCTTCTGCACCGCATACTATGCAATTATTCACCTTGCTAATCTCAAAAAGGATGAATCAATTTTGATCCATTCCGGGGCTGGAGGTGTTGGTCAAGCAGCTATTCAACTAGCAAAGATGTTGAAGGCAAATATCTACGTCACTGTTGGCAACGAAGAGAAGAAGAAATTGCTAATGGACCTTTATCATATTCCAGAGGATCATTTTTTCTCAAGTAGAAATGAGCGCTTCGCGGAAAAACTCAAAAAGATAACAGGTGGTGTGGACGTCGTCCTCAACTCGCTAAGTGGTGAGCGACTTCGACAATCCTGGAATTGTATCGCGCCTTTCGGTCGATTTATTGAGCTGGGAAAGAGTGATATCCAGAACAACGAGAGTCTGCCCATGTCTCCTTTTTCTCAGAACGTTCTTTTCGCCTCCGTGGATCTGAGTTTGATATTAAAAAAGTCTAAGTCACTGATGAAGCAGCTTATGACATCCGTTATGAACTTAGTAATTGAGAAGCAGATCCATACCCCACAGCCTCTGCGTGTGTGCAAAGCCTCGGAAGTCGAAGAGGCATTTCGTTTCTTACAGAACGGAAAGCATAGTGGCAAGACAGTTGTGGAATTGCATGAAAATGACATTGTACCGGTCTGTTAATCGTTCCATTTGACAAACAAATCGCTATCATGTGAATTGACGCTTTCTGCCCTTTTTAGGTTGTGCCGAGTACCAAGCCGAAGTATTACTTCGACAGTAATGCTACCTACGTCATAGCAGGAGGCTTTGGTGGCCTTGGAAGGAGCATCTGTCGGTGGATGGTAGAACGGAAAGCTAGAAATCTGATCGTCCTTTCACGATCTGGGGCGCGAAATGAAGTCGCGTTAGATTTAATTGAAGAAGCAAGGGCCAAAGGGGTTGTTATTGCAGCACCTGCCTGCGATATCAGGAATGAAGAAGCACTACTATCCGCACTCCAGACCTGCACGATTAGTATGCCGCCGATCAAGGGTTGCATTCAGGGCTCCATGGTTTTGAAAGTGATTCTGCAGCAATCCTTGCGCCGTTGTTGCATCTACTAATGAATGTCTAGGACGGACTGTTTGAGAACATGTCTTTGCGGGACTTTAGAGCCGCAGTACACCCAAAAGCTCAAGGGTCATGGAATTTGCATGTTCATTTACCTAAGAACATGGATTTCTTTATCCTGTTATCGTCGACTGGCGGCGTCATAGGAAGCCGTGGACAGAGCAACTATGCCGCCGGGAACACATATCAAGACGCCCTCGCACGCCATCGAGTGGCGCTTGGTCTAAAAGGTATTGCACTAGACCTCGGTTTGGTCCTGTCCGTGGGGTTTGCCGCCGAAAGAAGAGAGATTACCGAGTCATTGAAGCAATTTGGCTATAGGGGAATTCGCGAAGCCGAGTTCCTTGCTATGTTGGAATGTCTTTGTGACCCCGCGCTTGATACGCAATCGCCGTTGGCCTCGCAGATTGTGACTGGGCTGGAATCCCCAAAGTCAATGAAGTCGAAAGGGCTGGTCGATGCGCTGTATTGGGCGCGCAAGCCCCTCTTTCGCAATTTTGTCCAGATGGATGGTGTCGAGAACAATTCCAGTCAAGAATCGGACCTCCACATCGATTACGAGACACTGTTCAAGTCCACAAATTCTCAGCCCGAAGCAGCAAGAATTATTAGCCAAGCACTTGTCGAGAAGCTCTCGAAATCGCTCTTGATTCCCGAAGAAGATATCGACACGCACAAGCCCATCCATGCTTTCGGTGTCGACTCGCTCGTGGCGGTCGAGATTCGCTACTGGTTGATCAAGGAAATCAAGGCCGAGCTGTCAATCTTCAACATTATGGGCAATGACAGCTTGGCGGCGCTGAGCCACTTAGCCGCCGGTAAGAGTCAATACTTGAATTTGCATGGTAGAATGGAGGATACAGCGTTGTAAGGGCATCAGTGTCCTCATCAGGTATGTCGCCCTGGTCAGAAGTCAAATCGGCCCCGGCTGAACTTTAGACCTAGCTTTAGCGCAGGGCTTACTCGTATGAGGTTTCCGCGCACGCTAAATTACTGCCCCCACGAGAATATTAGAAGAATTCATCTATATCTACCTTCATCATCTACAAATTAATTGGCAATTGCTTGTACCTCTCTCAAGCATCTCGATGAAGGATTCATTCGAAAATATAAATTATATCATTGAAAATGACGTTGCAATTGCGATTTATATGCATGAATCTTCTTCATTCCCCTCATTCTTTCTTTCTTTACTTCTTTCGTTTTCACTAATTCATATAATAGACTATTCAAACAACTTTTAATTGACTCAAAGCTCTTCTCAGATTGATGAGATCTTCACTTTTGAGCTTCGACAAAGCGATTGCACGTCGGTATTTCGAGAAGTCGGCTCGCAGAATTGATGTTGCTAAAACAGCTTTCAGCAAGATTTCTGGTCCGGGGCCGGCCTACCTCTTATTCTCGACCGTAATCACTCTGAGTACGCACTCAAACGATCTCGGCGACGATTCGCTTGGCACGTCGATTCGTACTCAGCTCTCGATCAATTCGTACCCAGCTTCGAACGCCTACTAGACGCTCTCGAGCTCGATACTTTCTATGACATCGATTGTCGAGCCGGCCGAGGCGACTTCAACGGTTCAAAAATCATGGAAAAAGACGCAGATTTGACTCTGCAAACGGGTTGAGAGATATTGACGGGTTTGGCTGCTCGATCGCCCAGCGGCCATCACCTTCCCCCGCCCGGATTGATTTCTGCGCGCTGACTATCCCACATACTTTGGAAGGCATAATTGTAGCCTTGAATCGACTGAATTCAACGCTTCAGAAATATCGGGAAAACATGCAGGTTTGACCTAGTAATCGGGGTCGGGGAGGTTCACTGCGCTGAGTGACCGTCCACCTACGTAGTAGTAATTCTTCCCCCGCCCGGATCAACATATGCGCATTGACTACTCGACATACTTTGGAAGGCATAGTTGTAGCCCTGAATCAGCTGAGTTCAATGCTTTCAAAATAATGGAAAAATATGCAGGTTTGATCTAGTAAATGGGGTTGAGGATGTTGATACGTCGAGGCCTACCAGTTCCCACCTCTGTTCAGCCCTATCGGCAGTGGTCAG
>JAABUY010000600.1_pt1 | contig 60294 bp, 70 predicted proteins | sample 5560271 | NCBI WGS metagenome assembly JAABUY01 (sample SAMN10711886, study PRJNA513374) | rock metagenome | isolation source: Antarctica rocks | place: Antarctica: Victoria Land, University Valley | reverse complement strand
GTAGGCGAGGGGCCCATGGTTGAATGCTATAGGGCTCTATCCTTTCCATTCTGTTGGAGGGTATCACTGAGTGTTCGATACCTAACTTGCTGAGCGGAGAGTTGAACCGTTGGGTCCGTGTTGTGCATACATACATTATTACCCTGATGACAGTGTATTTACAGTCCAACTTAAGTTCTTCGCTTACCGCACATATATACCTACGTAGGAGAGCCTAACAGCAGGTCCAGAAAGCGGTCACAATGGTACAGACAAGATGATTACGGCACTGTTTGACAAAGCTCTACTTCATAGCTACCTAGGTATCTACCCTACAGATCCCTCGCTACGGCAAGCCTCTGTCAAAACCCGAAGCCATCTTGTTCGGTTCCCCACGAACGAACAGTGCGCAGCTTCGAAACGCCAAATCATCATCGTAGCCTTCATGAACCGTTGAAACTGGTCCCGACGATGCTCAAGTCGCGAATTTCCTGCAAGATCTGCTCGACTTTATTGTCCAGGTTGCCCGAGGCATACTCCTCGCGCGTGTCCGGGTCGAGATGCTGCTGCACCTGCGCCATGCGGCTGTACGACTCGGCGCAGAAGCGCATCTGGATCTTGACGAGCGCCTCGAAGCTCGGGTCGAGGTAGGGCACGCGCAGGTCGATAAGCTGCGGGAGCTCGGTGGTGAGGGTGTCGTTGATCTGCTCGTACGAGGCCTTGGCCGCTTCCGCTTCTTTCTCGGCGCGCGGGAGTTTCGTCACATCTTTGTCCGGCTTCTCGACCAGTTTCTTGACTTTGGCGCGCATGGCGTCGTAGTCCAGGAGCTTGTTCTGGCGCTTCTTCATGGCTGTGAACACCTGTGAGCGTTGCACCTAGCGTCAGTGAGATGCGGGAGTGTGGTGGTGGCGCACCTTCGTTGATATCCGGAAGATACTCGCGGAATTTCGTGATCGGTCCTAGCACCGTCTCGCTGTGGTGAAGTGGTCAGCTCAGAACGAGTTCCTCTTGCGCCGCTCATACTGACCGATAAGGTCCATCGAGCGCCTGAACAGTCTCCGTGTGGAGTTCGTTGACGGCCTGCTTGTAGCTACGACTGACTCCATCGTTGGCGCCGGCATCTCCGTAGAAAGCGTCAATCGTCTCCCCGATCTGCACCTGTGCCGCCGTCATAGCTATTGAATCGAGTCAGCTTGCCACCGTAGAGTCTGGCGAAGTGGAGTAAGCTCTACGTACCTCGCAGCGAATGCAAGTAGCCTATAGCCTGCTGTTCCAGGTTGATCACTGACGTCTCCATCGAATGGAAACGTCTATTCATCCCGTTAGCTCTATCGCCCTGAACCCATGTCTTGCCCTTTAGGTTGCAGGAGTCAAGCAAACTTCTTACCTATCTTCAATTTCGTAGTCACGGTCATTGGTCTTCTCGACATGACCTGCATCGCGCAGCATGCCCATCAGCTTGGACAATTCTTCTTCCGTCATCTTGTAGCAGTGTTGGGCTTTTGATGTAGAGGTTGTGGGTACAAGTTGTGGATGGATGAGTGGGTGGGTAGGTAAGGTGGTGAGGTGATGAGTGGGTGGATGGGTAAATATGTGTTATTGCTTGCTTAGTCGTCCAGAACACGAAATTTGCACGCTTAAGGCTCGGCGGCGACGACATCATCGACATCGGCGACGACATAAGCGACGACATCGTTGAGCCCCTAGCAGGAGCTCTCTGCCAAAACACACCCCTGCCTGCATGAGGAAGTGAGGCCATTCACGCACCTGTCTTCATCATCACCTGCGTCGTCGCGCGGCCGACATTCTTCTTGAACCCTTCACATCCGCCGTCAGCATCATGGTCTACAGCCGGTTGGCAGAGGTACAATCTTGATGTTTCACTCACCTGCCCACGACATTGTGCCAATGCACTTCTACTCTGATCCTGATGTTACAATATCGTAAGTGCCCGTAATGGTGACTTTTAAAATTCAGAGAGAAGTAGTATGATTTACTATTTATTTATTTTCAGGTTGATTGCAAAATATCCCTGGTCTTGTTCGGTGAATAGGTGAGCTGTGATGTGGTTGGTTAAGAGCTGTGAAGCTCAATGTGAGGTTGACGCGGCGCGGCTTGACTGTCCTGCAAACGGTAAAGGTAAAGCGTCTTTGGATTGTGCCAAGAGCTGCAAGCACTTAAAGCGGCATTGACATCACCGTGCATGTGCTGCTCTCAGGCTGTGGAGGGACAGCAAACTACCTGTACAAGCAGGAGAGTAAGGTAAGGTAGCTGTCGGTTTGCAAGTTGCGATCATTGTATTCTTCTGACCCCTGCGAGCAGATATATAGTATAGCACGGAAGGAGACAACAGTCTGGCACAGTCGCCGTTCTGATATTATGGCTGTCGTCATAAATGGCCGAAGTATTAGGCTGGCAGGACCACAGATCAACCCGGAGGTTATTCCGAATGGCAGATGTATAGCTGGCACCTTCAATGATATAATATTGAACAACTGCATTCTACGAGGTGTAATCTCTCAAGACATTAAGCCAAATCAGCCGTGAATGCTAAGGACATGAAACACCCAGCATCTCTTTCACAAAACCTCCCCTTCTCTAAGTGTGTCCCTAGAAGCCAGAACTCCACAACTAAATCCGTCCTAGAGACCCATAATATGACTGTAGGGTATGCGGTATGAAGAGCACCATCGATATCAAGTGGCCGTCGAAGAAGGAGCAAATAGCAGAGCGCAAGATGGAAGAATAATTAGTCGCCTCGTGAGAGACGGAGATTGGGGCCGAAGAATGATCGATGAGCGGGCCTTTGTTCTCGTATATTCGACTACAAAAGAAAAGCGTATCCGTCGAGAGAAAGCTCGGCTGCCCAGTGATACTCCTTATGCCCTCCTACGTATGTCAAAAGCCTTCCTCACCAGCTTCGCAGAGTTTTATTTCACGGCCCCATTCGGATTTGAGGACCTGTGACGCGGTGATCCGTCGAGTGGGATTAGGGTCCAGGATCGAGTATATGACATTCCGACACCGTGCCTATTCACAGGATTAGTCTGAACGAGAAGTCGAAGCATGGGCGGTTTCCTCACCCGGTGCAAAGCTTCAATGGGACCGTAACCATCTTCGTCCCTTCGTCCCTCGAGGTACCTCTCAAAGAACTCGTCTTCGTCCTTCTTGGCCACTCTCCATAGGTGTCGGCCGGTCCTCATGGCCATGTAGATGACACCTGTAGCCCACACATCCACAGCTCTAGGATCAAACTCGGTGTCGACGTACTCTTCCGGTGCGATGTATGGTGCGGAGCCACAGAGACCGGCGGTCATATGGGCCTCCTTTTCCCAGGCCATGCGAAAGCATTCGCCGTTGCCGAAGTCGGTGATCTTGAGCGCTCCGTGGGTGGTGAGTAATAGATTTTCGGGCTTCAGGTCGCGGTGAGCGACACCCATCTCGTGCATGTACTCGACACCGCGCATCAGCTGTTTGAAGAAACAGTCCGCTTCGGCGACCTCGAGTTTGCCGGCCGCCAGCACCAATGTGTATAGATCTCCTCCGGCGCAGAACTCCATGACCTCACAGTAATCGCCTTTGGCGTCCTGGAGAAGGTCGAGGGTGTGGATGACGTTCGGATGACGAAGTGACGAGGAGATGCAAAACTCAGACGTCAGACGTTTCTGGTACTTGCGCGGTGATTCCTGTGGCCTGCGGCGGAACTCTTTGACGGCGTAGAGCTGCTCCAGCTTCGAATCCTTCGGGTCCGCCTTATGCGATATCCTCACGATCCCGAAGGCTCCCCGACCGACAATCTCGTGGCACTTGCCGTACTTCTCCACCAACGTCGCAGTCGCGTTGGGTCCCCCCTTCTTGTCCGAGGCCAGTCGTTCCCGCTCGTTCTTCAGTTGATCGACCCAAGTCGACATCAGGGACAGTTGCTGCTCGTCCCCATGTGCTTGCTCATCCTTCTTCTTGCCGCCCAGCATGTCCCGAAGCATATCCGACAGCTTCTCTTGCCTCTTTGCACTCTTCAGATGATGCGCGTGCGTGCTATCCGGAAGGACTTCAAACCGCTTGTGCATCGGGTCAGGATCCTTCGATTCTTTCTTGGTACTGCTCGGTCCCGGTTTGCGCTCCCCATCGTCCGGTGTACCGGTTGGTCTCTTGTCTGTGTACGAAGCTTGTCTTGAAGGTGCCTTTGGCGCTTTCAGCGCTCCATTCGACAGGTTGTTCGGATCGCCGTTCTCTACATGTCGGTCCCGGTTAGGCTCTTTCGAGGCGTCTGGCTCCTTCGGGCCGATCTTTGCGCCTTGTGAGAACATTCGTGTCAGGCGAGATGTGATGTTGGGTCTCTTTGGTGTGGCAGCAATGCCAGCTTCAGCCACACGGTCATTGGATTCTTCTATGATGGTCGGTGTCGGGTCGGAGAACCTCCCATCTTGTGATTTCAACGATGATGTGGATACAGACGGCGCAGGAGAACGTGCTGGCGGTGTCAAGTGGGCCGCCATGGGGGTCGGGACACGTGTGCCGCTTTTGACGATGTTGTTAGGAATGTAGGTGGTGTTGCTTGTAGTTCCTTTGTGGTCGGACGTTAAACGTCGTCCCAGTAGGCGATGCCCAGGGGAGTTGGACCGCCTAAATCGTCGCCAATGGTAATTGAGGATTAGTGGTCTGTTCTTCTTCACCAGAGTAGAACCATGTTGCGGATCTCAGATGGAGAGGTGGCGGTTTGCGCCCTTAGGCGGTCACTTGCCGAACCGGCAGTGAACTGCGGGCGGGTCGAGCAGCTTCGAAGGATTGATGACAAATGCTTTGCAAGGCGAAAGACGAGGTGAACCGGAGGAAAAGAAGAAAAGCAGCTGGTTGAAATATTCCCGACCCTGAAATTCTCCGGAGACGCATAGGAATATTAATGAGGTGTCGAGAACGGGCTTGCCGAGGGGGTTCGTATCAGAATATTTGTCAAGCTTTGCGCTCCGCTCCCACTTTTACTTTTACTTTCATACCAGGTAAGGTACAGTAAGGTATCTCATCAAACATTGCAACCTAGTGGGGTAATCAAGACGTCTTCATCTTCATCTTCTGCTTCTGCTTCTGCTTCTGCTTCTGCTTCTGGTCTCCCATTAATATTAACGTTATTGAGCTTCCGAGAAAGATAGAAAGGAAGTTCAAGAAGACAGCTTAGAGATGAGTGAGCAGAGCATATCTCTGTCTCTATATAGCGGGCAAACAACGCTTACGGTATAGCACGTGGGCTGGGTAAGGTACAAAGGTAAAGTAAAGTACCTAGTAGGTAAGGTAGATATGGTAAGGTATTGGTATGCCACTCAAGGCTGTAAGGTAACGCTTCTGACGTAAGGTTACCTACTTCGTACTCGGATGGAACGTCAAATGCATGTCTGTTCTTGTCGCACTCGAAAGCTAGGAAATTAATAATGATAAGAAAGATATAAATAAAATATAAAATATAAAATATAACAGAGACACTGTACCTTACTCACTTGCTCAAACATACCGTAATCTACCTTAGGTACCAGACCCTAAAGCAAAGCGTAAGGTAGGTGCCTTGTACAGTAAGGTAAGGTAGGTGCCCTATGGGTGCGTGACAGTAATACCTACTTAAATGCCTCATACAAAACCCACCGGATTCTTCTCTGTCGTGGACTCGTGGACTTTTATATTGGAGCCATGATCAGAAGGGGTAACACCAACGCTCGCTCGCTTCTTACCTTACCTACCTTACCTTAAGGTACCTATCCTTCGCCGACGGTGGCTTGAAGCTTGATTTCCTGTCACCCACAGCATGGTAACCGTTTCCACCCCCTCAAACTCAAGAGCTTCCCCACCTTCTTGACTGGTTCTGGTCTGATCTTGCTGCTTGCGCCGGCTTGATGTCACTAAGGTACCTAACTGCCTTAGCTTAGCTTTAGGTACCGTTAGGCGGTCAGAGCTTCCCAATATTAATCACCTGCAGATATGTAGGCTTCCCGACTAAGTTAGGCATCCTGGGTCGGACCCTCCCGAACCCTCTGCCGCTTGGACTGTCCTCTAAAGTCCCCGCCGACGGCATCAGCTCGTGGCATCCGACGCATCACGCAGTCGAGTACCGTATGCATCTCGTATCATTCCGTTGGAAAATGCCTCATGTCTCGTCATTATTATCATCATTGCGAGAGAGCTGTGGCCCCTTGATCTCTTAGCACGTCCCTCCACTGCGCTCTCTGATTTGTTGCCGGAGACGAGAGTGCTCTGCATTCACCAATTTTGGCTTTGTTGTTATCTATTCTCACATGTTCTGAATACGTATCTTGCTCTCATAAATCGGATTTACTATGACGGTCAGGATCTCTTACTTTGTACAGTTCATCAGACTTTCAAGTGTATCGACCATTAGTCGAGGGACAGGCTCCTGTATTTCCTTATCAAATTCGCATGTGAAATCTTTGAGGCTGTCTCATGCCATAAGGCCCATACCCTTACGTCTCACAGTCGCCACAGAAAAGAACAGTTACACGTCAGATTTGGATCGTATGCCGCCCATCTCCGTAACCCTGACGTGGGTTACTACCAGTGTAGATCTCACCTGTCTTGGTGTGACTGCTGGATGACGACTCGACAATGTACTGCGGTGCGCCCCGACTCACCCCAATCGACTGAAAGGAGGCCACATCCATCCAGCTGAACCACGGTGCGCTCTTCTTTCATTTTCCTTTTCGCACCCTTCCTGGCGACCGAGCCGCGAGTTCAACCCGTTCGCCCCGCCACTGGCACTCCTCATCCATCCTGCTCTTCGCCATGAAGGCCCTTCCCAACTTGCTCCTCGCCTTACCCAGCCCTCAAACTGCCTAGACTGCTACCCGTCGTCTATCTATCACCTCTATACCGACTCGCTCGCTGCACTATGGCACCATCAATCACGATAGCTCCTGTAACTCCTTTTCGTCGATCAGGTGCTAGCCTCCTGCATGTCGATATCCTACGATGAAGATGGGGAAGACCCGACGATGACGTACGACACTTGCGCTGCTTGTTCTGCCCTTCCTTCATTCTGGGTGGGCCCAAGAGAGGGAGGTGCGTGGCGCACGATGCCCACATTGTATATATATCGAACCGTCCATTTGCCTCCCTGCATCCTCGGCGCGAATCTTTCGCCTTCCAATGACGTTGATTGCGTTCCAGAGACGTCAATTGCAGGCATGTCCTTTCACTTTCCCTTGAAGAACTGGCGATGACCTCCTAAAACCGTGACCGTGTAGATCACTGCGCCCTGAGCGGTGGGATCAAACAATAAACCACAACCAAAACCACAGAGTCCATCCACAACCTTCCCACTCGCACTCGCTCCCCACCCAATGAACCCTCCTCATCCCCCGCCCCTCCCACCACGGAAACCCTTCCCCCGCTAACCTCCACACAAGCCACACTCTCCGCCACCCTCCTCCACCCCCAACAGCAACCGATTCCGATTCCGACACCGAGCTTCCACCTCCCCGCGCGCAACATCCTCTCCTCCAGCAGCCTCAACGCCAATCTCCCCCGCCAAAGGCGGCAAGCGGTGAACTACCTAGCTACTTCCGATAAAACGCTGGATTCCGGCCTCCTTTGCGTCGAGAGGCAACAGATACCACTCAGCCCTAGAACAAAACCCACCCGGACGCCGCATCTCGCTTCCCTTCCTCACCAGCGCCCGCTGGCCACCATCCGCGCTGTTCTCGCGCATGAACCAGTACTCGACGCCTTGCCTGGCCGCGTTGACGGTGACGGTAGTAGAGGCGTTAGTCTTCTGCTCTTCTTCTTCCGCAGCTGTTCGCCGAACCCAGGCCGAGATTCCCCTCCAGAACGCCGTTACGGAGCTGATACTGATATCGAGGATCGTCTTAGAGATGGATCCACACCACCTCTTTCGTCCAACGCGAGAACCCCGGCCTCAACGGAGGAGGTAGGCTCATGATTCGTACGTCTGTGCGTGCTCGGCGCTTGGTCTCTCGTGTCGCTCGCGCCGGACGCTGTGCGGCGCTTCTACTTGGGTCGGCGGAGGAGGTTTGGAGAGAGGGGGACTGGTGCGGCTCGAGGTCAACGTACCGGATTCGTCAGCTGCTAGCAAGGTGTGGGCGGATACTCGTTTGGTGAGAGGGTCTGGACGGATGGTTTCGGCGCACTTCGGTTTGGGTCCTCACGTCTCGTAATGTGGGCTCTGTTGTCGATGTCTTATTCTGGATGGTCAACGGGCTTGGTATAGGACGCTGTACGAGGTGGTCATGGAGGACCCCAACTGGCTCTTGAGACCGTTCTTCCTGTGAACAAGAGACTGGTGTATGTCGGCGGGTGGTAGGTCAAAGGCAGGCGCCGGGTGAGGAGACATCGAGGCCTGGGCGAAGGAAGAGAGGTAGATGGGATAGTGTGCAATCCACTATAAGGATAAGACAAATACTAACCACCGAATGACTTCTGAATGATGATGGGTGTGAGATAATAAACTTGTAAGATGGGAAGATGTTGAAGTTATGGGAGCTTCATTGTAACTATCAGCAGCCTTCACAGACTCCAGTCTCAATCGTGATAGATTTAAGTAGGCTGATCGGAAGAATAAGCCACAATGTGATATAGTGCGTGAAATGGTGCCATTCACCCCGGAGATAAATCAGGCTAGTGTACCTGTCTCAATATTCAAGGACGATGGTCGAGTGGTATCATTCGAGGGATCCGACTTGGTTCGAGATATAGACAAGTATGATTCGCTATATCGTCTTTGGGTACCCCAACGCCTTGCTCAGAAGACCACCAAACGGGTTGGATACAGCGCTTAAGAAAACCTTGACGGCGCCATACCAATGCACTTGGAAAGAAATTGAAAGGCCTTTCGGACCTGCCCAGACTTCGATATGCCAACGCCGCGCCATGCACAATCGGCTTTTGCCCAATTCTAACAGGTCAAATTCCGTTAGAACCTAGACGTGAGTTAGAAAAGTCACAACCCGAGGGTAACAATGACTCCTACCGAATCTCATAGCTTCCAGCCCTAGTCATATAGCGAACCCATTTGACACTACTGTAATTGCTCTTCTCAAACACCTTCAGATATCTCACTAACAGACCCGAGCTTGTGAACATCAGGATAGAAAAGTTCAGGCTCAGCGGTGGACGACTCCACGCTTTCTGATTCGTCATCGACGTCAAGCTCGCCTCAGCTGACAGCACGTACTCGCTTTGCCCGGTAAACCGCTCGATCTTCCAGACGATATTGTTATGTTCCGGCTCATACTTCGCTTTGCCTTGGGAAGTCCGCTCCGTGATCTTTGCCGTATTCAGTGGTGTTGGGACACGCACAACAACGTTGGTTGCGAAAAGCTTGCTGCCATAGTTGGCTTTGATGGCGATGCTGTATTCGACTTTGGTCTTCCCAACTTCATTGACGATAGCGTGAACTTTGAACGGCAAATTGACGTTCTCAGTAGCTCGGTATCGCATCAGCTCAAACTCGCCGTCTGGCGGGACGAAGGAGATGATCCGATCCGCATCGAATTTGCCTAGTTTGACGCACTGATGAAACTGGCAGTCTTCAAGCGTTACGCTGCCCGCAGCGGCTCTCGTGGCTTTCGTTCCGGCTCTGTTGCCCGAAGGTGCTGTGAGGCTGTCCCCGTCTAGTAAAAGGCGATCATTCAGCCCGAACTTGCATTCCGGAGTCCCAGTAAGATAAGCCCGCATGACAATCTGACCGACCACGTCCGCGCGAAGAACAGTACCAGTTGCTGACATGAGCAAGTTGACGTCCTCGATTACGTCGACGAATGCTTCGTTTTTCCGATATTTGATGTCTGATCTCCGCCATGATAGTGCACCAGTAGCTTGCATCGTGATCTTTGAAGAGTCTTCCATCGTCCGCTCGGATTTGACGCCTTCGGTAGTGATATACATCTTCAGGGTGTCCGTCTCGGTGTTTTGAGGGTATCCGAAGTCCAAGATCTCTACCCAACCCTGGGAGTCAGCATTACTCTCTGCTTAGATCCACTTGCACAGCGACGACTCTCCTAGTCATAGAGCACTGACCATCCAAAAGCTCATAGACCAGCACGAAATTATTCTTCACTGCCTCCTCGTCGAATTTCCCAAAGTACCCTTTCCCCAGCCCCACCAATCGGTACAGAAACTCAAACACGAGTGCTGCATTTGCGTTGCTTTTCGTAATAGCGACTAAATAAATGTTCTCGTGCTTCACATGGCTGAAAGTCGTAGATCCTAACGTAAGGATGGGAGACCGTACTTGTGCATTGGAGATGACTTGGATGCGGAAGACATCTGCCAATCGTGGGCGGCAGTCGTTACGGAAAGCTCTGAATATTAGGTTTTCACCTTTCTGGTTGAATATAAGAATCCCTGAAAGCATCTTCCAGTGTCGAATGGCGCTGGCAGTTCGGCAGGCAAAGGCACTTTTCCAAAGATATAGAGTCTCTCTTCTGGCATCAGAGGAGGTTGCACCGGCAGTTGCCGAGCGCTGGTCAAGGCAATCATGCTTCATTCTACGATACGCAGGGCGCTGTTGGAGATCTTCAGTTACTTGAGACTTGGACATTAAGTCATAGGTGATACAAACTGTACATATGAAGACCGGTATGGGGATCAAAATAGAATCGCTTGGCTTGGCCAGCAACAATCGCAGAAAACCTGACGCTATACTGTCCATAGCCCAGTGAAATACTGTTTCCCCTTATCATATTAGATCCCGTTTCACGAACTCGGCATGCAGTGTTTTGCCTAGTGAGGCAGGGCTGCGCTCCACAATGACACCGGCGGCCTCCAGAGCTGCAATCTTTGAATCTGCACCTCCCTTGCCTCCGCTGACGATAGCTCCTATATGCCGTTAGGGACAACTCATCATCTGATACAGGTTCAGTCGACCCTACCTGCGTGACCCATCCTCCTTCCGGGCGGTGCCGAGATACCGGCAATGAAGCTCACAGCCGGCTTGTTCATTGTGTTGTTAGTTCGTAAGAAGTCCGCAGCATCTTCCTCCGCTGAACCTCCAATCTCTCCGATCATGATGATGCCATCAGTCTCTTCGTCCTCCAAGAACACTTTTAAGCAGTCGATGAAGTTCGTCCCAGAGAATGGATCGCCGCCAATGCCTATAACGAGAGACTGCCCAAGACCAGCCTGTGTTGTTTGGTTGACGGCTTCGTAGGTCAGGGTACCAGAGCGAGAAACAATACCGATACGGCCGCGCTTGTGGATGAAGCCCGGCATGATACCGATCTTACATTGACCCTATAACAATAATCTCAGAAACGATGACAGCTGTAGAGGCCTAGGAGAACTTTACCGGAGCAATTATACCAGGACAGTTGGGTCCTACTAGCCTAGTTTTGCCCTGAGTTTTGAGGATGTCTGTGATGCGGACCATGTCTGATATACTTAGCCTTGTTCGCAAATACACAAATGGGTTATGTACCATGTTGCGGGATCCCTTCCGTAATACTATATGAACTGTCATCATCATATCCATTGCGTTCCGAGTCCGAGCACGAACTTACCACACTACCAGAGGTATCTCGGCTTCAATTGCCTCCTCAATTCCTTTCGCCGCAACTGGTGGTCTACACGCACGGTGAGCATGACTGTCCTTCAACCGAGCCATGAGCTCCATGACTCTGAATGCCTTACGGTACGAAGATCGCCGAGGCGGTGGCACCAGTTTCTTTGACAGCATCGCGGACGCTTGCGAATACAGGTTTTCCCAGATGTGTCTCCCCAGCCTTCTTCGGATTTGTTCCTCCTACAACATTCGTTCCTGGGCGCAGTCAATAAATGCTCGTGAGTCGTACTGTGCGCAGCGGAGGAAGCGCACCATAATCGATAGCCTGCTGGGCGTGAAACCTGTGCGATAAGTCAGGGACTTTGTTGATTTCGGCAACTAACACTCCCACGGTGACTTACGTTCCCTGCTTCCCTGTAAAGCCCTGATAGATGACCTTGGTGTCGCTATTGATCCTCAGGTTCTGGCCAGTCGCAGCATATGCGGACTGGGCGGTAGAGTAGCCCTGTCTTCGTCCCACCGTCCTCACGAATGAAGAAGTACAGTTTCGGACCGCATGCATCGCTACGGGAGCAATTGGTATTAAATTCGGAATTTGAGGAAGCGAATGAATGGTGTTGGTCAATGTTGCTTCTTCAGATGCTGGGGTAGAGCTACATAGCTTGGCACCCTGCAGGACGCTACTGTAACTTTTCCCGACGACTCCCCTTCATCCAGTGCTGCTAAGAGGCTCTGCATCCACGTCTACAGAACCCTTCAAAATGGCGACCGCAACTATGACAATGTCGGCGCCTTCCAAGAATCAGCTGCCGAAGAATGTCAAACTAGCTCCTGAAAATGAAAGGTTCATGCATGCTTGCTCTGACATCGCAAGTGCATTGATACAAGATCATGAAGCACAGCAAAATAGCTCGGACCCCAAGAGGGACATCAATCTGAACAGTCTACGGGGACAAATGGCGAAGAAACATAGACTGAGCACTCAGCCACCGTTAACAGCTATCATTGCAGCTGTTCCCGAGCACTATAAGAAATATATACTCCCAAAACTCATAGCAAAACCTATACGTAAGCCCTACTGTCCATGACTGATCCCGTATAGAATGCGCTGGTGACTTGGATCTCTCTAGGAACATCTTCTGGCATTGCCGTTGTGGCCGTTATGTGTAAGCCTCATCGATGTCCTCATATTGCATATACTGGAAATATCTGCGTATATTGTCCTGGTGGCCCAGACTCCGACTTTGAATACTCTACACAATCGTACACTGGCTACGAACCCACTTCTATGCGTGCAATCCGGGCTCGCTACGACCCTTACGAACAGGCAAGAGGCAGAGTAGACCAGATTAAATCCTTGGGCCACAGCGTCGACAAAGTGGAATACATCATTATGGGAGGCACTTTCATGTCCCTGCCCCAAGACTATAGGGACTGCTTCATATCGCAACTACATAATGCGCTGAGTGGTTACCAAGGAGAGAGTGTCGACGAGGCGGTGGAGGCCGGAGAAATGAGTGATATCAAGTGCGTTGGCATTACAATAGAGACAAGGCCAGACTATTGCCTCGACCCTCATCTGAGCAGCATGCTACGTTATGGGTGCACACGCCTCGAGATAGGAGTTCAGTCACTATATGAGGATGTTGCACGCGACACCAACAGAGGACATACCGTTGCTGCTGTAGCCGAAACGTTCAAATTAGCCAAGGACGCCGGGTTCAAGGTTGTCAGTCACATGATGCCCGACCTACCCAACGTTGGCATGGAACGAGACCTGGACCAATTTCGAGAATACTTCGAGAACCCGGCCTTTCGCACTGACGGGCTAAAGATATACCCTACCCTGGTCATCCGGGGGACCGGCCTATACGAGTTATGGCGAACAGGGAGATACAAGAACTACACGCCTAACGCTCTCATCGATCTAGTCGCTCGCATATTGGCCTTGGTCCCGCCTTGGACTCGAATATACCGTGTACAGCGCGACATCCCCATGCCACTCGTTACGTCCGGCGTGGAGAACGGCAATCTTCGCGAGCTTGCCCTAAGCCGGATGAAGGATTTCGGAACGACGTGCCGCGACGTCCGAACACGAGAAGTCGGCATCAACGAAGTCAAGAACAAAATCCGACCCTCTCAGGTCGAGCTGGTACGGCGCGACTACGCCGCTAATGGAGGCTGGGAGACTTTCTTGGCATACGAAGACCCCAAACAGGATATTCTCATTGCTTTGCTTCGACTCCGCAAGTGTAGTGATACGCACACATTCCGTCCCGAGCTGAAGTCGCAGCCTACGAGTCTGGTCAGGGAGTTGCATGTGTACGGATCCGCGGTGCCGGTGCACGCCCGAGATCCGAGAAAGTTCCAGCATCAGGGCTACGGCACGCTGCTGATGGAGGAGGCGGAGAGGATTGCGAGAGATGAGCACGGGAGTCGGAAGATCAGCGTTATATCGGGTGTCGGGGTCCGCAGCTATTATGGCAAGTTGGGTTATTGGCTTGACGGGCCGTATATGAGTAAGATGTTGGATTTGAGGTCTAATGAGGACGATAGCGACGATGACTAGGCCTGGGTCAGCTGTTGGACGACGCTAATGATGGACCGATGTTTTGCATTTACGGCGTCCTTGGGAAGCATCAGCGGTGGCGTTCATGGCTACGTCGAAAACTTAGGGATGAAATGACTACCAAAACCGTAGCTTGTATGGCAATCCTGAAATTCAATACCCACTCAAACATTGCCCGGAGTACACTGACACCGTGCCAAGCGTCAATGCAGTGATAGATTCCTCTAATTCTCCCTAAATGAACAAAGCACCCTGCAACACCACACAGTATCCCCAGACGCCAAACCGCAACCCAATCATCCTAACAGCGTACAAACACCATCCCTCTCCAATTGCCCCTCTACCTCTACCTCTCCCTCTACCTCCGCCACTACCAAAATCCTAGCCCAACGTTATCGCCCCCCTCTTACTCGCCCGAATATGCAGATATGCCTGAAAGCCACAGAAGACGAGGAACACCTACACCATATTATTCCCAGCGTCAGTAGGTGCTCTGCAGCACAATAACAGTAGTAGTATGAAGGAGACGGCGAGGAAGAAAGTAGAAAGCCCTACCGCATAAACCACAACAGCCGCAAAGATCGACCCAGCAACCGCCTTGCCGTCCTTCGGATCGTCCGTCGAGCCCATCATCGTGTGGTGGTTGCTCTGCAAGGCACGGGGAGAGGTAGTGTCAGCGATCGGGACCTTGACGGATTGGCTCCACTTCCACCTTCCACTTCCACTTTCCGGGATCACAACGACAGTATCCCACTCCGTCCCCTGTCTTCCCTGTGATATAGAGCGATCGAACACAAACCGCGCCAGGAGCGGAGTAGAGTAGAGCAGAGTCGAGGGGATGGGAAGGGAGCGAACGGGACAGACGTACAGAAAACAGGCCCCCGATCACAGACAGGATGACGATGGCGGCGACGGAGACGACGATGCTGGGTTCGGGTCGTTAGCTGACTGGGCTTCTCCGGACGGGGTCGGGTGAGGGTGGGGAGGGTGTACCAGTGCCATGCATTGAGAGCGGAGACGACGGGCTTCATGGTTTGTGGGAGGCGTGGAGGATTGGAGGAGATGAGGGATCGGTGGGTAGGGCGTCGATGCGGCGTTGGTTCTGGCGGTGGCGCGGAGGAGATGTCGGTGGAGGTGCGGTGGTGCGTAGGTAAGAGGTATAGGGTTTGGGCGCTGGGTTGGGGTGTGAGTGGTGGTTGATGGGTCTGGTGTAGGGCAGAATGAAGGTCGAGTATGGGTGTGTTACGTAAGCGACAGTCACGTGTCGAGGGTTGCGAAGCGCAGGGAGGGTTTCAGAGAAATATTGATTTTCTGTGACTGCCTACTCCGCAGCCTTTCTTCGATCTCTCGTGTCTTCTATCACTCTTGAGCTCCATGCCGGTCAGACTGTCATCTCTCACATCACCCAGGTCACTTTACTGGACTGGCAGGATGGTGTTAGGGATGAAGGGCTAGTATGCTGAGTACACACCGCGACCTCCTGGCAGCCACAGGGCTGAGATCGAATGCGGAGGTATGCTGAACTGCGCTACTCTGTCCGCAGAGAGAAAAGTCAAGAGAGTCTTCTGTGCATGCTATCTTAATTGTCTCTTGAAGAGAGTCCCTTGTCGCAGAATGTATATTCTTTCATCTCCCATTTTCCAATGCTTGCAGAGCCACATGGTTGTCTTATACGGTAGGTATGAGAAACAGACACTGAGCGCCAAAGTCTCACCATGTATCTCCCATCCCCCGCTCCTGTAGCCCGCCTAGACCGCCCGTCTCTTCCTTCTCTAGGCTAATTGGGCACCCCCAACCCACCTGTAGCTGCCTACCTCATCATTTGGTTTCTTTAACGGAGTTGCTTGTGCAAAACATCCTTTCCAAAGGTTTTCACGGCGGAGGGCGCCTCAGACTCGGACATTCCTTGCATTATATCTCATTCCCGGACGGTAGTAACAAGACATTCCGCTTCTTGCTCTCTATTCCATCTGACACAGTCAAGAAACTTCACACCCTCACCGCCAAAGATGTCCAACGCGCTCCCAATCGTCAAGTCCACCTGTCCAGCACTCAAAGCTTTAACTCTATCAAGGTCCCCGAGCGAGTGGGCCCCTCCAGCATAGGTCACAGGCACCGAACACCACTGTGCCAGTTTCCGCACAAGCTCCTCGTCGATTCCTCGCTGCAACCCCTCGTTGTCCGCAGCGTGGATAAGAAACTCCGAACACCATGGCTGGAGGAGGTTGACTGATTCTACAATAATGTTAATGTTGTCAGAACCACGGCGCGCCTAGGTTAGGGAGTAGGCACCTTGGTTAATCTCCATGTTCGTCAGGGTCTGCCACTTATTCATGGCCACGCACCATGAGGTGCCCGTTCTCCGACAGCTGAGATCGATGACGAGCTTGCTCGTGTCGTTGTCGAGGGCGTGAAGCACCGCCTTCAGGCGGTCCATGGAGAACTCCGCGTCTGGGAAGAGGTACGATGTGATGATCACCTACTGTTCGACCTTAGCAAAGCTGGAGTAGTCACGACCTGTACCCAAAGTATGGCCGTTGAGCAGGGAGGGTGTAAGAATCCCATAGCCAACATGATTATAGCTGAAATCACGTACTTTGTCTGCACCCCACTCGATCCATTGCCTGGCATTCTTATCGGTAATCCCTCCTCCGACTTGTAAACTACGTGGCCAGGCTGCCAATGCTTGCTTCGCCGCTTCTTCGTTGCCGGGTCCGAGCATGATGACGTGCGCTCCGGCCAGGGCATTGTTGCGGTACAGTTGAGCAAAGTGACTCGCCGGTTGCTTTGACACATAGTTTGTCTTGAGGTCTGAGGAAGTGGTTGTTAAAGTGCCACCGACGATCTGCTTTACTTGGCCGGCGTGCAGGTCAATGCAAGGTCGGAGGCGTGTCATTGCAGCATGTGCGTCGATATTGGATGTGTGGCCCTTCTGGTGTGGTGGTGGGGTAAGGTGGGCTGTTGGCGAGACGGCTGTGCGAAATTTCCGCTGGAAGAACCTTCAAATGGGATTTCTCCATCACGCCCCTTCAGATAACGGAACAACACATACAATTGACGGCCATGTTAGGTAAAAGAAAGAGGGGTGCTCCGAATATCGTGATGCCTTCTCCTGGGAACTCCTCCTCGGCCAGTCAAGAGGATCTGCAAGATATCTTCAAACGGCACTTCGAGGCCCAGTTCCAGCCGTTACCGGACCAACAGCACCTAGTGGTATCGAATGAGCTGACAGAGTCAGACTTGGACCAAGATGAACAAATCTCAGACTGGGATGGCATATCTACTGACGAAAGCAGAGCAAGCGTTGAGGTAGTTGAGTATACATTACCCAACAAAGCAGAGAGGGCCGAGTTGTCGAAAGAGGAGCTGAAGGGTTTCATGGTATAATCACTCCACCGAATCACTAAACTTGTACAATTACTGATCGACTTCCATAGACCGCCAAGCCACCATCCACAGGCTCAAAACCCAGCTCTACAGCCAAAGGGGTACAGGATGATAAGGGGGAGCCTGAGGAAGCATCCGTAGAGGCGGCGAACCTCAAGCACGACCTCGCACTCCAACGTCTTCTAAAAGAGTCTCACCTGCTTGACGCCACATCATCCCTCGGGCCTGTGGGGGTCAACCGCCACAAAGCCCTTGATCTGCGCCTTCAGGATCTCGGATCGAAGTCGTCGATCCTAGCCCAGGATAAGATGCCGTTGTCTCACCGTAGAGGCATACTGTCCAAGGCCACAGAGAAAGCATCGAGGAGAAGACATGAAGCAAAGGAAAACGGCATTGTTCTGGAGAAGGTCAAGAAGTCCAAAAAAGAACGGAACGTGAAGAGAGAAAGAGGGATCGGCGCGCCCGGTATTGGCAAGTTTAAAGGAGGCACGTTGAGACTCAGTGAGAAAGACATTGCAGATATCGAAGGTTCGAAGAAAAGCGCGAGTAGGAGGAGGAGGGCTTAGGAATGATCTGAAGCGTGCTTGTGCATCGCCGACTCTCCCTGGTACTGGATCTCGCAGCGGCTCGCTTCTCGTCAGCACAGCAGATCCTCCGTGGTCCATACGGTTATTTCGGCAGTGTGTTTTGCATAGCGATGGTTAGCTCCTGCGGCTATGGACCAGCCAAGCCTGATATCGTGAACTCTCTTGCGAACGGAATGGTCAGAGCGGTTGGAGGGAGCTCGTAATCTTCCGGTGGAGATCATGTCCAGTTCGCTGTCTGGGAACATTCATGCGCGCCGTCTACAAGCTACCAGTACACGTAGAGAATGGCGAGACCGAGCACACAGCTGCAGAACGGCAACGCCGGCGCATATCGAAACGCTTATTTTCCCGCTTCGACTGGGCACACCATAACGTGGGTTATCCCAATCTTACTGTGGGGTCTTATGGGATGGGATAAGGGCCAAGAAATAGGTGGCACCGACGTTGGTGAGCGCTTAGTCGGACCCTGCACGTTCGGGCGGTGGAATACCAGCCGCCACGGTACGCAGACAAAGAGAGGATGAAGTTTGTCTTCATCCTGGACACTTTGATATATTCTACTGTGCAAGCGGTGGACGCCAGGAGAGCCAGATACCGGACTGTAGTAGGCCCACTATCCGTCTGCACTTCCAAGTGTACCGGAATCCAGGTTTGATCAGCCTGCATACATTATGTCGACAGCTGGGATGTGGGAGGTCGTTCAAGGTCATCGGCCACGATGCCAGCTTTTTGAGTTTGCTACAGACCGGTACCTGCATGAAGGCTGCCGAAAGCACGTCGATCATTGCATCAGGGTGCGAGCTTGAGACCCTGCCGGTGGTGAAAGAGCTGTGGGCGCCAACGGCCAGATCATGCAGGTGTATTGGTGGAGGGATCACACCATATGGGTCTGTACACGGCGGCGAGAATACCTTCGAAGGTTCTACGGCTAAGACGAAGTCAACGGTCATGTCTCATCGGCATACCTTATATCCAGATGTGCTTGTACGAGTACAGGACCAGGTAGAGTTTAAGCACCTCTACCACTTCATCAAGGTGTTCATTCATCCATCTATTCTTTCTTATAGCCGCCCGCCTGCATTTCGCATCTCTCTCTTTCCGGTAGCGAGACATATGATCTTCAGCAGCATCCAGACGCAAAACTTAAACCTACCAGATACATCAACGCACACCTGATACCACATACAACCACATGTACCTTATGGAAGGCATCATTACGTTTACCTTCCCTCCTACCTTACCTTAATCCAATCTATCTTTAGATCCAACACGTGCACTCTGCAATCATGAGATGCTACCTTAAAGTAACGGTCAGTGAAGGGAGGTTTCAGATTTCTTACTTTACAGTACTGTACCTTACGGTACCTTACGGTACCTTATATGCAAGGTAGACACACATTATGTTACTTGTTTGCGATGCTTGACTCTATCGGGAAATAAAGGAGCAGCATTGTGGACCCTGAACGCTGATCTCGATAGCAGATTGTTCTATGATGATTCTGAATCGCAGTGCTTGTTTTTGTTTGCTAGTATCCCCGTGGCTTATCACAGCCCTGACTGAGAGATAGATGCGAGCAAGTCGTCTTTTGTCTTTGTCCACGGCATGACCCTTACAGTTCTAAGGTAACGTTACACGTCAATCAAAGAAGGCTGGGTGTTTCAGAGACGGCGATCATACTGGTACATGTACAGATGAGGAGTGGTGATCCCCACGTGTCCCAGGTCTGTGCTTCGGCCGGCGCCGAACAATGGAGTCCTCTTTTGCTTTTGGCGCATATCCCTTACCTACCACACCTTACCTTACCTTATTCCACCTGCACGCATGAGAGGTCGCTGACACATCTTGGATGATTTAGGGTATATCTGAATGACGACATATATCTCAGCCACGCTTGGCTGAGCTATGAGGTGGAGATCGTGATTCATTCAGTACGAAAAACTTGTACCACTGAATGAAGCCAATGCAACGCTTGACCTTACTTCGTTGTATCGGTCGAGTGAAACCAGTTCATGCACCCATCCTCCTCTGCGAGTCCGGCTACTTACAGCTGGTGGAATCGAGTTTGAAAGAAACTGGGCTCGCCATCGTCAAGAACAATGACTCCTATCACCTACCAAGGTTTGGAAGACCGATGTAAGACACGAACGGTAGTACAGTCCGGGTCCTCGTACATGCAACCTTATCGTATGCGGGTGCGGTGCGAAATAGAGGATAAAGAGAATGATTAGAGCCGTCAATATCAATAGGCAGATAAAACAAGAGGATGACCGTGGCGCCAGGCGCGCTCAAATGGATTTCCATAACTTACTTCATCGCCACAATCCTCGCTGTCCGTGCTCAGTCACCTGGATAATCCCTTACGTATCTGTACCTTAGTAGGAGGCCGCCCTACTCGGCCCGCCCGGAGTGCGCATCGAGAAACAAGAGATGCGGTGAAGGTCGCCAATATCTGAGTACCTTGCCTGACCTGTTACCTTAGGGTAGAAGTTGGACAGCGAACCGCATCGCGATCTCGGACCGATCTGCCGAACAGGTGTCGAACGACGTGGAACGAGGAAGGATAGAGCTCTTAGAAGCTCTTCCGAAAGAACTTGGCCCTATCAGAAACAGGGTGCCTGCCATTCTCAGCCATTTTCAGCCTGATCTACCGTACAGTAACGTTATGTCAAGTACAGACACCCAAGTACTCTCCGCGGCTTCTCTTTAGCTACCTTACCTTATTCCTCGACCATACGATTTCGAGCACACGTCCGGCGCACTGACAGAGCGGACACGGTTTCAGGATCTGATACGAGCTCCCGCTTGCTTCGCCCTAAAGCACTTCCCACGCTGGCATCCCGCAGGGTAGTACCATAAGGTACTCACTATTCACCTGACCGTAAGGTACCTCATGCACCAAGGTTAGACGGCATCTGCATGAAAGAAACAGGTACCAACGTCTCTGGATCCCGAACATTCTCCCCCCAAAGGTGATTGGATCCACGGGACGAGGAGTCCAATCGATCAGCTTATCAAATCAACACTCGTCGGTCTACGGATCGAACAGCTTTCCTACAGCACAGCACACTATTATCGTTGCGCGCTGCAGAACCACACGCGACTACTGATCAGATCTATCACTACAACCACCGTCGAGATTTGGATCATCATCATCATCAATCACCGAGGCTGACTTGATCTGATAGAGGCTTTTGCCAGTGGATCAGTGGGTCAAGTTGGCCAGTTTTCGAGGGGCCCGACCATCGATACATACCATTCATCAATCATCCATCAACCGTCATCCATATTACCCATCCAGTCATCATTCCTGCGACATCAACTTCCCATTCTCCTCGCTGCGGAAAAGCCAAGGACTACTTTGGACTGCGTCGAACTCCCTACTCTGCTCTGCCGTTGCGGCTGCGGTCAGCGCGGCGAACTCGCACAACCGTCCTCGGGACCCTTGTCTACCACCCTATAGTAGAAGTCAACGAAGAGACTGACGAGCCAGTGTGACCTATAAATTGTGTCCGGGATCATTCAGGCACTAAGGTACCCGCACTTAAGGTATCTGTAAGGTACCTCACATTACCTTACCTGTAACAAACCTGTAGGTACAGTATACTTACCTTCAAGTACGTGTACCCAGGTACTTGGCCTTACCGGACAGGACTGCTTCCAAAAGGCCATCCCGCGTATCCCACGCCGTCATTTGATGCGAGACTGGTCATCATCAGGTATTATTAATAACATCATTGGGTACCTTACACAAGTACGGACGCGGACGTGGACGTGGTCGTGTACCACTAACAATACCCACTGGCTCGCTCGCACGATCACATTTACCTTACCTTACCGCTGCCTCGTCCACAAATAAGTTATTTTCGAGTACAGGCGGTGGGAGACTAAAGCATCGACTGGATGATCGAGGACCTGGGAGCTTTGGACCCTTGTCAGGCCCCCTACGAATCGTACAGTAATCCCCCTCTGGCGGCTGTTTCGACTCGCCGCTCTTAACGATATACGGTACCTTAGTTAAGGTACGGTAAGGTAATCCATACAAGTACCTTACCTTACCCTGTATCCTGTGTTGTACCACAGGTACGGAGTACTTCTTCATTCTTCTTCCTCCGCTGGCCTCTCTCCAATCACTTCAAACTCGAAACTCAAAACCCACTCCAAACCTCTTTCCCACCCCCCCCCCAAAGACATCTCAAACATAGTCTCTGCAAATTCCCTTCTCTTACACCTTGCTTACACACACTACTTTCATCTTCTCCCGCCATCACTTCTCTTGTCGCACGTTTCATACCATTCCCCATTCCCCGTTCCCCGTTCCCCGTTCCCCATTCCCCAGACAATCAACCGCTCTCGTTTTCGCCGTCTCACTTGCCTCAATCGGTCGGAAGAGGCACTCGAGGTCGAGGTCGAGGTCGAGGTCGAGGTCGAGGCTTCTCTTTTATTCTTTCTATCTATCCCAAAAGGTTTAATCTTCTCGTTGGTGAGAATCAACCCGTTCTTGGAGACTACTACGGGCGGGCCTGTAACTCCCATTCTACTCCCGGCATCGGCAGGCTTCGAGGCAGGCACCTCCAAAGCATCTACAACAACAACATCATCAGCATCATCATCAATCAATTTTCGATATCGCAACGATTCTATCCCTCCCGATCGGGTGAAGGATTTCATCACATCTTCATTCAAAAGTCAATCGATCAGATTCCTCCAGTAGATTGCATCGCATCAAAATCCCACCCCTCCCGTGTCACAAGTCCTCGTACCCAAGCTGCGCCGATTAAGCCGTCTTTCTCGAGCACCGCCTCAAAAACATCCCACTTCTCGAATACTTTATTCCGCAACCTTCCCCCCCCCCAGCTCGAAACAAAACATTCACTTCGTCGTCGCTCTCCTCCTGGTAAGGCGTTCGCAGCTGCTACGATGTACTCTCAGCATCACTCGGCAATGGCGCCACCACAGAAGCCGGAGACCTTCATGCTCTCCAACGAAGCTCAACAGAGTCTGCCGCCGGACGCACAGGTTGCCCTGCAACAGGTCGACAATTGTAAGTACAGCTATCCAAACACGGCGTCGGTCTGTCGCTGCCGCCGTCTTCTGAAGCCAGCTGTGTCGTGACGGACCGTGACGACTCGAGCTCATGGAATGTGACTGACCATCGGCGACAGTGAAATACTTCCTCATCTCTGCCCCCGTCGACTGGACCCCCGATCAGTACATCCGTCGGTTTCTGCTGCAAACCGGTGAATACGTTTCCTGTGTGCTCTGGTACGTCGGCACTTCCTGGCACCCCCTACCTGGCCATTGAGGCGCCCTCCTCTAATGATTCACCGCTGACTCGTATTAGGAACAATCTCTTTCACATCTCCGGCACCGATATTGTACGATGCCTGTCGTTTCGGTTTCAAGCGTTTGGACGGCCCGTGAAGAACTCCAAGAAGTTTGAGGAAGGCATCTTCTCCGACTTGCGGAATCTCAAGGCTGGAACCGACGCATCGCTGGAGGAGCCGAAGAGTGCGTTCCTCGACTTCCTGTACAAGAACAATTGCATTCGGACGCAGAAGAAACAAAAGGTCTTCTATTGGTACAGCGTGCCGCATGACCGACTCTTCCTCGATGCGCTGGAGCGCGATCTGAAGAGGGAAAAGATGGGCCAGGAGGCAACAACGATGGCGGTCAACGAACCGGCTCTGTCTTTCGAGTTCGACTCGTCCCAATCGTTGTTCGAACAGCTTACCAGAGCTCAACAAGCAAACTCATCTTCATTCTCGGCTCAAGCCGGCGCCACTTATTCACAATCAACCTCACCGGTCCTGCGAGCCATGGATTCCATGCCCCCTCCGCAGATGGTGCCACAGCCGATGCAATCGGTAGCGGAAGATTTGAGCCAGACGTCCATGTACAGCCAGATGTCGGTGCCCGCCGCCATGCCAAATACGATGGCTTCAAACTTGATGAAACGTGAGCAAGACTACGGTCAAATGCAATATGATCGGAACGGGATACCACTCTCGCGAGTGCACCAGCGTCACACGTCGATGCCCACCTACATGGAATACTCACCAGCGCCGTCCTTTGTCTCGTCGCACTACGAAGACTACAGCAACCGAGGAATCTCATACGAGCCCATCACTCCGCCTCAGCATGCGGTACCTCTGGGAGCTGAGCCGGCGTACATCGCAAACGAGGATACTGGCTTGTACACCGCCATCCCGGACGTCGGGTCGTCACAACATTTCAGCGGCATGATGCAATTGCCACCTTCCAATTTGGCCGGTCCACAATTTTCAGCGGCTGCACGCAGCTACCCATCAAGCAATGTCTACTCGGTCATCGAAGGCTCTCCGACCTACAAGCTGCGGCGACGCCGATCGTCGATTCCGGCGGGCATAGCAGCCGCCGTGGCGACCAACGCCGCTCATGCGGCCACCAATGGCACCGCACATGCCGCTCATCGACCAAGCGACCTTCGACGCTCCATGTCTAGCTCGGTAGTACCTGTCGCCGAGGGTGACGAGTCCGGGAACAACTCACCTCCCGGTCTTACGAACAGCTACTCGTCGTTGATCGGGCAGCAGAAAGAATTACTCGACCTCTCCCGCAACGGCACCCCATTGCCGACTCTTGAAGGAAGCCCGGCGCCAAATTCACTTTCGCACGTACAGACGCACGACGGTCTTGGCAACCTCACCAGCCTCACCAATGGTGACTACGCCGAACACAATGTGCAGGCCACTCCCGCTTCTCGGTTCGACCGGCCAGGTCCGGTGAGACGTGCGCGGAGTGCGACGATGATGGAGCTGGGTCCATATCCACATAGGTCGCATTCCTGCCCGATCCCAACATGCGGGCGCGTATTCAAGAGATTAGAGCATCTGAAACGGTATGTTTTCTTTTTCTTTGTTTTAAAGTTGTCATTCGTCTTTGGTGGTTGCCGTTTCGGTGCACAATCTCCGCAGCCGCTGACTGATCCGGGCGGTTAGGCATGTGCGGACACATACCCAGGAACGACCATACATTTGTCCACACTGCAACAAGGCGTTCTCGAGATCTGATAACTTGGCACAGTAGGTTCTTCGTATGGTTCTATTGGATGTAGGTCTCTGTTGCTAAAGATACATCAGGCATCGTCGTACGCACGAGGCACGGCCTGACGGCGAAGAGTCTGGTAGCTACAGCGAAGAGGAACTTGAGAATGACGAAAACGAGTATGGCTCACTCGAAGAGGTATCGCCGCCCGCCGAGCATAACTACATGCAAAGCAATATGCAAAGCAACATCCAAAGCGCCTTGCAGACCAATTTGCAGAATACCATGGCCAATGTCACCTCGATACCGGTCTCATCGTTGGGGATGGGTGGAACGATGATGGCCGCACCAAGTCAGCTCATCTCAGCACAGCACATGCTTCAGCAACCCATTTAGACTATCACAACACGGCTGGTCCGAGTATTGTGTCCTTTTGATCGTCTTCAAAACTTCTCAGTCAGACCGCCTCGGTGCACCTCCACCCGCTCAGATTCGGCTCCCGTTTCTATCGACCGCCCTACCTCGGGACAACCGAATCAAACCCACCGTCATCACCATCTATCCGAGTTATCTTCCGCCATATAGAAGAACGTTTCCAAATCTTGCCATTCTTATAATCCATTATTCGAGCTTTTTGGCCGATAGCATACGGCTCTCCTAATGGCTCATGGCGAGACGCGGTAACTGGCCCGGCTTCGCACAGGCACCGGAGCCTTGGCATACTCACCACGAAACGAAATGCACACACGATTTCCCTTGCTTTCTGCTTCCCGTCCAGTCCTTATTACAGTGATACAACGTCTCTTCTTGTCTTTTCTTTCGTCGTATTGGCTTATCCTTACACTTTGACTCGACGAGGGCACAGACCTTGTTCTCTCGAGATGCAATCAATGTATTGTTCTAAACTACTTACAAATACCTGCCCACCTACATTGACCCGCACACTCTTGCAAACTTTGCCCTTGCGTGATCTCGGCCTTGGCTTGGACCTAGGACCGTAATCCCGACAATCGGCCCGGACGAGGGTGACAATCGGTGGTAACAGGACAGCATAGAATCCGAAAGGATATCGAATTGTATCCATGCCCCGAGCGCTGTGCGAGAATCAACGGAAACATGACAGCTATCGACGAGTATGAACGCATCCTGGCCGCAACAAAAGCCAGTGAGCCAAACTACCAGACCCCCTTCGACCATGAGCGGACCCTCTGCAACGCCCTCGCTCTCCGACTCCCTTACCGACTACCCGACCAGATCACGTAGCACTCGTGCGCAGCGGAGCGTAGCTAGCATGACATGACACGTACATTACCACCAACCACATACCCCTCCAACATACCAATACCCATACACAGCATCAATCCCCTCTTCACCTCCGACGGACTACCTCCTCCCATCTCATTGCCCCCCCAAACCCTACTCGGAACATCCGTCCTACCACCTACAACCTACAACCTACAACCCTCAGTCTACCACTCCCGAACCCGAATCCGATACGATACCATCCTCCCACTCGCACTCGCACTCTCACTCGCACGCGCATACTTCAACTAGTGGAGTAGGGAGGGAGGGAAAAGACGGTGCCAGTCGGCAGGCAACCCGTTGCCCTACCTCCCTACCTAAGATACGTACCTAAAGTACCTTAGTGCATCTACTAAGTGTCCGCCCCTTACATCGTGCACGCATGCACCACGTCAAACAGAACACATCCCATCTCACCGTACGTATTCCAACCGTTGATCTTTTCTCGCCATGCCGTCAAGCGAAGAGAGGAGAGGAGAGGAGAGGAGAGAAGAGAGGAGAGCAGAGGAAAAGAGAGCAGAGAAGAGGAGACGAGCGTCTCGGCCGAACTAGCTTGGACGGAGTCTGCTACGACGATACCGTCCGTAGACGCGTCAGGATGGAACAAGAATGCGCACTTCGTACGGATTTTCGATCGAGGGGGAACCGTTTGGTTGAATTGGTTTACTTGGTTGGTTGGTTTGTACTATAGTTGACAGACTATATGCACGGAGAAACCAGCTGATCTGATTGATGCAGTCTGCGTGAATTCTGGGGCCGGGGGGATCGCGGCTCTCTACGTAGCGGTCAGTCGGTGACGCGCGGGAGAGACGATATGCTTTCATCCCAATCCATATACCGCCGCAGATGACCGTTCATCGATTCGGTCGAATCGCCCTATATCTATCCATCCCAGCGTACTATATCATACATCCTCCTCCTCCTCCTCCAGCCCCGCCCCTCGAGCCCCAACCGCGAACCCCATACCCCCTTCCTCCTCATCCCCAAGCGCACTCCCACCCTCACTCTCCTCGCCAATCCGCGTCGTCATATACGCCGCCGCCAACGCCGCCACGCCGCCAACCCGCAACACCCACCCGACACTATCATCCCCACCCACGCCCCTCGGCTTCTGCAGCGCGCGGAAAATCGCACTGCTCATGAGCGTAGCGAGGATCTGCGGCGCCGCGATGGCGACGTTATGCAGACCTAGGATGACGCCAGCCTGGTCCTCGCCGGGCTCGCTGAGGGCATCGTCGTCGCCATCGCCATCGCCGTCGTCGCTGCTCTGCGCGCCGAGGTTCTGGACGGAGTTAGGGTTGGAGTGGGGGCGCCGCAGGCGCAGCGTGTTGCGGCGGAGGGAGTCGCGTTTGGAGATCTCGGCGGAGATGAGGGCGAAGGGGGCCCAGAGGGTGAGGGCCCAGGGGAGACCGATGAGGGCGACGAGGAACGTGGCGGCGGCGGGGGTGCGGACGGCGAAGGTGCAGGCCATGCAGGCGGCGAAGAGGAGGTGGGAGAGCAGCCAGGCGCGGCGGAGGGTGAGGCCGGGGATCTGGAGGGCGGTGAGGAGGTGGGTGAGGCGGTTAGGTTTCTTCTTGGTGGTTGGGGTCGGGGCGAAGTATTCGGACATGGAGGCCGAGAGGGTGCCGGGGGTGCCGGGGGTGGAGGCGCGGGGGTGGTGGGCGTCGGCGGGCTGGGGTTCGAGGTGGTCGGCAGGGGGTTGGTAGGAGGGGGTGATGAGGAGGGGGAGGAACAGGTTGGCGGTGAAGGAGGTGATGGCGAAGACGAGGAGGGCGAAGGTGCCGACGCGCGTCGCATTTTCCCATTCCGCGTCGATTTCCGTGGGCGTCATGTGCGGGTTGGCTTCGAAGATGGGGTTGACGTACAGTTGGCCGATGTAGGTGGTGATGTAGAAGAGGAACGGGAACCAGCCGATCCAGTTGAAGAATTGGACTTCGCATACCCGCCGGATTTGAGGCGGTAGTCGTTTCATGGATGTGAATACTTGCCGGAAGAAGGAGAGGATACCGGGATTGGTCGACGTTGGGGGGCCTTCGAGGCGTGGATCTCGTTCCCGGATGCAGAGTGTTGAGATCAACAGCGTCCCACCGAGAGCAAAGCACGCGATCACGCAGAGGACCTTGAACTGTGTGTTTCCGAAGACTGGTATGATTGCGGGCAAGTCGACGTAGCCTGAGAGATAACCTAATACATTACCGACGCCGGTGAGTCGGCCAGCCCAGGCATTGGCATCTTCTTGCTGATGCGTTGGTGCATTGTCCACAATGAAAGCTCGAATACCGGCCTGCACTATATTTGCTCTCAGTCATAGTTACGGTATATAGTGAGCGAAGGCCGGGCTTACCGGTGTTGATGGCAAAATCGAGAATGTACACGGCGAAAATGGCAAACACCAGGGTCACAACCTGCACTCCGCGAGACAGAGGATCTGCGCCAAACAACCCGAGGGTGCCTCTCACTATCTCTCTTGCCCAAGCCAGTGCCAGCAAGGATAGCAGTGTAGCAGCGCCGCCAGCGAGCATGAAAGGCTTCCTCTTGCCCCACGATATCCGGCAATTATCGCTCCGTATTCCCACATACGGCTGCACAAGCGTCCCTGACAGAGGTCCAGCTATCCACACGAAAGCCAAGAGCGACTTGTTCATACCGAGCGATAATAAATAGGGCTGTGAGTGCAAAAATCAGTCTAGGTCACTTCCTTGCTACGGAGTCACGCAGACATACCGAGCCATGTGATAATTCTACAGACCATGCTATTTGCAGGCTTCATTCCCAAAAGTCAGCAATAGACACATACACAGTAGATGGTTCGGCAGAGTACTCTCACCCTCCTATACTCAAAACAAGCAAGAAGAGATACCACGTGCTCTTCGTTTCCTGTACATCCTCCCCACTTGACTGTATGTGCCGCAATATGCTCCCTCTCCTTGGTGGACTCTTGGCGTCGTTTGAAGATGCCGGTGATAGCAGAGGTGATTCTTCATCCATCAGATCTATAGATCGGCTTGCCCTCACCGTCCGCACATGGAGAGGCGGTCGCCTCGTGTTGGGCTCCGCAATATCATATCGTGGGGTTTCTTTCGACACTCGATACGCCGGAGTAGAATCCGACTGCTTGTGGGCCATCGAAGGCTCAAGAAGGGCGGCGCAAGAATCCAAAACCGGTAGAGAATTGTCGACTTATACCAAGATGCACGGTGATGAGCGGTAAGTCGCTTATCGTGAACGGCCCTTTTATATGGCGGGGATGGGTGGCAGTCACAGTCATCTACTCGTGCCGAGCTGAGGTCTATCGGACGATTTGGTGGTCGCAAGCGTTGTCCATGATCTCTTGTCGGCCTCTGATGACCAGGCTGTTATAATTTAATGCGCAGCATGACCGGACCAAGCGGTGACTGCTGTGCCACGTGGGATCAAACGTGCGGAAGTCTTCCGGCGATTAGAAGCTGCTGTACCTGAAGATGCAGCAAGAAGTTAGATGGAGTGAATGAGAAGGGTAACGGGATCAAAGCACTGTGAAATAAAGACGTGGAAAAATGTATTGAACATATACATAAACAGCACCCAAGCGACAGGTGGGGGAGAAGTTATAAGACAAAGGAGTTAAAGACGGCGAGGCTGCCTAGAACCGAGTCACAGTTCGAACTCTCACAGGGCTGTGTCACACTCCGGCGCGTTCCACATTCTTTTAATAATCACTGCTACTCGCAATAGGAATTCGCCCGGAATCCTTTGGAATAATCAGTAAGTCTCAATATCGTTATTGTTATCATTATAAATAGATGTGAGAGTCTTAAATATTACTGTTGAAGACTCAAAAGAAAGGTGCGGTAAGGTAGGCAGGCAGCGGGGCTCAGTATCAGTAGCGGCAATTGCCGCCTTCAGACTTATTGCACAAGGTACCTTAAGCTATGGTAGGAACCTACCTACCTTAGGTAAGGTATAAAACCTAGGTACCTCTAGGCACAAATACAGTACATCGAAGTAGAGACACCTTGCATGTGGCATTCGCAGGGTTATGTACACGCGCATGAAACCGATGCCTGCGATGCTCCTACAGAGCCCAACCTCGATGCAGATCTCATAGCGTTCTTCTAGAATTCCTCCGTCATTCTCCAACGTCGTCGGCCCCGCGCCGCAATGGCTTCCATCATACGTTCCGCTGCTTTCGAGCTTCTCAGTACGTATCGAGTCTGAAGACTCATGTTCGATCTGTCGCGCCGAGTTGTGACTGACGTCAAGTTGTACAGGACGAGAAGCAGAGGATGCAGATCCAGATGGTGAGCAATGACCCGGTCTGCGCCTACTTGAAGACAATCGCCCTGATAGACCACGACAACAACAGAACCCGAGGCTGGCCAGAAAGAGATCTTTTCGTCATGGGCGCTTTTCATCCTGATCATGCTGCTCATAACGGCGCTGTTTACGAGTTATATGCTACAGCAGAAGAAGATACAAGCGGTGCATGAGACGGTCATCTCGATATTTGCTGGTATGGCCTGCTGGACGTGTGGGACGAGGAATCGTTCAGTGGCTGATAGCGAGTGAATTCAGGAATGATTGTGGGCCTTGTCATACGACTTACCCCCGGACGGTCGATCCAAGACTCTGTGAGCTTCGATTACCAATTCTTCTTCAACCTACTACTACCGCCAATTATTCTGGCGTCAGGTTATGAGCTACACCAAGTACGTCTATACCGCTTCATGGACTTGAGTAGGACATTGCTAAAGCGCTTTTAGGCCAACTTCTTCCGCAACATCGGAACTATCCTGACCTTCGCTTTTGCCGGCACGTTCATATCCGCGGCCGTGCTAGGACTTATTCTGTACCTTTGGACACGGATACCTCTCGATGGGTTTAGCATCTCTTTCGTAGAAGCCTTCTCTGTCGGCGCGACCCTCTCAGCTACCGATCCCGTTACCATTCTCGCTATCTTCAATGCCTACAAAGTGGACCCGAAACTCTACACTGTCATCTTTGGCGAATCGATTCTCAACGATGCTATAGCCATTGTACTGTTCGAGACTGCACAAAGATATAAACCTGGAGGTCCGGGTGGAGGGTCTTGGAGCATTCTTAGCCTGTTCGAGGCGATAGGGATCTTCCTACTGATATTCTTCGGCAGCCTGATGATTGGAGTTGCTGTTGGTATCGGCACTGCATTGGGTCTCAAGTATACGCTTGTGCGACGCTTCCCTAAAATCGAAAGCTGTTTAGTCGTCCTCATCGCTTATGCAAGCTACTTCTTTTCCACCGGAGTTCATATGTCGGGTATGCACCCTATCAAGCAAACCGAACCATGCGCAACTCGCTGACCGTTCTTCGACAGGAATCGTATCTCTGCTGTTTTGCGGCATCACCCTTAAGCACTATGCATACTACAACATGTCTCGTCGCACGCAGCTTACCACGAAGTATATCTTCCAGGTGCTCGCTCAACTCTCGGAAAATTTCATCTTCATCTATCTTGGTTTGACACTGTTTACCGAAACACAGCTGGAGTTCAAACCGCTCTTCATCCTCATCACAGTCGTGGGAATCTGTGCGGCCAGATGGGCAGCAGTTTTTCCCCTTTCCAGGGCGATCAACTGGTTCATCAGGTACCGGGCGAAGCGACGGGGCAAAGACGTGGCGGACGAGCTACCCGCGTCTTATCAGGCGATGCTCTTCTGGGCTGGCTTGCGTGGTGCTGTAGGAGTGGCGCTCGCCGCAGGCCTCACCGGATCGAATGGCCCCGCTCTCCGAGCGACAGTGCTGGTCGTTGTCGTGCTTACGGTCATCATTTTCGGCGGTACAACGGCACGAATGCTGGAAATCCTTGGCATTCGTACTGGCGTTGTGGACGAGATTGACTCGGACGACGAGTTCGACATTGAGACTGCCACCAACGGCACATATTACAAGCGGACTGGCACGGCGCTAGGCCACACACCGCGGCGCAGCGATCATTCAGTGGCGCTTGGCCAGCTCGACATCGGGTCTAGCGGTGTCGCTGCCCCCGAATTCGCCAGTTACAGCAGCGGGAATAACAGCCAAAGTCCCCCAATACGGCCCGATGGCACAATGTCCTCTAGGAAGAATTCTTCGATCAATATCAAGGACAGAGACCACGCCACACAAAACTTACTCATCCGGGGGAGCAGCACACCAAGCGAGGAGGAGGATTTGGATTCAGACAGCGATCTCCCGCCTGCGGCTGCTCGAAGGTCACCCAAAAGAAGAGCTTCACCATTGCCAGGCAGAGAACCTTTGACGTCTACCGGACCGTCTTCATACCCGACGTCCGGTGTTGCCAGTCACCGCGAGGGCGGGGAGAACCACCTGACTGCGACGGGGGCCATCAGCCAACTGTTTTCTGGCACCACGGATGATCATGCAGCCTGGTTCCGACAGCTGGACGAGGATTTTATCAAACCGAAGCTCTTGCTCGACCAGAGTAAAGGTGGAGGGGGCCACGGTGGCAGCGCTTCATAGGAACAGGTCTTATTTGGTGTAGCAGGGTGGACACGAATACCACATTTCTTGCTGGATATGGCATTGGGTGGCGTTTGGTGTAGAGCGATGTTTACTTATACTGTAAGAGATTGAGAGAACAGGAGTCTCATCAGCAGCCCGGGCCCGGCTCTGATCTGCATTTGATTGACCAGCTCTTGACCTGGTAGCTAAAGTACAAATACGGTAGCTGTTTTCCTTTCGGGAGTGATGACGATCGACACTAACATTGACTCCTTGCTGAATTTTGAGTGCGTAAGATCCCTAAGGTATCCGTAGCACATTTTCGGCTTCCTATCCATACCTGGCAGATTAGTCGGGTATATGTCGGTCATTTCATACTTGACATTTCCTAAAGTAGCTGATGATAACAACATGTCGACACAGTAGAGGGGCTCATCCTATGACATTATTCAATTATTATTGCGATGTGTACGAGAGCTGCTGTAGCTTGGGGGAGCGAGCTCTACCTAGGTAGCGTACAAGTAGGCACAGTCAGCCTTGGGAAGCCCATCCCCATGTTTGACACAATTGATACAACTTACCTTTTCTATTATTAGGGGTGGATTAGAATCCACTGTTCTCAAGGAAAGCAAACAGTAGTATATGAAATAAACTCAGTATATTATCAGTATCATAAGGTACAGTATTAATATTGTAGGTATTGTACTGAGTGATTATCAGGGAGTTTGTTAGAGGAGAGGCAAGAGGGTACCGTATTTGTGCAGTACAAAGTACCTTACTGGATGTACTCATTTTCATTCATTCGCGTCAGACTCGGATCTAATCATCAAAGTCACCATCGTCTTGTCCGGAACGCTCGCAAGCATGGACTTAACGTTAGCTGTCGCACACCACTTTCCTTTTGTCCCCCTTCCAACACTCAACCATCCAATCCTTTCCCCATCATCACCCTCATATCCTGAACAACCACGGCTAAAATCAGAACTTCCACGCCATCCCGCCACGAACGGTACTAACCTTCGTCGTGTTGCCTTCCCCCATTCAAGGCGTCGCGCGTGACGGGATTTTGACAGCGTGTCTCTGTCAGGCCGACTCTTGATCTCAGCTTCGCCAGCTTCATCAGCAATTACAACAATCTGACAATGGCAACACTCGACTAGGCCTATATAATTCCTCGACGTCTGCATCATTACCTTATCGTTCCGTTCGAGAGAAAGCTTCGGATTACGTTTATGCTGCCGGCTGTCTGGGAGGACCCTCTATGGCCGGGCGTCTAGATTATGATTCGTCGCCCTGATTGCGACTCGAATTTTTCTTCACGATGTATCATTCCCCAGTGTTGCAGCGGTCGCCGGACGAGGAGGATGATCGCTCCAAACGAGACAGGATGAGCATGCAACACCTCCCGCCATATACCACCCGTTCGCCCACACAAGCACATCACAAACCTTATTCACCAACAGATGGACCACTTCCTCGGCTCAGCTATAACAATCAATACCATACGCAAGCATCCACGCCGACAGCGCTTCCTCTGCCTCAAAGGATGAATGGAAGCCCTCGCCTTGGGCCCTTGTCCCCACCAACAACACATCACCTACCGCCTATAAACGGTTCAGCCTATAGTACAAGAGACACGGGTGCGTCTACATATTACGATCCGACATCAGATCAGGTTGGTAGGAATGTGAACTGGAACCGGTCCACCCAAGCAGGCCGGCACTCTCCTCTTCAGGTATGTCGGAGCAGCAACTTGATGGGCCAGGCCTCATTATGTCGTGGCAAACTCGCGTCAACGCAAGGCTGAATTGACTCATCAGCAGACGCGAGACCTGTTTAACTACCGCGCGAAATCTTCCGAACCCCGATCGGCGAACAGCGCTCATCACTCGCCAACCGTAACACAGTTTCCACAGCATTCTCCAATCTTTTCAACATCACATGCTCATTCACCAACTCGGTACGACTCCACCGCTCAACCTCCTTTGCAGGGTTCGACCAGATCCCCGAATTTACATCACGACGCGAACGGATACTCAACGCAACCTAGCACGATATCGATGGATCGTCGAACGGCGCCTGAAGTAAGCGGCCAAGAGTCTCACTTATTCGTCCCAGAACTGACGGTCGATCTGCAGAAGCCGAGTAGAGCCGCCGATCCAATGTCCTTCTCCAGTATCTTGTCGAACCCAAGTGCTGAAACGCCAGCTCCGGCGCCCCGCTCTCAGCGCGTATCAGAGCCAACCACAAAGTCAGAAAAGCCTTTAAGCCGACACATATCTCCTGCAGCTGATGAGGTTATTACTTCACACGGCTCACGACGAGCATCGAATAGACCTGCTACCCCTTTGACCGAGCCAGTCACGAAAGCGAGTATGAACGGAACAGTGGAACCCAACCGACACATTGTCCCACCCCTGGGAAGGATTAGACTAACAATGTCGGATAAGGAGAATGAAAAGGTGGCCAAGGCAATGGCTGACATCGATGCCATGGATCTTAGTGATGTCGATGCACCCGAATTCTCACGTGAGAGGGAGGACTTCAGGCGAAGAAGCTCGAAGAGGGCGCTGGAAATCGAGAATGTTGAGGCTGGCAAACGAAAGGTACGCTGAGCGACATGTCCTCACATATCGATGTAGATTTTTTATTAATCTGTTCCGTGAAGCGCCGACGTGTTGCATATGTAAAGAAACTGTCTGATCAGATCGGAGTGTACGCACAAGGTGGCAAGAGCCGCTTCCGACAAGTCCACGAAGCTGCAGCTCTTTTGGAGGTCCAGCGCAAAGAAATTCAGGACGAGAAGGAACGCAAGAAGGATATGCAGCGCATACGGCGACGACAGAAGACTGTTCAAACCGAGACACAGAAGCGATTGGAAGCCCTCGAGAAAGCCCAGCAAGCTGCAGATCAAGCGGAAAGGGACAAGTACCTCCGTGACGCTCAACGGGCCGAGAAGAAGGCTGTCACGACCAAGAGGATATTGGAATGTGGTGACGCCCCAGAAGAGATCAGGGAGGTCACACCGGTGGCACTAAACCTAGAAGGTGGCACGATGAGCCAGTTTCAGACGGGCGAGCATATCTCACCCGAGCCGGCCAAAAAGAAACCCCTCAGAGAACGATCCACCCGGCCCAAGAAGACGAAAGAAAAGAAGCAAGCCGAGAAGGATGCCGCTGAGGCCGCGTACGCCGCGATGGAGAGGGAAGAACTGGTTCGCATCGCACCGAAAGAGGACACCCGGAAACCGGTCTCGGTCCCGGAACCGAAAGAAGTGAAAGAGATCAAACAGGCATCGCGAGCCAGTAGCAACTCGGCGCTCGAATCAAAAGGCTACCATCAAATCTACGATCAAATTTGGAGAGACATTGCACGCAAGGATATTCCGAAGGTGTATCGCATCAAGGAAAATTCCCTCTCCACCAAACAATCCAACTTGCGTAAGACCGCGCAGCTTGCGTCGAAAGAAGCTAAGAGATGGCAGCTGCGGACGAACAAGAGCATGAAGGATGTCCAAGCACGAGCGAAGAGGACAATGCGTGAGATGATGTCGTTTTGGAAGCGCAATGAGAGAGAAGAACGAGACCTTCGCCGAGTGGCGGAGAAACAAGAGCTAGAACACGCGAAGAGAGCGGAAGCGGATCGAGAAGCCAACCGACAGAAGCGGAAACTGAACTTCCTGATTTCCCAGACCGAGCTGTACTCCCATTTCATAGGGCGTAAGATCAAGACCGATGAGATCGAAAGGTCCACTGATACGGACGGGGTAGCCGTGAGTGCGGAGACGGTGCGGCCCGGGAAAGATGACGCGCATACAATTACACTCCCTGAGAGTGTTGGGAAGCCTGGGACGAAGGTCACGAACTTTGAAAATCTCGACTTTGATGCCGAAGATGAGACGGTATTGAAACAGGCTGCAATGGCCAATGCACAGAACGCTGTCCAGGAGGCCCAGGACAGAGCACGCGCCTTCAATGGAGAGGAAAATCAGCTGCAGGCACAGTTCGACGAAGGAGAGATGAATTTCCAAAATCCGACCAGCTTTGGTGACGTTGATGTCTCCCAGCCAAGAATGCTTACTGCACAGCTCAAAGAGTATCAGCTGAAAGGACTCAACTGGCTCGTTAACTTATATGAGCAAGGTATCAACGGCATTCTTGCGGATGAGATGGGTCTTGGGAAAACTATACAGTCGATATCGGTCATGGCGTATCTGGCTGAAAAGCATAATATCTGGGGCCCGTTCTTGGTGATTGCGCCTTCTTCCACTTTACACAACTGGCAACAGGAAATTTCGAGATTCGTTCCCGATCTGAAAGTACTGCCATATTGGGGTACTGCTAAGGATCGGAAAGTCCTGCGGAAATTCTGGGATCGGAAGCACATCACCTACACAAAGGAATCCCCATTCCATGTTCTCATCACATCCTACCAGCTTGTCGTGCAAGATACTCAATACTTCCAGAAGATTCGTTGGCAGTACATGATACTCGATGAAGCCCAGGCCATCAAGTCGTCGCAGAGTTCTCGGTGGAAAAGTCTATTAGGCTTCCATTGTCGGAATCGTCTACTACTCACTGGAACACCGATCCAGAACAACATGCAGGAGCTGTGGGCTTTGTTGCATTTCATTATGCCCAGCCTGTTCGATTCTCACGATGAATTCAGCGACTGGTTCTCAAAGGACATTGAGAGTCACGCACAGAGCAATACCAAGCTCAACGAGGATCAACTGAAGCGACTACATATGATTCTAAAGCCTTTCATGCTCCGTCGTATAAAGAAACATGTGCAGAAGGAGTTGGGCGACAAAATCGAGGAGGATGTGTTCTGTGACTTGACATATCGTCAACGGGCATATTACGGTAACCTTAGGAACCGGATCAGCATCATGGACCTCATCGAGAAAGCTGCAGTCGGCGACGATCAGGATACAGCGACGTTGATGAACCTGGTGATGCAGTTCAGGAAAGTTTGCAACCATCCTGATCTGTTTGAAAGAGCAGAGACAACTTCACCACTGTCATTGGCTTATTATGCTGAGACGGCTTCGTTCCTCCGGGAGGGGCAGAATGTCAATGTGGGATACTCAACTCGCAATCTGATCGAATACGATCTTCCCCGACTTGTCTGCAGCTCGAAAGGCCGCCTCGACGTTCCTGGTCCAGACAATGCACGAGCTGGCTTCCGAAGCAAGTACCTCGGGCATCTGATGAATATTTGGAGTCCTGAGAATATTTACCGCAGCTCGAAAGGATCCAGTGCTTTTTCTTGGCTAAGATTTGCAGACACCTCCGCGGGTGAAGCCTATGCCACCTTCAACAAAGGGATCTTCGAACGAGCCGTCACTCTTCACAAGACACCAGAGCGACTTGGGCGGCTAAAAGTGATCTACGACGGAGAAGACGATGCCGAATCTATGCTCGCTCACGCTTTGTTCAGTATCGTGGACAGGAGAGACCGCAAACCGATGGCAGAGGTTGCTAGTGACGGCCGACTGCGTGGACTATTCAACATTTCGAGACATGCTTTCGAAGATGCTGGACTGAACGTCATTGAGCAATGTGCCAGACCAGCAGCGTCCGCTCCTCCCATCGAAGTTTGTTGCTCCAATCAAGATTCCAGGATTGAAAAGGAAGACACACTGTTCAACATACGTATGCGGAGAAATCTGTATGGGATTTCGGAGAGGGAGGAGCAATTACTACTGGATGCCAAGATCGATCCAGCAATGTTTCCTGTCACTCAATTGCTCCCACCACCTGTATCGAAGAAGGCACGGTATACCAACATTCGCGTCCCCTCCATGCGTCGCTTCGTCACAGACTCCGGCAAGCTTGCTAAGCTTGACCAGCTCCTCCGGCAACTCAGGAACGAGGGTCATCGCGTCCTTCTTTATTTCCAAATGACCCGCATGATCGACTTGATGGAAGAGTACCTGACGTACCGCAATTACAAATACCTTCGGCTTGACGGCTCGACGAAGCTCGAGGACCGCAGAGATACGGTGCACGACTTCCAGACTCGACCTGAGATCTTCATCTTCCTCCTGTCTACGCGCGCGGGTGGGTTGGGTATCAATCTGACAGCGGCCGATACGGTCATTTTCTACGATTCTGACTGGAATCCTACCATCGACTCCCAGGCCATGGACCGCGCACATCGATTGGGCCAAACTAAGCAGGTCACGGTTTATCGCATGATCACGAGAGGGACGATCGAAGAGCGCATCCGTAAGCGGGCCCTGCAGAAGGAGGAGGTTCAGCGCGTCGTCATCTCCGGAGGTTCTGGTGCGGGTGTGGACTTCAACACCCGTAGCAAGGAGAACAGAACCAAAGATATTGCGATGTGGCTTGCCGATGACGAGCAGGCCGAGTTGATCGAGAAGAAGGAGAAGGAAGTCGCGCAGAAAGGCGAGGGCGAGAAAGGCAAGGGTAAGAAGAGCGCGGCGAAGAAGAAGGGCAAAGACGTCAGTTTGGATGATATGTACCATGAAGGTGAGTCATATCCTCCTTTGGCCAACTGCCAAGAGAGCGCTCCGGTGTTGATGGTCTCATAGGAGAAGGGCATTTCGACGATGGCAGCAATAAGCCTTCGGGTGCGGCGACTCCAGTCTCGGTCATGGACCTTCCGGCGAAGGGGAAGAAGAGTGGTACCTCGAAAGCCAAGGGGACTTCCAAGAAGGCCAAGACGACCAAGGAACGGTTACGAATTGTGGACGGCGAAGATGAAATGGGTATGGGTGCGATGTAAAACATAGACGTGCATAGTGCCAGGCCTCGGACTTTTCTGTGAAAAGGGGCTTTATTCGGGGTTGCGAGCGGGCTCGGTGCCTGTTCGGGTGGGTCAATTGTATCATAGTCACACACGGGGCGTCCATCAAGTCCCTGTATCCCTATCTCCGATGGAGAATTGAGTCTTTATTCTGTCGATGACGAACTACCTGAGAGTAAGGTAAGAATTCTCCGAGGTAGTATAGAGTAACACCCAGTCAGGGCGCGCTTCCACATCCCTGCTAGCGGCAAACGCGAAACTGTCGCGACGGGAAGTAATGAATCCAGGAACGCTCTTACGCGTTTCGAACCCAGGGGCAGGTAGTGGCTGCCATCGTCGATGCTCCCTCTTGCCTCCTATTTCTCCGTCTCCGTGACAGGCGGCACCGACGTCATGGTCTCCCATGTCTGCCGGTGCCTTACCTTATAGTTCAACTGGTTGTGAATGATAAGGTACTCTTGGTTGGGCTTCACGGAGACAATGAGCAAAGCTATTGAGACTATACCTTCGTAGACACAATCGCAACTTCACTGACAACTGCTGAGAGCTTGTCATAAGTTAGTAGATCGGATACACTGACAATGAGTGAACAGTTGGAATGCATCGTCAATAGTAGCAAGCATTGACTGAGTGGATTGACTGATCGATTGTGATGCTTCACATATCATGACTTGAGCAGCCCATTATTTTCTCAACACCACCCAGCTTGTCGTAGAGTCATCACCCTCACCTGCCTTGATATCGTCCAAATAAAACAGATGAAGGCCAGTACTGGCATATTCCCGAGGCGTCATTAGGTGCGGGCCTTATTATTGAAGTTTAAAAGGTTACCTTAGGTACGGATTCGATACCTAGCGCGAAAAAAGGGCCCGAGCTGCACTCGCCCACTTTCCTCGTTTCTTTCCAAGCTAACTCTACCCTCCACGGGCCACGACAAACTACCTCGTCGCAAACACCTCTCAACCACCAAATCACCACCACCACAACCACGGTGACCATCGCATTGCCTGTAATAGCATCGCATTACCTCCATCTTGCGATTCTCTTTCATTCACGTTCTCAACTTCACCGTTGTGCCTGCCTGCGCTCCCGGCGCATCGCCCGTCGCGGTACTCAAGCGGACCTCACCTCACCTCACTTCACCTCACCACACCCAGTCGCAAACCTTGCGCTCGACTTCTTCCTTCAACAACCACGCTTCCTAGCAATAGCGCATAGCTCTGCAACTCACTTCAATACCCTTGTGACTCACTTAAACACCTTGCGACTCACCTAAACACCTTGCGACAATGCTGCTACCATCCGCGCTCCCGTGCGACACCATGCGCCACCCGCTGCCGCAATCGCATCCGCGCCTCTTCTCCACCCCTACTCCCTCCCCCGACGACGACGTCGCCTCTCAAGCCACCACCGGCAACGGCTCCCACAATACCTCCCAGACCCTGCAGACGCTGCTGGGCTCGCAGATGTCGACCCCTGCGACGAGCGCCGAGCGCAAACCTCTGCTTTCGCCCATCGCCATGATGCCGCGCATGAAAGTCAGCAAGAAGATCTCGAAAGCGAAAGCGAAAGTGAAAGCGCAAGCGCAATCGGTATCGGCGCCCAGAGGCATGAAGAAGAGGAGCTGGGACATCGCCGACGACAATGGACGCGCCGCCGCTGCTGTCGGGAACGGGAACAGAGACGACGATGGGGACAAGAAGTTCTCGACGCCGAAGCGCGTGCGCCTCGCGCCGCTGGAGATGCCGCTGGGGATTAAGCTTGCGGATTACGAGGGGCTGGAATCGCTACTTCAGCAGGAGGTTGCGATGGGTGGGGATATGGCGGGGGTGGTGCGTGGGGAGGGATGGAGTGCGGACGACGATCGCGTGTTGGTGGAGGGGGTGCTCGAGAAGCTGAGCCTCACGAAGGAGGATTGGAACGAGTGTGCGCGCAAGTTGGGGAGGGAGAGCGGGAGTGTGGGGGGCAGATGGACGGAGTTGGTTGGTGAGGGAAGGGTTGGGCTTAAGCGGGGGAGGAGGTTGGGGAGGGGGAGGGGCGGTGGGTTGGGGAGGTGATTCTTCTTCTTCTTCACGTCTCCGCCTGCGGGTCGCGAGCTTGCGGGGCAGCAGGTATGAGGCGCTGGGCGGACGATTCTAAGGGTGCTTGCTTTTATGGCTCGGGCGGGGCGGGACGATTTATGGGATGCGATCTTCGATTAGCTGGATGCGATGGTGGTGGCTTTTGTGCTCTTTTCCGGAGACGATCTCTTGCTTTGCGAAGGATGACTTCAATTCCGGTGGCTCGGTGGAGCGCGACGATTTATGGGATGCGATCTTCGATTAGCTGGATGGGATGGTGGTGGCTTTTGTGCTTTTTTCCAGAGACGATCCCTTGCTTTTTTACGGATGGCTTCTACAACCTCCGGTCCGATGATGGACTTTGCTGTAGCTAGATGACTGAGCTTCAATGACTTTAAAACATGACGCTGGTCCTATCTTGTGGCAGTGCCACTACAATCGTGACTATTTAAGTTCCGACAGCCAAGACTAGCCGTGTTCAAAAGTCACAATTTCCTCCCACAACCCACCCCCACCACCCGCCAACCGACTATGACCTCCCCCCCACCCCCCACAACCACTCAATCCCTCCTCTACCCTCTCGTCTCTCCCACCCTCTCCCACCTCCCCCGCCACACCCACTCCCATCCCGCCCCTCGCAACCGGCTCCTCTCCATCCTCTCCGACTCTGTCTTCACCGACACGGTCTCCAGGGCCTTTGCCTTGCCCCTCGTCGCCAATGAACGCTGTGGCTCTTGGTACATCAACCCTTCACCTCCACTCTCTTCGGCCTTGCTCACCTCGTCCTCCGTCCACTTGGCCTTGCACCCCTCGGCCTCGGTTTATTCGGCCTCGGTCTCTTCCGCGTCGGTTCCTGCAGGGAAAGTCGGCAGCGCGTATTTCAAGAGTACGGATGGTCATCATGGGCAATGGGCGTTCAGTACGAGGCGGCTGAATCTGGGGGTGTTGGAGGTTGTGGGGAGGTATGGGGGGTAAGTGGGCTTTCTATTCTGGTTTGGGAAGGGTTCAGCGGTGGATTCAGTGGGGAAAGGGGTGTATTGGTTATGGATGGGAGCGAAATGCTGACGGAGTTATGGTCTAGGTGCATCGTGGTCGATTCAACGAGACGGGGAAAGAGTACGTATACCGTCGCAGCTGGATGGGACATCAGGAACCGGGTCCTGACGGGGACCAATCGACAGGCATGCCGGACGCGCTATCGAAGACGGTCCCGATCTGGTGCGCCGTCATCAACCGCGCCCTGTTCCCGGACCTGCTCGACGCCCATACCCTCCACACCCCGCCGCGCGTCGTGGGCGCGTCGGAGCACGCGCAGATCGAGGAGAGACTCGCCGGGTTCGTGCGCGACTTCGAGGTACGTCTTGCTTTCACCTGCCCTTCCATACATAGAACGGGGACTCAGAAGGAGCACTGACAATTCCAGGCCCTCCACCTCCCTCTCTCCGACCTCCGCGCCAACCTCTCCAAGCCCCTCCGCCCCCTCTGGGTGACGCCCGACTCCACCATCCTCGAGCACCCGCCCTCCTTCGACGACTTCAACCCCATCGTCTGCTGCACCGCTTCGCGCCGCGTCGACGCTGCCGACGCCGCTGATGCCGCCTACGTCCAGGGGGCCGGCGACGACAGCGAGAGCTGGGCCCGTGGCCTCACGCCCGCTCTTTTCTGGGCCAACTACCAGGCACTGCTGGAGACGGAGGGTGACGAGGAGTTGGCGCTGCTGATGGAGCGGCTGGTGAGAACGACGCGCTCCAGGAGCTATGCTAGTGATGGCGCGACGTTGATCAAACCGACGACGGGCGTCCACGTCGGTGCGCTCGATGACATTCAGGCGGCTGGCATGGAAAAATACGACTGTGTGGTGGCGTGCTCGGATACGGCGCTGGAGGGGCTGGATGAGCGGTGGGGGAAGAAGGTCCTGCACTTGAAATGCGGGACGGGAAAGCTGGGGAGTCGGGATCTGCGGAGAGAGCTGGCTAAGGTGACGGCTTTTATCACGGCGCGAGTCCCTGCCGCGAAGACGGGACCGGCGATTCTTGTTGCGTGTCCGAGCGGTCGGGACTTGGCTGTCGGCGTTGCGCTCGCTGTGCTGTGTCTGTTCTTTGACCGGGACGGTACGTTCTTTGCATATCCTACCGTTGGAAGCGAACTCGGTTTGGCTTTACTTTACGCTGCGAGTTCGTCCAGGACGGGGCTGATGAGAGAAATCAGGTCGCTATATCGGCCTCCAGCATAACCAGGCGATCGACAAGCGATTTATCCGCCGACGCCTCAGCTGGATCGTCGCTGCGAGACAGGATGTCAATCCGAGCCGGGCGACGCTGCAGTCTGTGAACGCGTTTCTGATGCAGAGACCTCCTTGATTCACTATCAGAACAAAAGACATATGGAACGGGGGGCTTGTCAAACAAAAGGGTAGTTGAAATCACACTGAGCCCCGGGTGCAAGTGGGATAGTTTCGTCGGTCAGTTTTGTCCTGTCCTATCCTATCCTATCCTATCTTGTCTCATCTCCCCGGAAAACAGGACACCCTCGCCACGTCCAGCTCGATCTGGAACACCGCTCCTCCGCCCATCTTCCTTTCCAAAGATACCCGCCAGTCGCCCTTCGCCATCCACTCCCCCCCTCCCGATCCGTCTCAAATCAACTCATCTCTAATCGGCCAGCCCCTTGCAGCACTCGAAACACTCGAACGCCTCGCAGGCAAGACACGCCGCGCAACTGTTTCTCGCCCGTCTCGTCAGCTGCTATCGCAACTCGCACAACCGTCTGCTCGTCCACCGCGAGCCGTTCGCATTGCGTACGGAACGAGGAGGGCAAGAAAAGAGAACAAGGACGGGAAGGAGGTGGGAGGAGTGGAGTGCGGTTGGGGTTCGGTGTGAGGTAAACTCACCATCCACAACAAATCGCTTCGCCTTCGCCGCCGCCGCGGAGGAGGGGGCGCGAGGCGATCATCGGGGGCTGGCTTTTCTAAGGACTGTCAGTGGACGAGGAGGGACAGGCGCTGATTGGGATAGGTATTGATGGCTAGGGTAGGCTTGCGCGTGGCGAGGGTGGTGGTGCGTTCAATGCGGCGGTGGGAAAGAGAAGAGGGAAGCGATGGGCTTCCGAATGTGGGATGGGTTGCACGTACCGGCTGCTGTGTCGAGATCTCCGTGGGTACGTTTCTTCCGCTGCGCGTGGCGGTCGACGCTGGCGGGGTGGGAGCGGTTAGCTTTTGGATGGGTGCTGGCTGGGTGGGTTGTGGCATCTTTGCGGTCTTGTGTTTGGCTTTGGCTTTTGGTGATATGTGTGTTGGTGGGAGGTTGAGCGAGAAGGGGAATGGCGAAGGAGTCAGAAGAGGAGGGAGGTGAATGCAAGGGGTCACGTTCTATTTTCAGGAATGCTGGCTTAGCGTGTCCGGACTTGTATTCATATCTCCTCAATCTTGAAGTGACTGTACGGAGAGTTCTTCATCGGCCGTTGTTGGTATGAGTGACCGATTCACTGTTGCGTCACGGACACTTTATGGTGCTAGCCTGCAGCTTGTGAAGGCGGGCTTCATTTCTTGACCCGATTCAAGCATCATCGGTCATTTCAAGCGAGATACAAGCTGATACCGTGTGAATGTCGTAGGTTGGAGAGATCTAAGCTGCACTGCACACTCTCCACGACCTCGTCATGGTAACGTTTCGTTTACCATTCTTTGCTTTTCGAGATGCTGGCTTGGCCTCAGCTCGGTTTCGAGCAGTTGGACACTAATGTCACTCTGGAACGACGATACCAACACAACCGAGACGCTGAGACTCTAATGTCTTGAGAGTGTTGTGCTATGTCGGTACAGTACAACTTCTCTTCAAACCCTATCCTTCTCGACCATCTCCTTCTCCATCCACCGCCATATCAAGCGAAAATGCTCTTCACTGATGGGTCGTACTTCGCCCATGACCGGCGCCGCGTGTTCCGTGCGTCTCGTCTCGAACAAGATCGCATCCTTGTCTGTACCGCTACTTTGCTCGTCGCCGCCATACTAGGATACGAACACATCAACATCAGCCACGCTACGCTTCCAGAAGCGGTGATAAGACATACAGCACTCTTCCACAGCCCGAGTAGTTTCCTAGCCGGATGCTTCGCCTCATCCCCATCTAGTCTCTCCAGCTGCTGGATCCACTGCTTCGCTGATACGGTCTCGAATGGTGCTGCAACGTTACGCAGCCAGCATAAGAGATCCGACCACCTGGCGGTGCGATCGTTGTTGAGGATATGATAGACCGGAATATCTCGTCTGTCATCCAGTGCATGTAGACTTCGACAGGCGATCTGCAGCACGGCTTCAGCCGCAAGGTCGACTGGGAGCCAGGATAAGGGCTCATCGAGGTCCGGTAAGGTATTTGTAACTTGGACGCTGGACAGCATAAGCGGCCATGCTTCAGTCACGTTCCAGACGCCGCTTCGAGTGTCACCGCAGAGCTGGCCGATGCGGAGAACGGCGATGTGGTTACGGAGTCGGGTGGTTTCGTGGGCGCGGGAGCAGATTGCTTCGGCAACCCATTTGGAGCGCGAGTAGCCTAACGGTGAGGCTGTTGATGGGTCGGTAGAGATCCTTTCTGGGATTGGAGACGTTGAGCTAGGGCCTAGAACGCTGGCGGTAGAGGAGCAGAATAGAATTGACGGCGGAGTCGGGCGATGAGAGTGTAGAGCCAGGTTGATCAGGTTACGAATGCCTATGAACGTCAATAAGGCAGATACCGTGATGTTTGTCTCGAGTCGGACACCCACCAGCGAGGTGGTCATTGGCAAAGCTTCTCAATCTCATGCTGAAGTTTACAGCCCACGCGGCGTGAATGATGATGGACGCTCGTGCGGCGATATCATTATATACTTCATCAGACAGCCCCAGTCTCCTATCACCAAGCTTGGCTACGAGACAGGCAATCTTTCCGTCCGAAGCTTCAAGAGGGTCCTTCCTTCGTTGCACCAAACTTTTACTGACACGCTCTTGGGCAGCAATAGAATCCTTGGCTCGAGCTAGGCATAAGATCTGCGAGACGTCATTCTTCTTGCGGAGTTGATCAAGAAGATGAGCGCCGAGAGCTCCGGTGGCTCCAGTGAGAACCTACTACGAATTAGATGATAGTCGCAAGGAGTGGATGTCATTACGTTGCACTTACCACAACCTGTCCATCGCGTGGACTACTCTCCAAACTATCGAGTCCATTCTGCAAATCTGTATTCTCAACAATGTCTTCAAAGGTACTGTGCTCCTCGACAAGGCTGAGCATGAGTTTCGTCTCATCCTCTGTTTCGGCCACTTTTCCATGTCGACAGTCAATGATGTATTTTGAGAGCCTGTTACATGTCAGCTTTTCTACAAAGGCGGAAGAATCAATAATGCATGAGTAGACCGACCTTTGAATAGTCCCGCAATCATACACAACGTTCAAAGGCAGACTTGAAGAGTTACTGGAAAGTAGCTTCTATATATACAACCTCAGCTGTTGCCAGAATCACTCACGTAGTACCAGGTAGTTTTCTTACCTTCTGCAAATGACCCCTTATCTGTATGCATGCGACGGAATCCACCCCATATGAGAAAAGATCGACATCGAAGGGAACTTCAGCGTCAGTGTTCAGTACTGACTTGACAATACTTAGCACCGCTGATGGAACCTCGTCATCTTCTATGAAAGAGCGTAGATCCTCATGGGGTGCGTCGCCGTCCATAGCTCTGTCAGTGTTTTCATAGGCGTCGCTAATCTGTCGAGCAAACGTCTTCTCAGCCTGTCCTCGGAGAATCGTACCTTTGCTACTCTTCTCCAGTCTTGAGGCTTTGGCTGGCATGACCACGAGCAAGGCCCTCGACAAACGAGTGTGTGCTTGGCCTTCTATGTTCAAGCTCTGAATGAGTGGCCAGACTTCGTCAAGAAGGTTGTTTTCCGGGAGATCTAATGCTTTGGAAGAGCGGAAAAGGAGCGCCCCAGGATATTGCTGGCCGTTTCCGAAAATAAGTACATCCTCTAACAGTGATGAAGTTGCAATAGCGGCCTCAAGTGGTGCGGGGTCAAACTTCTTGCCGGTGATCAAAGTCAGCTGGGAGTCAGCTCGGGAGTGATATTTCCAGGCATCCGGTATGTTAGGATGCGGTTGGAAAAGGTCGGCGGTGGCAAATGAGCCATCTGGTCGGTTTCTTTTCGCCATATGTGGCCAGCCTGGTAGTATCACAAGCTCCGCCAGCCCTTCAGCTTGTGGTTCGAATTGAAGATCTTTCGAGCCCTGACTTGAGCGTAGGTATTGCCACTCTTTGTCTGTCCTATACTCTCGATGAGACGACATCAGAAATCCACACTCCGCGCTTCCGAAGCGGGAAATGAGGTTCACCCCTTTTCGCACTAGATCGTCTCCCACCGCTTGCGGAAGTGCTGCACCGCCCACGCCAACTATATCCATCTCCTCTAGCTTCTTTAGACCCTTCTTCTCTGCCGCCAGCATTTGCAGAACATACGGCACGGACGAAAAGTATTTGACTTTAGCCACCAGATGGCTTTCTGCGAATCGGTCTGCACATGCCAGAGACTTCTTCATATTGTCGGCGGTAATAGGAATTTCTTTCCCAGGGAATAGCCAGATCAATGCACAGCTGGTCCACGCGCGGAAGCAGTCAGCGATGCCTCCATGATACAACGGCGTAGTTGTGAACATCGCCTCCCGAGAGCCATGGATGCACGGTAGCACCCCTACCGCCGCACGGTGAGTTTGTGCTATTGGTTTGGGAAGACCCGTGGATGTGCCAGATGTGTGATGAAGATAAGCTACATCGGTTTCCAAGACGTCCCAAAGAGGCTTGGATACTGCGGTCTGATTTTCTTCTTGCTCGATGAAGCTATATACGTCAGAGTGCGCCTCCATCCATGGTAATGGCAAGGGGCAGAGTCCATTTTCCAGCGTTGGAAAGCTTGCTGCACTTGTGGCTAGTGACTCGTAGACAGGGTCATAGAACAGGGTAGATGCGCCAGAGGTCTTGCAAAGATGAGCTATGGCTGACGGCTGACATTGCGGGCTGCAACCTTGATATCCAGGTCAGCTGTGCCTAGCTTGGAGTGTCTGCACCAGGGCATACACACGCAAGGAGCAAGACCGAGTAACCCTTCCTCATAAGCCCTAGCCAGGCAAAGAGGAAATCTGCTGAACTTGGACATAACAGAGCCACAGTCCTGGACAGAGGTTCTGGTCGTGGAGAATCGACAATTGAAGGTGATTGCGGGTAGACATATCGTGAGAGATACTCGGAGATAATTATAGATCCTCGATGGAGGTCACCGAAACCTATAAGTAACCCTTAGTTCATATTGCCCCAAAGAGAAGGCCATTCCACACGAACTGATGATTTTCTGACTCCATTGAGGATTGCTACCCTCCCGCGAGGGAAGGGGAAAGCCGACAGCTGGGGCATCTGGAATTGCCTGTGCTTGTTCATCCAGGAACTCGTTGATATTGGAGAACTGATGCGGACGCTGGGCATTGATCGAAGCGGCCTGGCCAAGCGTACAGACGAAATAGTTCGTCTCCAGCACACGAGTCTCGTTAATGGTCATTGTAACTGCTATGCAGCAGTAAAGTAGGGTCGGTGACAATGAAGAAAAGCAATTGAGATAGCAGCGAACTGAGTAACAACTCCATCTCAACCCGATCTCTAGTTAGTCCGAACCTAATCTACACGAAACTTCAAACATCACAACGTGAGCGTACAAAAGTATCGCTGTCGCGATGTAAGGTACACTGCATAATGAAGTCATCACTTGAAGAGGATTTACCCCACCATCATCAACCCCTCCAAGTCCAAACCCAAGTCACTTCAGCGACAAACAGCACAACCCAACCTATGCAAAAGTAAATCTAAACCCTCTCATGAATTAACCCGAAGCTAAAGCCCTACTACTAAACAGACACATCCACCCCCACCACGAACTCCTCCCCGACTCCGAACAACCCCAGCCCCCACCAGCCACCCACTCCTCCACCATGTCCACCACCGCCAAACTAGCCCTAACAGACCTCCTCCCCCTCCCCAACAGCCCCGTCAAGATCCCCCGCCTCGGTTTCGGCGTCTACCAATCGCACAGCACGCAATGCACCAAATCGTGCCTGACCGCCCTGCAGACCGGCTACCGCCACATCGACACGGCGCAATACTACCAAAACGAAGCCGAAGTCGGGCACGCCGTCCGCCAATCCGGCATCCCGCGCAAAGACGTCTTCATCACGACCAAGATCCTCTCCGCGGGCGGCAGCCCCGACGCCACGTACCGGAAGTGTCGGGAGAGCGTGACCAAGATCGACGGCGAGGAGGGGTATGTGGATTTGTTTCTGATTCACAGTCCGAGTGGGGGGCCGGCGGCGCGGAAGGAGATGTGGCAGGCGCTGGAGAAGTTGGTGGATGAGGGGAAGGCGAAGAGTATTGGGGTTAGCAATTATGGCGTCGGGCATATAGAGGAGATGCGCGAGTGGGCGAAGATCTGGCCGCCGCATGTTAATCAGATTGAGGTGCGTTTCTGCTCCCTCCGTCCCAGGCTGTGGATGGGGGGAACGACAAAGACTGACGCTTACCGGTGGCGGATACAGCTTCACCCGTGGTGCCAGCAACGCACTATAGTCTCCTACTGCCATTCCCATTCGATCGTCGTCGAAGCCTATTCCCCGCTGGTCCGCAACCACAAAGCTAACGACTCCACACTCCTCTCGCTCGCGAAGGCGCACGGCAAGACGACGGCGCAGGTCTTGATCCGGTATTGTTTGCAGAAGAACTGGGTGCCGCTGCCGAAGAGCGATACCGAGAGTCGAATCAAGGAGAATGCGGACGTCTATGGGTTTGAGTTGAGCTCCGGGGATATGGAGAAGCTGGATGCGTTGGATATGGGCGATGCGGGGGCGATTGTGCAGGCTGTTACTAACTAGGTCGTACAGGAGCGATAGGATAGGTTGATATATTGAGAACTACTATAGGAAGATTTTGTGGTTTGATATGTCACAAATAGAAAGATACGTTCCATGTTCTACTCTAGAAGCCTCTATAGCACACATTGTATACCGCTCTCTGCATACCTGACCTTTATCGTGGTCGCCAATCTACGAGCCAGATCTATATCTAATCAGCGCCCATCCGATCCAACCCTCAGTTCCTAACAACAGGTCCATGCCCCCTTTCCCCAGGTCTTTTCGCCCTTATCACTGACCCGCCAGGTTTGTGGCCATCATCCTCCTCCAAGACCCCAGGCTTCCCTGGCACCGGCACTGGGAAGCCCGCCTCTTTATTCTTCAGCACTTGCCTTTCATCCGCCTCCTCCGTCAACGGCTCGGCCACAAACTCCCTCACAACCTTCAACGTCTCCCCATCCCCACCATCCTCCCTCTCCTTCGCCCATCGCGCATACTCATCCCACCACCAACGATGCGTGACACCGTCTCGTCCCAAATGCCCCGCTATCCCGTCGCTCGCGATCCGTTTCTGCCACGGTTTATCCACAATGTAGTGCAGGCACCTGACCTCGGCGTCACGCCACATGTCCGGGTGCCAGTAGCGCATTGTTTTGAGGGCGTTGAATTGCCAGCCCAGACTCGTCCACTTGTCGCGGAAGAACTCGTCGAGGAAGTTCTGGTCGGGAAAGAGGAAGGTGTTTAGTTTTGGGGAGGTGTGGAAGAAGTGGAGGATGTTGTCCCAGAGGGTGGGCGACGAATGGAAGGTGAAGAGGCCGGAGTTCAGGAGGTGGTGTGTTGGTCGGGCGTCTTTGGTGACGGGGGTAGGGTGCATCAGGGCGTCCGGGTGTCTCATGGGCGTGTAGGCGCAGTTTTCCGCGCACCAGTCCGCTGGCGCCCAGGGGTCTTTGTCGAGGTTGCAGACGCAGGCGTGGTTGGCGGCTAGCCAGTCGTCGCCGGGGAGGGCGAGGTCGAAAAGGGAGTCGATGTTACGGCATATCATCATGTCGGCGTCGAGGAAGGTGATCTTGTCGTAAGACGTGAGTTCGAATACACCTAGCTTGGTCCAGGTGTCTTCGAAGCGGGCCGCGATGAGGCTGACATTTGCCGGCGGGAGGAGAGGTTTGATCTTGCGTACGATGAGCTGGCGCGTCCGCTGCCCTTCAGCTTCGAGAGATTTTACGCAATCGTCAGGTAGGGTGGCAGTGATTAGGACGATGAGTGGGTACTTCGTCTGGTGTTTCTGCAGCGTATGCGCGAGGATGATCACTCCAGCAAGATAGGAAGGTCTTGTCAGGAGGGTGACCCAAGCATAATTCGAAGCCACCGTCATCGTTGCGAGCTGTTCCGACAAAGAATGACTATCAGGTGGAAAAAGCAAACAATTAGAGAAGGGAGCCGTAGGTTCAGCTAGAGCGTCAAAGTGGTCGCTTCATGGCGTCATACTAGATCAACAGAGACCGTGAAAGAGTTCTAAAAGGGCGCAAGAATGACCATGATTTATTGTCTGTAGGAAGAGAACAGGATGTACTGGAGAAAAGGAATATTATGAATTTACGATTGACCAAACACATAGTGGAGATTTGTCTGCTATCGGAGAATTTATGGTGGACAGCAGCGCCATTCAACTTGTAAGGACACGACTGAATCCCTTTCTTGATTGTACTGCTATACCTGCATTGGATCTTAGTGGACAGGAATGCATCAGTGAAGATGTCCATATCGTCTTGACCATTGAAAAAGCATCTTGCTTGAGAAGAGGATATCTCTGTCTTGATGGTCATGATCTCTTGCCGGGGCAGCGAGCTCTTGGCAGATGATGTAAGCGGGGTCGGTCGAAGCCGCTAATGCAACGACGGAAGAGGCTTGCTCTTCGGGGAGTCCAACCCTGAGGTGCTTAAGGTACCCTACTTCGATCAGGTGCAGATCATTAGCAGTACCAGGTATGCTTTGCATGCAGTCGTTGACTTGGAAATCCGGCATCATCAATGCCGTCCTATCAGTGACCAATGTCGCCGTCGAAACGGTAGAAGCTTGTCATGTAGCTCCACAGAAGGGGCGGGGGAAGATTGATATCTGGTTGGTGTTGCAGCACCGCAGATGCAACCCGTTGAATCATGCTTGTCAGAGTACATGATCATGTGCTTTCCCTCGAGGAGGGATTTTGTTCTTTGTGAAACCCCGCGGCTTGTGTCTGTCTGCTTCGTAGGAAGTGGTCTTTTCGGTTCTCCTTCCTTCAATGATCTCCTTGTTTAATCTAGAGTCTCAATTCAAGCTTGATAGAGCCAGAAGAATAAAGATCTCTCAGCAATGGCGCCTCCGAGGTTCATGGGCCTCACTGGCAGGCCATTGTCACTGGCTGTATCTACCGTTGCGACGACTGGCTTCGTGTTATTTGGCTATGACCGTATGAGGCGGCCTCCCCGACTCTTTAGATATACTTACGAGCATTACAGAGGGCGTTATGTCTGGCATAATCACTGCTCCAGCTTTCAACGATACATTCCCCGCAACAAGGGATAACAGAACGATGCAAGGAACCGTGACCGCTATCTACGAGATTGGTATACAAAGTATAGGAACTAGCCAATCTTCATGTGTCTAACTGGTTGCTAGGATGTCTGATGGGTGCAATGTTTATCCTTGCTTTCGGCGACTGGCTGGGACGGCGAAGAGCGATGATGATGGGAGGTGCCATTATGATTCTCGGCGTCATCATCCAAGTCACCTCGGAAAGCGGCCACTCTCCGCTGGCTCAATTCATCATCGGTCGAGTCATCACCGGCGTTGGCAACGGCATCAACACTTCTACAATCCCAACATATCAGGCCGAGTGTTCGCGGACCACTAACCGTGGTCTCCTGATTTGTATCGAAGGAGGTGTCATCGCTTTCGGCTCCCTCACGGCCTACTGGATCGACTACGGTGCATCCTTCGGCCCGCCTGACCTGACATGGCGCTTCCCAATCGCCTTCCAGATCGTCTTCGCCCTCGTTGTCAGTATCGGCATGATCTGGCTCCCTGAATCCCCGCGATGGCTCCTCACGCGCGGCCGGGACGCGGAAGGCGAGACGGTCATCGCCGCACTCCGCGGCCTCGAACGCGACGGCAAAGAGACCCAGCTGCAGAAAGCCATCATCCTGGACAGCATCCGGGCATCCGGCTACGCAGGCCGCAAAGGCACCCCTCTCCGCGCGGTGTTCACCAACGGCAAAACCCAACACTTCCGGCGCATGATGCTCGGCGTGTCCTCCCAATTCATGCAGCAAGTCGGCGGATGCAACGCCGTCATCTACTACTTCCCCATCCTCTTCGAATCCTCCATCAAGCAAACCCACAGCATCTCCCTCCTCCTCGGCGGCGTCAACATGATCGTCTACGCCATCTTCGCCACCGTCTCCTGGTTCATCATCGAGCGCGCCGGCCGCAGGAAGCTCTTCCTCTGGGGCACCGTCGGCCAAGGCCTCTCCATGGTTCTCGTCTTCGCCTGTCTGATCCCTGGTACCCCCGGCGCCGCCAAGGGTGCAGCCGTCGGCCTCTTCACATACATCGCCTCCTTCGGCGCAACCTGGCTCCCACTACCTTGGGTACGTTCCCCACCCTTGCACTCTGCACCCACCCACCACCCCACATCCCAGCCCTAACAAGCGCCCCCTCGCCCGACAGCTCTACCCCGCCGAGATCAACCCGATCAAAACGCGCGCCAAAGCCAACGCGCTCTCGACCTGCAGCAACTGGCTCTTCAACTTCCTGATCGTCATGATCACGCCCATCATGATCGGCAGCATCGGCTGGGGCACGTACCTCTTCTTCGCTGTCGTCAACGCCTGCTTCCTCCCCGTCATCTACTTCCTCTACCCCGAGACGGCCCGTCGCTCCCTCGAGGAGATTGATCTCATCTTCGCGAAGGGGTATTTGGAGAAGACGAGTTATGTGCGGGCCGCGAGGGAGTTGCCGTTTTTGAGCGACGAGGAGATTGAGAGGATGGCGGTCGAGTATGGGTTTGTGGAGGGTGATGCGGAGACCGTTGGGGGTGGGAGTGTCGGTGGGGGGAGGAAGGCGGGTGTGAGAATGGTGGAGGAGGGGGTGTCTGAGGGTGAGGTGGGGCGGGGGTTGAAGTTTGAATGAGTACTGAAGCGAAGGGGGAATGTAGGTATGTAGGATTACGACTTGAATGACTATCGTGTCCGTTCTCTCTCCAAGAGCTTCTGGAGACCACGCCCGCTTTTTGGATGAATTTGGAGAGTGGCTGGCCTTGATTCGCGGCGCAGGATACCCTTGCACCGAGACGGAGAACCTAACTCGCATCTCAGGTAGCCCACTCCACATGAAGTAAATGCTAGGCTCTAAGAATACTTTGACCTCTACCTATCATCGAACACTGTCCATTGAATGTCGAGTCTCGTAGCTCCTGAGCTGCACGCCCTTCGAGAGATTGATATACCTCCTTGACTGACTGTCTACCTTGAGCACGCCATTTTTCACATACGACCACAGAGGAATGATCGCTAGGCATCACGTCCGCTCTGCCATACACAAACCTTAGACCGGCGGAGCAGTAGTCGGCTCAGCAACAACCCGCGAACGCCCGGCGTCGTATATTCCGAACGTTTCGTTGTTCCCAATTCCATTGCTTCCGGCGGTCCCTGGGCTGGGGATGGGTTCCTGCAGTGCCACGAAGACGCGGTGGCCGCCTTGGGTTCTCCTACCGGAACATGGGTGGCTTGTCCATGGGGGTAGCGGAGTGTGTGCCCCACCCCAGCTCAGCTCAGCTCAGCTCAGCACCACGTCTCCCTACTTCACTACAGCTCCGCCAGATTCCGGCGTTTTGGGCTTCCTGACCGAGCCGTCAGTCGAGACGGTATTCGGGAGTCGCTTGGACAAGTCGGTATGCGTTTCGCAGTGTACCGTCACAGTAGCAGTGTCACCTATTGAGGTTCGGGGAAGGCAGTAGTTGCTTGATACCGTGGATGTTGATGCCCGACGTCGGCGGTGTGGGTGGGCCGCAGGTTGGCGAAGGTGGATGTCGGAACGAGGTTAACGTTAGTCAGGCCGGCTGAGGTGACGGTTATTGTGTCAAACCGTCTGAGCTGGACGCAACGTTTTGATAAGTTTGTGCTCGAAGTGAAACCATTCTGCCTAGTACACCGGTAATGTGCTGTATCTCTTCTCTTGCGATTGCGGTGCCTAAGGCTACCCCACAGATCCATTCTGAAGCCCTGCCTCCGTATGAGCATGTCGCTCTTTGATTACGATACGACGCCTGTGGGTGAATGCTGCCGTTGCCATGAGTACCAGGTGCGCGAGCGTAAGTACATTGGCAACATATTGGACAGGTAGACATGGAATAGCGACTTTGTGACCACGGCGCGCAGGATGGGATGGAAGTGACTATCAATCTGACTTCCGTTATTCTGTAGGAGTCAACCATCGCTGCCGGAGCGTGACTTTCGCTTCTTCAAGCTTGGCCATCCTGGTGAAGGATGCCACCGGTCCCTGGAATGGTACATGCCAGTCACGAATTGCAGCCAGCTGTTCGTTCGAATAAACACTCCTGTTTCCCGCCTCAGTCAATTTTAAGCTCTCAAGTATTACAGTATGCGGAGGTGGACGAGTCTCGGGCTTCTTAAAATTAATTTCAGCTCTATGATTGGCGTGTACGTTGTACGAGATGTGTCGGGGTGATATCGCTCGTCTGCGCCGTTTCTCGGGCCGGCAATGCTAGTCAATTCGTGGTCAGACTGATGACAGTGCCTGTCCCGCGAAGTGGGACCAATGTTTCTGTAGGCGGTAGTTTCTTGTTTCTTCGACGTACTAAGGAGGGCGCGGTAGACGGGCAAGGCGGAGATGATCACAGCGATGGAAGGCTTCAGGATATCCCATATGCTATCCAAGGCGACGACCCCTACGCCAAGAGCATATTTCGATCGTAGTATGTCGAAGAGGATGACGAAAGTGGCTATGGAGAAAAGGCTTGCCAAACCAATCTTCTGAGCATTTGGAATATGTTGTAGTCGCTTCAACGTGTAGAATGATAACGCCATAACTGTCGTCATTTAGCAAAGTTCAGTGGCGGAGAGCATCAGGCGGATGGAGTTCCTACAGTGAGATACTATGTTCACCACACATTGGACTAGCATGTTCGTCCTAAAGCGAGTAAAAGAAGAGTTTGATAGACAAATGACTGATTGACTTTTAGCACTTGTTCACTGCAATGGAGTCAAGTGGAAGAACAAGGTGCCGTACTGAATGTATCCAAGCCATCACGTAATGTCGGTGCGCCCAGATTTCCCTTTCCGCCTGCTCAGGCTTTTTACTTCTTCAGTCCGTCATTCACTCTAGAGTATTGACACCCCTATTCTATTTCGAAACCCATACTTTTCCTTTCCGTTTCCTCGGCCCCAAACTCCGTGAAAATTTCCCCATGCATAAGTCCATGCATACGATTCTCCGATAAAATTGGAATCTTCCAACCTTTTCGGGGTCTTTTGCCTTGTTTCGCATAATATAAGGCACGTCCCCACCATCGAGAACAAAAACCCTGTCCCCTTCCCACACCTTGCCAGAGGTAAGGCCCATGTGACCTGAGTCAGTGATGAAGAACTGCCGGTCAAACATGCAATACGCCATCTGCACTACTAGCGGCTTGATGTACTCGGCTATTCGCCACTCCCTAGGTGATGTTGGCATGAACTCTTCCGGAACTTCGGATTGAGCGAGTGTACGCAAGCGCGGAGCTCGAAATTGAACGCCCTTGAGCATCTGGCTGAGCCGACGACGAGGAGGCTGCGAGCCCGCTTCCGCATCGTCGGTCAGCCAGTTGTACCGCAAGAGCTCAAACATATCGGCCCACTCTGTAGGAGCTGGTGACTGAGGTTTCTTTGCGAGACGCAGAAAATCGCAGACGAGCGTCCGCCAGAAAGCGTCCGAGTTGCGCGGATCGGGATCAAGTGCTAGGAAGCGCCACCACAGGCTCAGATCCCGAAGGTCCCTTTCAGGCGTATGATCACGCTCAACGTGATCACGGATGGCACGGAAGACGACGGCCTCTAGGCTCTTGAGGGTCGCTAGGAGACCTGTCGGTGAAGTAGAAAGCCATGTTTGATCCCTTTCATGGGTTCACTGACGTACACAACACGTGAGACACAATGCCCTTGAAGGGAAATAACCTGTGGGGCAGTGAGGCAAATTCGAGCTTGGCGACCTGCCGATGCGTCGTAAAGACGTGCACCGTAAAGAAATGCGATCTTTGAGATCTGAAGCGACGACCAATCAGATACCCACGAAGGGAAAGTATCGGAATCAGAAGGGGCATAAAAGCTGAGGTTGTCCAGACGTCGAGTGCTAAACATGAGGTACAAAGTTGTAAGTGTATATACTTCCACAGTGGAAAGAGAGTAGTCTGGCGCCACGTATAGTCGGTCGATCGGATGAGCAAGACTTAAAAGAGAGAACACCTTGTCACGCGCGTCGCTGGATTTAAGGCGAAAAGTGCTGTGTAGCAGACGTTCGAGGCTTAAGGAGCTCCTCTTTTCAATGCTCATGCGCATTCCACAATAGGTCCCTGTGTAATAAACAATTATTGCATATCTGGGATCCAACATAGCAGCTTCCACATTGTCCTCAAGATCAATGAAGCTGTCAATCATGCTCCAAGTAATTTGTTTACAGCCACACATGATAATTGGCTCGAGTTTGTTGACAGCAATCTCTTGAAGGACCCAGACTCGTCGCCACCAAGGACGTTCGACCAGCTTGACAAGAGCATTCCAACCTCTTTCGATTTGTTCAGGACTCTCTACTCCTTTGAGTTTCTTTCGGCGTGTCCAGTAATCGTTCTTGGCCGCAGGATCGCCCCTTACTTTGCTAAAATCTTCATTTCGTTCTTCTCCCTTTGGAGTCTCATGACCTGAAGCCTCCGATTCGAATAAAGAGCAGTATCCGGCAGTCTTTCCGCCACTCATGAGACAACGAACACATTGTCCTTGGCCGTCCCACCAACAGATGGTGCTCTTACGTTCACACTGGCGACATCCACCTCCAGGAGGCAATCGAATAGTATCCGGGTCGATGAAGATCTGCTGTGCCTTTCGTCGATGAACGGAATCTCCAGTGAGCCACCAGGGCACTTGCAGTTTTTCATGAAGAACCTCCTCGCTATTTGCATCAATGGTCGAGAGCAGAAGGTTCTCCGACTCGTCAGCCGAAGATGCCGGCTCGTGACTTGGAGCAACAGCCTTCTCATAATCCCTGTTGGGTTCCACTAATCGGACTTCAGTAGACTCTGGCGAGTCTGCATCCCCATTTCCATCGGGGCGGTGTGTTTCAGTGAGAATATGAAAAGCAAGGTCACTGTCCTCATAAGCTTCTCCCAGCCAGACGAGGACCCTAGCAGCACGTTTGTAGATGTCTCCCATGAGTTGCACCTGATGACTTTTTTCTGAATCGTTGATTTGGTCAATGCACAGAGCATCAATCCAAAGATATCGGGGGGCTTTAACAGGTCGCAACTGCTGCAAAGCTGAGTATAAATTCGCTGTAATGGGAAAGGGCATGCTTTCAAACTCTATGAACGCCTTAGATTTTGGGTCACCCCATGCATAAGAGAGCGCCTCATATGATATGTCGTCGTCAAGTGACGCATTGACTTGCTTGCAACGAATCGTTGTCTTACCCACTCCAGGCATCAGAGCCAGCAAACGTATGTCGTTAGATTGAGAATCCAAGGGAGGGGATTGCCAGATGACTTTCTCTGGATGCCGGAGGTCTTCTTTGACCATAGTTCGGAATAAATTTGCATCGATGCCGATTTTGGGATCAAAGACTATAGTCCTGTCTTGGCTTTCGTCCTGCGTTGGTGACGACCATGAGGGGGCTGGAAGGAGACTTTTGTGAGAATCGAAGGGATGCATCGGATGCAATGTAGTCGCATCCTTCACACATCTTGAGCAATAATCCCAATTAGGGCAGATCGGACAACGATGACGGATCCCGAAGATAGCCTGGATCAATTTGTTACACAAGCAGGAAGTGGGAAGTCCAAAAAGCGTACCTGACCACAGCCATCGCATTCAGCAGAGTGGTCAATAGCATCTTCGTTCTGTTCCGTGGAATCAGAAGCTTTGGGCTCCAGGTTGACGTCTCGAGAGTTGGGAGCATCCATCTTTGACCACTGCTCAAGGGCCAAAGATACAATCCAGCGTGGGTTTCTCTCCTAGAAAGCAAGGAAACGAGAAATACTATCTCTACATGAACTGTCACTGGCAACATCTATTAGTTATTGATTAGTGCTTGCAATACAGGGTATCGATGCAAAGCCCAGCCTTGCCCAGGCCACACGCATGGCAGGTCACAGTGTACCGCCAATGGACGGACGAGGCTAGAGTCTGCTGCTGTACGGCTTCGGCCTTGTCCTTTGAGGCTATGCGTAAAATCAACATCTTGCTCGTCCGATTGTGAATGGGGTCCGTAGAAAGCTGTCTTTATTTGTTTACGCTACGTAGAGTATAAGGTAAGGTAAGGTACTGTAGGTATATACCTTACTTCGTACGGAGTAGGAAATAGGTAGGTAGGTAGGTAATTTATTCCGCCCGGAGGCACTACGCCTAAAGGGCTCTAGCGCTATCATCCTGTCAAAACTATTGCTACGTCCATGTCCCACAAAAAGCCCTTACTGAAACGTCTTT
>JAABUY010000599.1_pt1 | contig 60426 bp, 50 predicted proteins | sample 5560271 | NCBI WGS metagenome assembly JAABUY01 (sample SAMN10711886, study PRJNA513374) | rock metagenome | isolation source: Antarctica rocks | place: Antarctica: Victoria Land, University Valley | reverse complement strand
CAGGCAGGTGTCGCGCGGGGTCAAGCGCAAGATGAGCGGCTATCCATTGCGCCCGCGCACGCATCAGCCGACCACGCGCATCGACTTCAGCGCCGCCATCCGGATCGCAAAGTGAACGGTATTGTGGTTAAACCTGGTTATCGACTGCATTCCGCTCGGGCATGGCCGCCCGGTATAGGACCTGGCAGCCCATAGTCCCGGAGGCACCCATGATGCCGTATGCCCGCCTGCTGACCGCCCTGCTGCTCCTGGCCGGGGCGCCCGCGCTGGCTCAGCCGTCCGCGCCCGCTGCCGGCCAAGCCGCGCGCACGGCCCGGCGCTTTCCGCAGCCGGTGCGGGTTGGCGACCTGATCCGCCGTCAGGTGCTGCGCCCAGTCGAGCAGCAGGACGTGCTGGGCCGCGTGGCGGGCGTGGTGCGGCGCCCGGACGGCACGGTGCTGATCGTGGTGGACCAAGGCGGCGTGCTCGGCCGCGGCACCCGGCCCGTCGCCGTTCCGGCCGAAGCGATGGCGCTGCTGGGCGAGCATGTGGCGCTGATGGACCTCACGCCCGCACAGCTTCGCGAACTGCCGAGCTTTGATCCGGCCGGCACGGCACCGCTGCGCCCGGACGAGACCATTCGCATGGGCCTGGTCCGGCCGTTTCACTGAGCTGCGCGTGTATTCGGGGGTGCGCTGGGCCATGGAGAGCATAAACAGCCGGCATTTCCTGCACGCATACCGGTCGGCTCAAAGGGCTGCCCGTATGAACTGCTGCGCCAGTGCGGCGTGAGGCTGGCCGAGCGCAGCGGCAACCCCGCTTGGCTGTTGCCAATCTCCGCGCCCTTCGCCGCGAGGTTTAGCGGCGCCTCCCGCTGACCAACTCGGCCGTCACGCGTGGACGCGCTCCGCCGCTGCCCGTTCACGCTGCTTGCGGGTGAACACCATGGTGCCGTCGTCCACGCGGCCATACCGCAGCGAGACCAGGTCGCGCGCGTAGTTTTGCCGCAGCTTCCACGGCGTCGTCGCACCCTGCTTCGGCAGGATCTCGCTGGCCCGCTGCACGTAGCCCGACGTGAAGTCCAAGAACGGCATCTCCGCCACCTCTGCCGTCTTGGTCGGCGTGCAGACATCCATGCCGCGCCGGTCCATGTATTGGATGAGGCGGCATACGTATTCGCTCGTCAGGTCGGCCTTCAGCGTCCAGGATGCGTTGGTGTAGCCCAATACGGACGCCAGGTTGGGAACGCCGCTGAACATCATGCCCTTATAGCTCAGGCTACGGGACAGATCGACGCGCCCGCCGTCCACCATGATCTCGATGCCGTCGAGCAGGATCAGCTTCAGCCCGGTCGCGGTCACCACCACGTCGGCCGCCAGCTCCCGCCCGGATGCCAGGCGCAGGCCGCTTGGCGTGAACGTCTCGATCGTGTCCGTCACCACGGAGGACGATCCGGCCCGCAGCGACTGGAATAGGTCTGAGTCCGGCACCAGGCACAGGCGCTGATCCCAGGGATTGTAGCGCGGGGTGAAATGCGTCGCGACGTCGTAGTCCGGCCCCAACTGCGCGCGGACGCCCTTCAGCACGCCAGCCTTGAACTTGTCGGGCTTCTTCCGGGCCATGTTGTAGAAAAACATCGTCATCAGCACGTTGCGCCAGCGCGTGATGCCGTAGGCCAGCTTGGCCGGCAGCTTGCTGCGCAGCCAGTTGGCGAACGCGTCCTCCGCCGGGCGGGACACGATGTAGGTCGGCGAGCGCTGCAGCATGGTGACATGGGCGGCGGTGCGGGCCATAGCCGGCACCAGCGTGACCGCGGTGGCGCCGCTGCCGATCACCACGACTTGCTTGCCGGCATAGTCGAGGTCGTCGGGCCAGGCCTGCGGATGCACCAGCCGCCCGCCGTACTCGGCAACTCCCGGGAAATCGGGCGTGTAGCCGCCGGAGTAGTCGTAGTAGCCGCTGCATGACAGCAGGAAGCCGCAGGTGAAACGCACGGGCATGCGGTCCGGGCCCTGCTCGGCCTCGACCGTCCACTGCGCATCGGCGGATGACCAGGAAACCCGCTTGACCGCGTGGTTGAAGCGGATCTTGCCATCGACGCCGTAGGCTGCGGCTGTATCGCGCACGTATTTCAGGATCGACGGTCCGTCCGCGATCGCCTTGGCCTCCTGCCAAGGGCGGAACGAGTAGCCGAGCGTATACATGTCCGAATCGGAGCGGATGCCGGGATAACGGAACAGGTCCCAGGTGCCGCCGATCGTGTCGCGCGCCTCCAGCAGGGCGAATGACTTGCCGGGGCAGCGCATCGCGAGGTGGCAGCCGGCGCCGATGCCGGACAGCCCGGCACCGATGATCAGGACGTCGAAATGCTCGATGTTCGTGTGCATCCTGCTCACATAGGCGCGCGGCCAGGACCCGGCAATGTCAGTGGCGCAGCCCTGAGAGCTCTGGTGTATCGTTTGTCATGGCCGGCCGCGCCAGGTTTTTGATACGTGCGCCGGCGCCGGACAGGGCCGACATGCTCGTATTGCCGCCCAACGCCACACTAAGATTATGTCATGCGATTTCAAACGAATTCCGGGTGACTGCGCCTCCATGCGGAGTGCTGAGTCGCTCCAGCAACGCTGGGATAGCATCAGCCGGCACCGGGCGGCTGAATAGGTAGCCCTGTCCCTCCGTGCATGCCTCGTCGCACAGGTAGGCAAGCTGCTCCTCGGTCTCGATGCCCTCCGCGGTGATCGACATGCCAAGAGCGGTCCCGAGTTGGGTGACGGCTCGGACGATGGCTGCCGCTTCGGCGGTCTGGGCCAGGTCGCGGACAAACGACTGATCGATCTTCAGCTTGTTGAAGGGGAAGCTGCGCAGATAACTGAGCGAGGAATAGCCGGTTCCGAAGTCGTCGAGGGCAATGCGGACGCCGAGCCGCCGCAGTTGGTGCAGCGTGGCGAGCGTCGCCTCGCCGTCGTGCAGCAGCACCGACTCCGTCACCTCCAGCTCCAGCCGTTGCGCCTGCAGACCCGACTCAGCCAAGGCGTCGCCCACGGCCTCGACCAGGCGGGAGTTCCTGAACTGGATCGCCGATACGTTCACCGCGACCTTGATCCCGCCCAGCCATGCCGCCGCGTCGGCGCAGGCCTGCCGCAGCACCCACTCGCCGATGGGAACGATGAGGCCGGTCTCCTCGGCAAGCGGGATGAAGTCTCCTGGCGACACTAGGCCGTGCTCCGGATGGCGCCAGCGCAGCAGCGCCTCGAAGCTGCTGACCCGGTCCGACGCGAGACTGACCAGCGGTTGGTAGAACAGCTCCAGTTCGCCGTTCGTCAAAGCTTGGCGCAGCTCCAACTCCATCCGGCGCCGTTGTTGAAGCCGCGCGTTCATGCCAGGCTCAAACCAGCGATGGACGCCTTTGCCATCCGACTTGGCCCGGTAAAGCGCCATGTCGGCATTCTTGAGCAGCGTGTCCCAATTGCTGCCGTCCCCAGGCGCGACCGCGATGCCGACGCTGGCACCCACGGTGACCTGCTGGCCCTCGATGTCATAGGGCCGGCTCAGGGCGGCCACGACACGACCGGCCAACTCGCCCGCATGCTCCGGCCCAGCGATGTCGACTTGCACGATGGCGAACTCATCGCCACCCAAGCGGGCAACCGTATCGGTCTCGCGCACACAGGAACCGAGGCGGTCCGCCACCGCCTGCAGCAGCTTATCGCCGACCGGGTGCCCTAACGTGTCGTTCACGCATTTGAAGTTGTCCAGGTCGAGGCAAAGCAGAGCAAACGCGCTTCCCCGTCCGAGCTGGGCAATAGCCTGGTTGAGCCGCTCATGCAGCAGCACACGGTTGGGCAACCCTGTCAGCGCGTCATGATGCGCCAAGTAGGCGATCTTGGCCTCTGTCTGGCGGCGCTCGGTTATGTCGTCAAAGGTGGCAACCCAGCCGCCACCCTCCATCGGCTCGTGTGAGATCGCGACCACCCGGCCATCGCTATACGTTTGAATCGCCGTCGCTTTCCGGACCTGCATAAACATGGCCAGGTAGTCTGCCTGAACATCCGAAGCGGCTCGTTCCCCGTAATTGCCTGCGGTAACGCTGACGTCCACCAGCTGCCGCAAGGTCACGCCGGGTCGCAGGCACTCGACAGGCAGGCGGCAAATCTCCGCCAGCCGCCGGTTGCTGACCTGCAATCGGTGCTCGGCATCGAACAGCGCCAGGCCTTGCGACATGTTCGCCAGCGCGGCATCGAACCGGAGATTGGTCTCGCGCAGCTCCGCCTCGCGCTGCTTCAAGGCGGTGATGTCGCTGGTGATCGCGACGAAGCCGCCGTCCTGCGTCGCGCTGCGGCTGACGCGGACCCAGCGACCGTCGGCAAGCTCTAACTCCGGCACATCGGCGGCATCGGCCTCGAACGCGGCTGAGGCGCCAAGCGCGGCCGTGAACGCAGCAAACGCCGCACCGGTCTGAAGCAGCTTGGTTTCGCTCGGGTGAAACCGCTGCATCTGCGAGTTGACGAGGACCAGCCGTCCCGCGCAATCCACCAGCACGACGCCCTCCCGCGAGCCCTCAAGGGCGTCGATGAGGCGGTTCTGCGCCGAGCGGCGCTCCTCCACCTCACACTCGACCATCGCCTGCACGCGGCCTCGCATCAGCTCTGTCGCAACGAGCAGCTGCCCTAACTCGTCCTTGCCGGTGTCAGGCGCGGTGCGGTCCAGCGTGCCGGTGGCAATGCTCGCCATCGCCGCGGCGAGGCGTTGGGTGGATCGGGTGATGCTCAGCACAAGCCCAATCGTGACAAACATGCCGAACAGCCCGACAGCGGCCGTCGCCCAGGTGACCGTCGTCCGTAAACCCGCCTGAGCCTGCAGAATCGCGGCCCGGCGCTGCTGGCGTTCGGTCGCGATGGCCAGCGATGCCTGGTCGGTCGCGGCGGCCAAACGCGTCGAGGCCTCCGCCAGGCCCACAAGCCGCTCGCCCCGTGACTGCAGGGCGACGCCCAGGTTGTCAGTCGCCGTTGTGAATACATCCAACGCCGCCGATGTCGCAGCCGCGACGCGTTGAATCCGCGGCGGGCTGCTCGCGACATTGAGCCACTCGTCAAGCAGAGTCCGGGCGCGGTTTGCCTCGAATATGGCGATCGTCGCCTGAGGAGCCTCGCCCAGCACGGTGAAGTGCGCCGCCGCGCGCAACGCACGCGACACTGCTGAAAGCAGCGAACTGGCCGGCTCGGCCAGGCTTCGGTCGCCGGTCCGGGCAGCAGCCTCGGCAAGCGTGGTTGCGCTGTTGTTGAGGACGGCGGCTGCGTCGTCCAGGCGGGCTGCAGCCGCCCGGCGCTGCTCGATGGCCTCCGCGACGGACACGAGCATGGCACGGACCTGCACACCCAGGGCGAGCCTGCCCTGGGGAACGCTGGCCGGACGGCTCTCCTCTGCCGCTGATGCCGCACGCTCAAGCTGGCCGGTGATGGCTTCAAGTGCGTCCCGCTCCGCAATTCCTCCGGACAGCAGGTATTCGGCCACACCTAGGCGCGCTTCCAGCAGCGTCGTCCGCACGGCGCCGCTCTGCTGGGCGAAGCGTTGGCTTGCGGCTTCGGCGGAAAGGGCTGCTTCCAGCTCGCCGCTTGCCCGCCAAACTGCCACCGAAAGTGCGGCAACGGTGGCCAGGACCAGGAGGAAGCCGACGAGGATCCGCGTCCGTATCGAGCGCACCGAAAACATGGCGCCCTACCGGCTGTCCTGATCGATGAGGGCTATCCCGCTCACGCCTGCACGGCCCTGATTCGACCGATCCGGTCCGGGCCGAACCGCAGGCCGGCAGCCTCCAGCGCCGGGGCGCTTGCGGTCGCAAGAGCCGCACGGTCCACATCGTCGACGATCGTCATGCCGGCATTGCGAAGCTGCTCCACCCCGTCGCGCTCGCCCCGTGAGGCAGTTGCGTGCGACAGCTTCGCGCCGGCAAGGGCGCAAGACTTCAGGGCCGCACGTTGTGCGTCGTCGAGATCCTCCAGCAGGTCGGATGAGGCGAGAAAGAATGCGGCGCTGTAGGCATGCCCGGTCAGGCTGAGGCAGCGCTGGACTTGCTCTAAATGCGCGGCGGCGATCGTCGCGACCGGATTCTCCTGTGCTTCGAAACGGCCGGTACGCAGCGCCTCGAATAATTGCGGGAAGGGCAGCGTTTCCGGCAAGGCGCCGAGAGTCCGGAAACCCTCCAGCATGACCTGGGATTGCGGCACCCGAATATGAAGCCCGTATAGGTCGGATAGGGACCGCACTGGTTTGTTGGCAGTGACATGCCGAACGCCGTTCTCGCCCCAGGCAAGCACATGCAAGCCGTGGCCCAAAAGCAGATCCGCATAGTCCCGGCCGATTGGGCCATCAAGAGCGGCACGAGCGTGTGCGGCGTCGCGGAACAAGAACGGCGTGTCTAGAAGCCCAAGCTCCGGAACTAGGCCAGCGACGACGTTCGAGACGGCGAACACGAGGTCGAGTGCGCCCGCAGCGCAGGCCTTGACCATCTCGACCTCGCCGCCGAGCTCACCGTTCGCGTGCACCTCGATCTGCACAGCCTTATCGAGCACCGGCGTCGCAGCCACGGCGTCCGCAAAGGCCTGGCAGGCCTGCCCCGGCGCCGCAGCGAGGGGCGTGACGACTCCGACCCGAACGACTCGACGAAATGCCGTTGCTCTGGCTAGCCCGCCAGGGAGCAGGGGCGCCCCGAGCGTGATCGCAGCAGCGGAGACGACCAGGCGACGCCGGCTGAGAGTGGTCACGCGAATTATCCTTGATGATGGAAACCAAGGACATGATCGCAGTAATAGCTTAAATTTTGGCTAAGAGATCCGGCACCGCTCGTCCCAGCGAAGTATTTGTCCTTCCTAGCACTACCTAGTCACTTATACGTCGGGTGATCCCGTTCGGACGGACAATACTCTAGATCAGCCCGTCCCACCGTCGTCGGTCTTGTTGCTGTTTGCCCGCTTCATCAGTTCGTCGGCCGTCAGGCCAGCCGGTATCGAGCCGGTTAGCGAGCCGTCACCCACATCTTGGTGTGCCTCATCTGTCGGCGCGCCCTGGCCTGTATGCGCGCTGTCCGCGACGGGAGGCTCGACGTCGGAGGGAGCCGTGTCCGCGTCGTCTTTGCTGCCGCTCATCATTGTTTAGTCTCCACAAAAAATCAGGTTCATTCGTAACTGCCAGCCGATGCCGATCAGGCCGCGGCGGCCGGGCACGGCTGCGAAATGGACCCGGCCAACATTGTGCCGAACGGGTTGCGGCCATGCTCGATGGAGTGCTCCTCCTGGTCGTCGTTGAACGGGTCGCTGGTCCCTGGCCCAGGCCGGCAAAGACAGAGGGCTTGTCTGCCTCGCCCGAGCAGGTGCGCCGTCTCGCAACTTGGGCGGGCAAGCCTCATGCGGGCACCGTGCAGCGCACCGTCGGCGGCGCCACGGCTTCCGCCAGCAGTCCGTATCCTGCTGCCAACAGCCCAAACCGCCCGTCACGGCTGAACGGCACGATGATGCCCAGGGTATCCAGCGTGATGAACCCATGCAGCCGGTATTCGACTGCTCCGGCGCGGAGAATGCCGAGGAGCTGGGGGCCGAGATTGCGCTCTGTGCTCACGACGGTGAGCGGCACCAGCGTCGACGATCGCGGCGGCAGGCGCATCGGAAGCTCGCTAACGCCCTCCGCCAACGGGCTGCCGGCCGCATCCACCGCGACCTGGATGCGCCGGAATGCCAGCTCCGCGCCGTTCGGGTTGGTGACGCACAAGGTCACACCCAGCGTCTGATCGAGCAGGCCGACACCGCGCAGCTCGACCGCGGCCACCTCAATCTGTGGCGACGCAGCCGTCGCCAAGGCGCAGCCGGCGCACAGCAAGGCCGCCGTCCACGCGAAAAGCCGGCTCACGACGCAGGCGGCTCGGATAATGGCGAGCCATCGTAGCGGGCGAGCAGGTCGGCCGGGTCTTGGTAGATCGCAATGCAGCCGGCCTTCCGCAGGCTCTCCTCAGGAAAGCCGCCGCACAGCACGCCGACCGTGCGCAGGCCGGCCTTGCCCGCGGCCTCGGCGTCATAGGGCGTGTCGCCGACGACAATCACGTCCCGCGGGTCGGGGTTGCCCAGACGCTTCAGGGCAGCGAGGAAGATGTCAGGATGCGGCTTGCTGCTCTCGGCGTCGTCGGTCGAGGTCTGCTCGTCGATCAGATCCCCGATGTCCGCCACCTTTTTATAGGTTTCGAGCTCGTCCTCCTTGGCCGACGAGGCCAGCGCGATGTCCAGGCCCGCGGCCCGCAAGTGCTCGAACAAGGCGCGCACGCGAGGGAACGCCTGCACCTTCGGCAAGTAGCGCTCCTTCAGGATCGCGCCCCGGCGCTTCTCCAACGCCGCCCCGAACGCCTCGATGTCGTCCTTGCTGAGGAACACCGGCATCAGTTGGTCGCCGCCTTTGCCGATCTGGCCGCGGATGTCGTCGAAGGGGATTTCGCGGCCATATTCGCCGAACGCGTCCTGCCAGGCCTTCGCGTGCAGGTCCACGGAGTCGATCAAGGTGCCATCGACGTCGAAGATCACGGCTTTCGGCATGGGCTGGCACTCCTAAGGCGGGAGGCAAGGGCAAGCTGCCTTTGCTGGCTGGCAAAGGCCCATAAGCGTCCGCCCGCCGTCTGGTTCCGCCCGGCCCACCCTCAACAAGCCGGCAACAGCTTGGCGCTCGCTTGACTCGCAGCCCTGGAAGCTCCCGGGTGTCCCATGTTAACCGCTCATGCATGCGGCCCGCCAACGCTGGTGGGTTTTGCCTTTAAAGGACGTGATATGGACGAGAACCAGATCGACAAGCTCGGCAGCAAGATGCGGGACGTCTACGCCGACGTAGCCAGCGAAGCGCCCGTGCCGGCCACGGCGCCAAAGCACCCTTCCCGCCGCCTGCGGAAGCAACGCAGCTTTGCCAGGTCATCCGGACGCACGGCCGCTGCCGCACCTCGCAGCGGCGCAGGCGGCTTCGTGACGCAGCGTCCCATAGCATCGCTGCTGCTCGCTGCAGGTGTCGGCTACGTGCTCGCCCGTCTTTGAACTCGACGGCGGCCGTCGCCCCGTGAGGTATTGACGATTGGGTTCTATGCCGCCTCCGTGTTCATCCTGGGCTCCATAGAAAGGAAGACCGCGATGCCGACCGCGAGACTGTGGACCGATGCCGACGCAGCCGCGAATCCGCAGGTGAAAGCGGTTTTCGACGATATCCGGGCGGTCCGCCAATCTGACTTCATCAACAATTTCTGGCGCGGGCTGGCCAATCAGCCGGTGCTGCTCGAAAGAACATGGGCTGGCCTGAAGGAGGTGATGGTGGCGCCGGGCGTGCTTGACCCGCTGACCAAGGAACTGATCTACATCGCTGTTTCCATCGCTAACGGCTGCTCGTATTGCATCCATTCGCACACTGCCGCTGCCCGGGCGAAGGGGCTCAGCGAAGCGCAGCATGCCGAGTTCCTCGCCGTGGTCGGGATGGCTGGGCAAACGAATGCGATCGCGACGGCGCTTCAGATCCCGGTCGACCGCGAGTTCGTCGTGACGGACTGATCTGTCGGGGGCATAGGCCGCCGCTGTCCCATCCTGAATTATGCGCCTGTTTCCGGGACCAAACCTTTAACGGCGGCGGCGTCGCAATTGGTCGAAGTACACAATCAGGATGATCAGGGCGCCGGTGATGATGAGCTGCCAGAACGGGTTGACGTTCAGCAGGTTCGCCCCGTTCGCGATGGTGGTCAGCAGGAAGCTGCCCAGCAGCGGCCCGTAGATGCTGCCGACCGCGCCGAACAGGCTGGTGCCGCCGATCACCGTGGCGGCGATGGCCTGCAGCTCAAGGCCCTGCCCGGTGTTCTGCGTCCCGATCGACAGGCGCGACGTCGCCAGCACCGCCGCCACCGCCGCCAGGAATGCCGACAGGATGTAGGCGACGTAGATCATGCGCGGCACGTTGATGCCGGACAGCCGTGCCGCCTCGGGGTTGCTGCCGATCGCGAACAGATACCGGCCCCAGCGGCTGTGGTGCAGGAAAACGTAGGACGGAATTGCAACCACGATGACCATCCAGAACAGGCTGGGCACGCCCAGGAAGCTGGACGGCGCGAAGGCGGTGAACGCCTCCGGCAAGCCGGAGATCGTGTTGCCGTTGGTGATCAGGAAGCCGACGCCGCGTAATGCGGTCAGCGTCGCCAGCGTCATGATGAACGGCGGCAGCCCGAGCTGCACGATGCCGAAGCCGTGGAACGCGCCGATCGCCGCCCCCATCGCCAAGGTGAGCAGGACCGCGATGGGGATCGCGACCTCCGCCTTCAGCAGCAGGGCCAGGATGACGCTGCAGAACCCGATGACCGCGCCGACCGACAGGTCGATGCCTGCGGTGATGATGACGAAGGTCTGCCCAACCGCCAGGATCGCCACCAGATAGGCCTGCCGCATCAGGTTGGTGACGTTGATCTCGGTCAGGAAGGTGCGGGTGCTGACCGCGAGCACCGCCCATAGCAGCATCAGCAGCCCGAGCAAGGTGAGGCTAAGCAGCAGGTTGATGCGCGACTGCGACCGGCGGGCGGCGTCGAGGCGGGCCTGGTCGGCGGTGATGTCGCTCAAGGGCAGTCTCCCGGTCAGGTGCCGATCGCTTGCGTCAGGATGGTCTCCACCGGGGCCTCGCGATGGCAATAGCTCGCGACTTTGCGTCCGCGGCGGAACACGTGCAGGCGGTCGGCCAGCTCATAAACCTCCGGCAGATAGGACGAGATCAGGATGATCCCGGCGCCCTGCTGCAGCAGGGCGCCGAACAGGCGGTAGATCTCGACCTTGGTGCCGACGTCGACGCCGGCCGTCGGTTCGTCGAAGATGAAAAGCTGGGCGCCGTGCGCCAGCCACTTGCCGACGACGATCTTCTGCTGGTTGCCGCCCGAGAGCGACTGCGCGAGCGTGGCGTGGCTGGCGGTCAGGATGCGCAGGCCGCCGATCTGCGCGTCGGCCGCCCGTGCCTCCGCCCGGCCGTCGATCGTAAGCGCCCGGGTCAACCGGTCGAAGATAGCAAGGTTCAGGTTGGTCGAGACGCCGAGGTTCAGGCACAGCCCCTGGTCCCGCCGGCTTTCTGGGACCAGCGCCATGCCCAAAGCGATGGCCTGCTGCGGCGAATTGATCGTGACCGGCCGGCCCTCCCAATGCACGCTGCCGGCGCTGTGCGGATGGCGGCCGAACAGCGCCTGGACGAATTCGCTGCGCCCGGCGCCGATCAGCCCGTACAGCCCGACGATCTCGCCCCGCCGCACATCAATGGAAATGTCTTCGAAACCCTGGCCGGACAGGCCCTGCGTCGCCACCAACTCTGCGCCGGGCGTCACCGGGTCCTTGTGATAGATCTGCTCGATCGACCGGGCGATCATGCCGCGGATCAGCCGCTGCTCGTCGGTGTCCGACACGCGCTCGGTGCTGATCAGCGCGCCGTCGCGCAGGATCGTGACCCGGTCGGCGAGCTCAAACACCTCCTCCAGGCGGTGGCTGATATACACCAGCGTCACGCCGTCCGCCTTCAGCCGGCGTATCAGCGTGAACAGCTGCGTCGCCTCCTGTCGGGTCAGGTAGGCCGTCGGCTCGTCGAAGATCAGGAACCGGGTGCCGCGCAATGCCGCCCGGGCCGTGGCGACGAGCTGCTGCTGGCCGATGGTCAGGGTGGACAGCACGACGTCGGACGGGATGGCGAAGCCGAGGTCGTCCAGCACGCGCTGCGCTTCCCGCTCCATGCGCGCCTTGTGCAGCACGCCCCAGCTCGTGTGCTCGTTGCCCAGGAACAGGTTGGCCGCGACCGTCAGATGCCGGCACAGCACGACCTCCTGGTGCACCGCGTTGATGCCGAGCGCCAAGGCGTCCTGCGGGCCGGAGAAGTCGACGGGGCGGCCCTCCCAGATGATCTCGCCGCCGGATTTCAGGTGCACGCCGGTCAGCAGTTTTATGAGCGTCGACTTGCCGGCGCCGTTCTCGCCGACGATGGCGTGGATCTCGCCCGCTTCAAACGCGAGGTCCACCTGCCGCAGGGCGTGCGTGCCGGTGAACCGCTTGTCGAGGCCGCGCAGCTCCAGCAGCGTCATGGCGCTTAGCCGTGCATTGACAACGCCGTGCTCATTTCACCTTCGGGTTCAGCAGCTCCTGGCTGCGCGCGGAGGCCATGTTCTCCTTGGTGATCGTGTTCACCCCGGTGTCGACGAAGGCCGCCACTTTCTCGCCCTTGCTGGCCGCCAGCGCGGTCTTGATGCCGTCGTAGCCCATGCGATACGGGTCCTGCACGATCAGCGCATAGATCACGCCGTCGCTGAGGAATTTTACCAGTTTATCGTCATTGTCGAAGCCGATCAGCGCGATCTTGTTCTGCAGCTTGTTCTCGCCGATCGCCTGGCCGGCGCCCTGCGCCATGATCAGGTTCGAGGTGAACACGCCCTTCAGGTCCGCGTTGGCGGTGATCAGGTCCGTCATGATGTTCAGCGCCGTGGTCGCCTGGCCGTCGGCGACCTTATCGGCGACGAGCTTCAGGCCGGGATATTTCGCCAGTGCCTCCTTGAAGCCCTTCGCGCGCTGATCCAATGAGCCGACGCCGGGCAGCGAGGTGATCAGCGCCACGTCGCCGGCGATCTTGCCGCCGTTCTTGGCTCCGATGCCCTGGGCCAGCGCCTCGGCCGCCGCCCGGCCGCCCTGCACGTTGTCGGTGGTCAGGAACGAGGTAAAGGCCTGGCTGTCGGCCGCGCTGTCGATGCCGATGATCTTGACCGACTTGGCGGCCGCGTCGATCGGCTTGCCCAGCGCCGCGAACTGGGTTGGCGAGATGACGACCGCCGCCGGCTTCCCAGCGACCGAGTTCTCCAGGATCGAGATCTGGCCGCTGATGTCGCTCTCGCTCTGCGCGCCGAGCTCCGGCACCCTGACGTGCAGGTCCTGCCCGGCCTTGCGGGCGCCGGCCAGCACGATCTGCCAGTAGAAGCTGGTGGTGTCCTTGACGATGATCGGAATGGTCGGCTCCTGCGCCCGCACCGGGACCGATCCGTACCCGAGCGCCGCGGCGGTGATGACAATGCCGGCGAGCAGCAGTTTTTTCATGGATGGTTTCCCCTTATACTTGACGCTTTCCCGAGAGGATGCCTGGCCTGCCGGTGCATATCAACATCTAGGCTATGGCAAACCCGGCTGCGATGGCGGCCGAATGGAGATGCGCGTAGCCGGCCTTCGCGTAGGTCAGCGGATGCGCCTTGGCCGGGTCCTGCTCGGCCTCGACGATCAGCCATCCGGCGTAGCCGGCTTCGGCGACCGGGCGCAGTGCGGCTGCGAAATCCACGGATCCGTCGCCCGGCACCGTGAATACCCCCGCCACCACGGCCTTGAGAAAGCTCCAACGCTCCCGCAGCGCCTGCGCCAGCACGGCCGGGCGGACGTCCTTGGCGTGCACGTGGCTGATGCGGTGCGCCCAGCGGCGCGCGACCGCGGCCGGATTCTCGCCGGCGAAGGCGAGGTGCCCGGTGTCGAACAGCAGGCCGACGCTGTCGGGCGTGCCGGACAGCAGGCGGTCGATCTCGGCCGCCGTCTCGACCACGGTGCCCATATGGTGGTGGAACGCCATGCGCACGCCCTGGCCGGCCATCCACTCACCGAGCCGGCCCAGCCGCTCCAGGAACATCGGCCATTCGGCGTCCCGCATCACCGGACGGTCGGCGACCGGCACGTCGCGCCGTCCCTGCACCGTGTCGGACGTTTCGGCGAACACCATCACGCCGCAGCCGCAGGCATGCAGCAGGTCGAGGTGCAGCCGCATCGCCGCGATCTCCGCCTCGACGTCACGGTGCCGCAACGCCGCGCCATACCAGCCCGAAACGAGGCTCAGCCCGTGCCGCCGCAGCACGGCCTGAAGTGCTGCGGGGTCATGCGGGAACTTGTTGCCCTTCTCGATGCCGGTGAACCCGGCCTCGCGCGCCTCCGCCAAACAGGTTTCGAGCGGGGTGTCGCCGCCCAGCTCGGGGAGGTCGTCGTTGCTCCAGGCGATCGGGTTGGTGCCGATGCGGACGGTCACGCGGCGCCGTCCTGGGTCCGCCGGGCCTCGACATAGGCGGCGTGCGCGTCCTGCACCTGCGGACGCGCCGACACCTCCGGCACCGCCACGTCCCACCAGGCGCCGCCGGCCTGCGTCGTGACGGCCGGATCGGTCTCGATGACGACGACATAGGTCCGGTCGCTGGCCCGGGCCCGCTGCAGCGCCGCTTCCAACTCTGCGAGGCTCGCCACCCGCTCCGCCCGTGCGCCCAGGCTTTGGGCGTGCGCCGCGAAATCCACCCAGGCGTCGTTCGCCCGTGCATCGACGTCCGCCAGCAGGTTGTTGAACGGCGCGCCGCCGCAGGAACGCTGCAGCCGGTCGATGCAGCCATAGCCGCCGTTGTCGAGCACGGTCACGATCAGCTTGCGGTCGAGCATCACCGAGGTCTGCAGCTCGGAGTTCATCATCAGGTAGCCGCCGTCGCCGACCATGACGAATACCTCCTGGCCGGGATGCGCCAGCTTGACGCCCAGCCCGCCAGCGATCTCGTAACCCATGCAGGAAAAGCCGTATTCGAGGTGGTAGCCGCCCGGCCCGGCGGTGCGCCAAAGCTTATGCAACTCGCCCGGCAAGCCCCCGGCGGCGCAAACCACGACGTCGCCCGATTGTGCAGCCCGGTTCACCGCGCCGAGCACCTGGGCGTCGCTCGGCAGCGCCGCATTGTCCGGCGCAGTCGCGTCGCCCGGCGCCGTCGCCGCGTCCACCGCGGCGGTCCACTCCGCCGTCAGCGCCGTGGCGCGCGCCTGCCACGCCGGCGGACTCGCATGATCGCCGAGCGCCGCCATCAGCGCCTCGAGCGTGGTCCGGGCGTCGCCGACCAGCGGCGCGGCGCCGTGCTTGCCAGCGTCAAACGTCTGGATGTTGAGCTGGATCAGCCGCGACCCGCCCGGCAGCAGCGCGCGCGAACCCGTGGTGAAGTCCTGCAGCCGGGTGCCGACCGCGAGCACCAGGTCGGCCTCGCGCGCCAGGGCGTTCGCGGCCGAGCTGCCGGTGACGCCGATCGCGCCGACTGCGCAGGGGTGATCCCAAGGCAGCGCGCCCTTGCCGGCCTGGGTCTCCGCCACCGGGATGCCGTGCCGCGCCGCGAAGTCCTGCAGCGTGCCAGCGGCCTCCGCATACAGCACGCCGCCACCCGCGACGATCAGCGGTCGTTCGGCACTACGCAGCGCATGGACGGCGTGCGCCAGCTCCTCCGCATCCGGCGCCGGACGGCGTATGCGGTGGGTGCGCATGGCGAACAGCGCCGTGGGGAAATCGTAGGCCTCCGCCTGCACGTCCTGGCACAGGCTGAGGGTGACCGGGCCGCACTGGGCGGGGTCGGTCAGCACCGCGGCCGCGCGGGGCAGGGCGGTCAGCAGCTGTTCCGGCCGGGTGATCCGGTCCCAGTAGCGCGATACCGGCCGGAAGCAGTCATTGGCGCTGGTGGTGCCGTCCTCCCAGTCCTCGACCTGCTGCAGCACCGGGTCCGGGCGGCGACTCGCGAACACGTCGCCGGGCAGCAGCAGCACCGGCAGCCGGTTGACATGGGCGACGCCGGCCGCGGTCAGCATGTTCATCGCACCCGGCCCGATCGAGCTGGTGCACGCCATCATCTGGCGGCGGTTGCGCGCCTTGGCGAAGGCGACGGCCGCCAGCGCCATGGCCTGCTCGTTATGCGCCCGCAGCGTCGGCAGCGCGTCGCGGGCGTGGAACAGCGCCTCGCCCATGCCGGCGACGTTGCCATGGCCGAAGATCGCCCAGCACCCGGCGAATAGCGGCGCATCCTGCCCGTCGAGCAGCGTCCGCTGTGCCACCAGGAACCGCACGATCGCCTGCGCCGCCGTCAGCCGGATCGTCGCCATGTTTTTCTCCCCTACCCGAGACGCACCACACGGCCGCTTGCCATGCTTTCCAGCGCCGCGTCGGCAAGCAGCAAGGCCTCGCGCCCCTCGGTGAAGCCGGCCAGCGGCGCAGCGCCGGTTTCCACGCATTCGACGAAATGGTCCAGCTCCGCTCGATAGGCGTCGGCGTAGCGGGCGATGAAGAAGTCCGGCACCGGGTCCATCGCCCGCGTGCGTTCGCCGTTCCAAGCCTCGACCGTCGTGAGGTGGCGGTTATGCGCCTGCAGCATCCCGGCCTGGCCGAACACCTCGATCCGCTGGTCGTAGCCATAGGCGCAGCGCCGGCTGTTGTTGATATGGACCAGCGCACCCGATGCGGCGCGCATGACCAGCATCGCCGCGTCGATGTCGCCCGCGGCTGCGATTTCGGGGTCGATCAGGTTCGCCCCCATCGCCTGAATTTCGACGATGTTGCCCGCGAGATAACGCGCCATGTCGAAATCGTGGATCGTCATGTCGCGGAACAGCCCGCCGGACCTTGGGATATAGCTCATCGGCGGCGGCGCCGGGTCGCGGCTGGTGATGACGACCTGCTCGACGCGGCCGATCTCGCCGGCGGTGATGCGGTCGCGCAACGTCCGGAACGACGGATCGAACCGGCGGTTGAAGCCGAGCATCACCATCGGGCGAAGGCCAGCGATAGAGCGCCAGCACGCATCGACGCGCGCGATGTCCAGGTCGATCGGCTTTTCGCAAAACACGGCCTTGCCCGCCTGCACGCTGCGGGCAATCAGCTCCACGTGGGTGTCCGTGCTAGAGGCAATGAACACCGCCCGGACGCGCGGGTCCGCCAGCGCTTCGTCAATGGAGTGCGCCTGCAAGGCGCCCAGCTCGGCCGCAACCACAGCCGCCGCAGGCCCGGCCACGTCGTAGCACGCGATCAGCTCCGCGCCAGCATGGGCGTGTATGTTGCGGGCGTGCATCTGGCCGATGCGGCCGCAGCCGAGCAGGGCGAAGCCGATCATGCTGGCGGGGCGTTCGCCGCCGCGACGGTCCCGTGCAGCCCGTAGAACGTAACGGCGTTCTGCCCGAACACCGCGTCGCGGTCCGGCTGCGGAAGCTGCGCTGTAAGGCGGTGCGACCAGTCCCACCACGTCGCATAGTCCTGCCGGGTCGTCAGCACCGGCCAGTCGCTGCCGAAAATCAGCCGCTGCGGCCCGAACAGCTCCAGCAGCGTGTCGGCGTAGGGCCGGATGGCGTCGAGCGTCGCGCCCGGCGGCGCCTCCGTCACCAATCCGGAGAACTTGCAGCGCACATGCGGGAAGGACGCCAGCGCCGCCATGCCGTCCCGCCACTCCGCGTAACGGCCCGCGGCGATCTCGGGCTTGGCGGCGTGGTCGATGACGATCGGCAGGTCCGGGTGGCGCTCGATCAGGCGCGGCAGATGCGCCAAGTGACGCACCCGCGCCAGCGCGTCGAAGGTCAGGCCCAGCTCGACGACGGCGCGGTAGGCCGCGTCCTGTTTTGGCCGCAGCAGCCACTCATCCTCGGCGATGTCCTGCCACATCGGCCGGATGCCGCGCAGCAGCGGGTTGCGCGCGAGGTCCGCTAGCCGGTCCGGGGCGTCGGGCGCCATCATGTCGATCCAGCCGACCACGCCGCGCACCCGCGGATCGGCCTCGCCCAGGGACAGCATGAACCGCGTCTCCGCCTCGGTCGCGGCGGCCTGCACCAGCACGATGCCGTCGATCCCGGCCGCGTCGAACAGCGGTGCTGCGTCGGGCGGCAGGAAGTCGCGAAAAATCGGCTGGTCCGGGGTCAGCCAGTCGTAGTCGCCGCGGTCCACCCGCCAGTAGTGCACATGCGCGTCTATCACCGTATTAGCCCAGCCTGGATTAGCCCAGCCTGGATTAGCCCAGCCTGGCGCAGCTCCAGCCAGAGCGCGTCGGGGATGGGATGCGTCATGAGGCGCAGGTTCTCCTCGACCTCGACCACGTCGCGGGCGCCGGGGATGACGGTCGTGACTACGGGATGCGACAGCGGGAACTGCAGCGCCGCCGCGCGCAGCGGCACGGCGTGACGGAGGCAGGCGCGCTCGATCGCCCGCGTGCGCTCCAGGATGGCGGGCGACGCCGGGGCGTAGTCGTAGAATGCTCCAGGGGTGGCACCCGTCGCAAGGATGCCGGAGTTGTAGGGGCCGCCCAGGATGATGCCGATGCCGCGCTGCTCGCAGAGTGGAAGAAAACTGTCCAGCGACGTCTGGTCCAGCAGCGTGTAGCGCCCCGCCAGCAGGAAGCAGTCGAAGTCCCCGGCCTCGGCGAACTCCTGGCAGGCCTCCCACTCATTCAGCCCGGCGCCGATCGCCCGCACCGCCCCCTGCTCACGCAACGAAACCAGGGCGCGGTAGGCGCCGACAATCGCCTCGCGGAACCGTTCTGGATAGGCGTCGCCATGGTTGCGGCGGTCGCAGTCATGCAGCAGCAGAATGTCGACACGATCGGTGCCCAGGCGCTGCAGGCTGTCCTCGAAGGAGCGCATCACGCCGTCGTAGCTGTAGTCGATGCGCGGCTTGAACGGCGCCGGGTGGTCGAACAGGCCGTCGGCGGCGCTGCCGGGTCCGTCGGACGCACCGCGCGGGAACAGGCGCCAGCCTACCTTGGTCGAGAGCACGATGTCCTGCGCCAGCCGTCGCCGCGCGGCGCCCATGCGGTGCTCGGCCAAGCCGAACCCATAAAGCGGCGCGGTGTCGAAGTAGCGTATCCCGGCGCGATAGGCGGCCTCGACCGTGACCATCGCGCCGTCCTCGGTCTGCGCCCGGTACATGTTGCCGAGGCCAGTGCTGCCGAAGCCCAGCGTGGTGAGCTCGATGCCGGTGCGGCCGAACGTGCGTGCGGGCAGGGTCATGGCCTGATGACGCCCTTGCGCAGCAGGATGCAGCCATACAGCCGCGTTTCGCCGGTCGCAACGACAGCGAACGCCGCGGCGGCGCGCTGGTAGAACGCAAACCGCTCGATGTCCTCGATCGCGACCGCGTGGCCTTGGGCTGCATCCAGCGCCTGCTGGAACGCCGCGGCGATCGGCGGGCGGCCCTCCGGCGGGATCATGATCGCGGCGGGGCACGTCACGAAGTCATCCAGCGGCAGCAGCGTGAGCACCGCCTGCAGCACCTGCGGCGCTTGCAGCCCGCCGGCGTGCACCAGGCGCCGGGCGTTGGTCGCGGCGGGGAAGTTCGCGTCGACGATCGCCAGCTCATCGCCATGTCCCATCTCCGCCAGTGCGGCCAGCAGCGGCGGTGAAATCAGCGGATGCAGGCCCTTCAGCATGGTCGCGCGCTCCATATGCGGTCATGGCGCCACTGTCGATCATCCAATCGATTTACGCGCTGCGCAAGCCGGACCATGGGTGGACCTAGCAATGGCAGGCGACGGCGATCAAGATCGCCTCAGGCGCCAGCAGCAGGAAGGCAAAAAAGGAATGGCGTGCGTGATCCCTGTTGTATGATCGCTGCAGCAGTCCGTTTGCGTGAAACCCTATATCGGTCTATCAACTTATATTGAACAGCTAAGTCACGTTATTAGGATTAATTTCCAGGTCGCCAGGATGATATTAACGAAGTTGAGAACATGGCCTGGCAATATTCCATAGGCTGTGAGCAGATCAGGGCTGTTTTTACGTGTCGGACAATTAGTATCGGCATCTATCGTGACGTTCATCCTTTGCCAAATGCGGCGACGTATGCTGTGTCGTGACCGTCTATGACCTTCGCAATTCACCCTTCGACCGCGCTGCAGGGAGCCACGGAACGGCTCGTCTCAACCGTGGACGTCATCATTCCGGTCTATAATTGTGCTGATACGGTCGCGGGCGCGGTCGCCAGCATCCAGGCACAAACAGTGCGTGATATTCGGATCATCGTGATCAACGACGGCTCGTCCGATGCGACGAGGCAGATCGTGGAGCGCCTGGCAGCGGCGGACGACCGGCTGGTGCTGATCAACCAGGAGAATAGCGGCATCGTTGATGCGCTGAATGCCGGCCTCGCAGCCTGCACGGCCGACATCGTCGCCCGGCATGATGGCGATGACCTGGCCCTCCCGGACCGGTTCGAACGACAGCTCGCCTACCTGCGTGACAATCCCGACTGCGTTGCCGTTGCCGGTGCGATACAGCAGATCGACGGCGCCGGACGCACGATCGGCCCAGTCTTGACATTCCCGTCGCCCGATCTCGCGGACCCAGGCTCCTATCCGCAGCGCGAACCCTATTTAATGCATCCATTCCTGATGGTGCGTCGTGCGAGCGTCGAGGAGGTGGGCGGCTATCGCCACGTTTTCCACGCCGAAGATACGGATCTCTACTGGCGGTTGCAGGAAACGGGCAAGCTGAGCAACATGCCGGACCTGCTCGGCAGCTATCGCGTGCATGCACAAGGCATAACCAGCAGTTCGCTCGTGAACGGCCGTATCGCCGCGCTCAACTCACAGCTTGCCGGCATCTCGGCGATGCGCCGACGTTCCGGACGGCCCGACATTGCATTCCCGAAATCCGCCTTTGCCGAATATCAGAAGGCCCGCTCGCTCGAAGCCATCATCCGCTTAGGCGGCCGCGAGCTAGACTCCGAGGAGGTTGAGCGGCTTACCATTGCCGTATGCGCGAAGCTGCTCCAAACCGCGAGTTATCGCGCCTATGAGATCGACGGCGAGGATTGCACGTTCATCAATGCGACCCTCTCAAAAGAGCTCTCGAAGATGGCGCCCCTTAGCCGCGATGATTGCATTCGGATGCTGTCAGGAACGGCGGCGAGGCTCGTCTCCACTGGAAAACTCTCAGTTGCTAGGCGACTCGTCCCCTTGCGGCTCTACCCGCTTGTCGCGGCGCGGCTCGCCTTGCGCACCGTCTTTCCGCCCATGTTCCGCCGCCTGATCCGCCAGGCAGCCGGGCGTTCTGGGTATGTGAAGTGATCGGCGGCCCGCCATGCTGGCTTTGCGGACCCGGACCCCCGCCGCTGCGGCTTTTCTCTACAACTCCATAGGCCTGGGGAAGCTGATGGTCGAGTGACGCCGTTGCGGGTTGGAGATCCGGACGATGCTGTTGAACACGCCGGGGTGCCTACGCCCGGCGCTCAGCGGGGAGAAGCTCCCCATCGCCCAAGGCTGCCTGACGCTCTCGCGCCCCTGTCTTAAAGCGGTGCCGGAATGGTCTATTCTTCGCCGATGCCCGATCATCCCATTCAGGAGCTCTGATGCCGCTCCATCCTGCCAAAACGGTGGTCGTCGGCACGAACAGCACCGCATTCCTCGATCTGCTTCGAGCGCTGGCGGCAAATCTCGTCCTGTTTGGTCATGCGGCGGACGTGTTCGGGTTCGAGAACCAGTTCCCAGCAGGGCTGATCGGCGTGAGCGTCTTCTTCATCCTATCGGGATTCCTGATCATGGTGTCCAGCTTGGCCCGCCTCCAGCGACCCGGACCCTACTTCGTGCCCTATATGGTCGACCGGTTCGCCCGCATCTTCACCGCCTATGTACCCGTGCTGGTCTTGGTTGCCGTGGCAAACTCGGTGGCCGACCTCGGCCGCTGGGGGCAGGACGGAATTTCGAGCGGGCCTGTTGCGTTCATCGGCAACCTGCTGCTGCTGCAAGACTATCCAATATTCCAAACCGTCCGCGACCTGATGGGCGATGCGCCTCATATCCGGCCCTACAACACGGCCGAGCCGTTCTGGACCATACCGATCGAGTTCTGGATCTACGTCGTCTTCGGCCTCGGCTTCTTCGGCCTCGTGATGCGGGAACGGATCGGGGCTTTGCTCGCCGGCGTCCTTGGAGCCGTGGCGCTGCCCGTGGTGATTTGGAACGCCGCAGCGGGGGGCGGCAACGGCCTTTCCCTCGTGTGGCTGATCGGCGCCATGGCGGCATATGTCTGGGTCGGCGCTTGGCATCGCAGTTCGCATAAGCTGCAGGTCGGCACGATCGTGTTCCTAGCGGCGTGCGTCTGCTTGCTGGGCCGCGGCCTGAAGATCGGGTGGAACTTCCAGGACCTGGGGATCACGCTGTGCGAGGCCCTCATGTTCCTAGCTGGCCTGTCGGTGATGGATGGGCTGCATACACTGCCGCGGGCTGTGCGCGGAGCCTGCACATTCGTCGCGTCGTATAGCTATAGCCTTTATCTCGTGCACAACACCGTGCTGGTCATCGTGCGGCAGTGTTGGGCGGATGCGCTCGGCGGGGCGGCGGTGCCGACCGCACTGGTCGCGGCGCACGTGGTCGCTTTTGTGCTCTATGTCCTGTTCGAGCAGCGTTATCGCCAGCTTGGCGCGTGGCTGAAGCGTGAGCTGCGTCCGGTCACCTGACGGACGGGATCAATGAGGCGGAGGCGCCGCTACTTTACGCCGTTCTCTTGTGAGGCACGATAGCGGCCGGGATCGGCGATGTTGCCATACCAGCCCGAAATCTCCTGCACCACGATCGTCCAGCCGTCCGGGATGCCGTCGTTGTCCTTTGTATGCGCCGCCCCACGGGAGAAGCCCGGGATCGCCTGATTGCCGATCAGCAGATGCATGGCGACCGTCTTTTGCTGCCCATCGACGGGGTCCAAATAGGTTTCCTGCGGGTATTCCATATATACGGTGGCGACGAGCTTGCCGTCCACGATCAGGTCGATCAGGTTGCTGCCGTCCCCACGCCAGTTGCCGACCAGATCGTGGAACCCGGCGGACCAATCGAACGGCGTCCGTTCAAACTCGGGTCCATAGGACTGGTCATAGTAGCGCCACCCGTTGCCGTTCGCCCAATAAACCCCGTGCGGCTTCGTTTTCCACTTCGTCCCATAAATATCAGGCGTCCCGAAGTCGATCTGCTGGCCGGTTGGAACGCCTGCGCTGAAACGGGAGAAGTTGTCGTTCCAGTCGATCTCGAAGCTCGTTCCGCTGGCGCGGTATAGCGCGGCCGGTCCGCCAAAACCCTTATAGGGATCGCCGCCCGGACCAGGCGAGGCCTGTTGGCCCGAGAACATCCAGATCGGCGCCCAAGAATGGTCGCCCTTCGGACTCCGATAGCGAACTTTCAGGGTCATGCCGGGACGCCACTCGAACGGCAACCGCACCATCGCGCCCCAGACGTGGCCGGGACTGCAATCCGTGCGCTGCCGCGAGCAGATCGCGCGCAGGTGCATTCCGTCCGGGGCCATGACATGCAGGTCGTTCGGATCGCCGACCCGGTAGTGCCGTGCGACGGCTGCAAAGGTGTTGTTGTTGGCCTGGCCGGTGTCCATTGGGCTGCCAAGCGCCTCACCAAGGTTGCCGGTCATGTAGTTGAGGAAAAAACGGCTGCGTATGGACTGCGACGTCGTCATGTTCGCGCCATTCTGCGCGCTGCCCATCACGAGCGAGAACGCATTGCGCGAGCCCGGCGTCATCTTCAGCCCACTGCCAGGGGTAGCGTCGGCGATCACCGGCAGTGGCCCAGGCAGCGGATTATTGGGCTTGGTGAGATGACTCAGGCTGTCGTCGTGCACAAAAGGCGCTGCGTTGGTCGCAATCAGGTCGCCCTCCGTCACCGGCTTTTGCGGCACGATGCTGGGAAAGGCCGCGCGCAGCCGGGCCGTCTCCATGTTGAGCTGGTCGATGGACGGCGCCTGCGCGGCGATGGCGAGCCATGCGACGTCCATCGCGCAGCCGTTCAGCAACTCCAGCACCTGCGCGCCGTTCTGGCCAAATCCTCCGCCCGCATAGTCCGGCGTCGCTGCGGTCCGCACGCCGTCGCGCAACAACCAGGCATTCCGACCGTTATAAACGTAATAAAGGATGTTCCATTGATCCAGCGGCCCCGCGGCACTCTCCGTCGCGACGCCGGGGCCGTCATTCTGCCCGATCAGGATCGCGCCATTTGCAGTGGCGGACAGGTGCATATGGGTGCCGTTATTCCCATAAAGCTTCATGATGTCGCAGGAGGTGATTGCCCGGCGGCGCGCCACCAACGCTACGGTGAACGGCTGTCCCCTATGCGCTGCGATCGGATCCGCTGCGGCCGGGTCGAGCACCACGCTGTCCCATCCGCCGGGCGAGCCGCCGGCTGGGTTGGCGATGATAGGCTTGCCGTCCAAGCCGTTCGGCACCAGCCTGGACTGGCCGTAGCCGCGGCGCAGCACCTCGCCGGAACCGGCAAGCCGCATCGCGACAATCCCGCCATCCGCGTCAAGCTGGATGCCAGGCGCCGAGCCGAGCGGCTGGGCAGCGGCCGGCAGCGCCGGGTCGATCTCATAAAGGATGCCGGGCAGCATGGACTTGGTGCTGGCCGGATATGGGGCAGCGAGGACCACGAGCGCAGCCGCGAGCAGGGCGACGCTAGACCGCCTCATTGCGGTTCTCCGTCGGGCTTTGTAACACAAATGTGCAGCTTCGCCATGCGGGCGCTCGCGAGTGAATACGCATAACAAGAGCGCCTAGCACAGGGTGCGCGCCGCACCAAAATAGGGCGTGCGCAGATATGCCAGCGTAGATATGAAGGTAACGTCCATGACGGCTCACTGCTATTTCGGCTGCGGCTCCTCCACTGGGTCGCCTGCGCGCATCGAGAGCTGCCCACCTTGATCACCCAAGCCGCCATCTCGGCCCCGACTTTCCATGGCCTGACTACGCGTCGCTTTCTCGTGTGCCTTTTGGTGGCATGCCTGTTCTTTCAGCGCTTCGGTATCGCCATCGGCGGACAAGCGGCCAACAGCGCGGGACCGGTCGGCCTTTTGCTCGGCATGTTCGGCCTGCTGCAGGGAACCATCGGCTTCGACCGGCGGCGTTTGTTCATATACCTATTTCTGGTGTTTTGGGTTCTGCTTGGCATGGCCCACCACGCTGCCTGGCCGGACGCCTATGGCGTCTCGCCAAGCAGCAAATCGGTCATCCAATTCTTGGTGCTGACAAGCTTCTTCACCCTGTCATTTACCGAACCGATGGACGAAACGGAGTTTTTCCATCTGGTGAACTCCTATTTTGGCATTATTGCGATCGCTGGCATTATCCAGTTCTTTGCTCAATACCTCGGCGTCAGCATCTTCTCATTCGACGGCATCGTTCCGAATTTCCTGCTGGTCGAGTTCGGCTGGAACCTTCAAATTGGGTCAGGGTTCGGCGACACGCTCAAGTCCAACGGTTTTTTCCTGCTTGAGCCGTCGATCTTCTCGCAGTTCATGGCGATCGCGCTGATCATTGAGGCGTTGGCATTCAAGCGGATGCGCTATCTCTGCCTGTTCATCGCTGCATTGTTCCTGTCGTTCTCCGGCACTGGCTGGATTATCCTGGCAACCTTCGTCGTAGGGGTCGGCGCCAGCCTGGGGGTGCGCGGACTGATGTTGGCGGTCGCGACGTCGGTCATACTCGGCCTGGCGCTGACAGCCATGCTGACCTTCTCGCCCGAGGCCGCGGCGGTGCTGACCTCGCGCACGGACGAGATCTTTATACCGCTGACCAGCGGCCATCTGCGCTTCGTCACGCCGTTCTGGCTGCTGTCGGACGTGCTTGAGTGGGTTCCCTCGGCAATCGTCGTGGGCCTCGGCCCCGGCGTCAGTGAACATTTGCCGATAAACTACCTTTACAACGTCAATACTCCGATCAAAATCACGCTCGAGTTTGGGCTTCCCGCCTTCATCGCCTATTTGATGCTGTTCGTGGTGGGTCGTCGTACGCCGCTTCAGCGGGCTATTGTACTGCCGGCTATTGTGATGGTGCTCATTACAGGCAGCTACGCGCAATTTCCGCCTGTGCTGTTTTTGGCAGCACTGATCATCAGCGTAGCACGGCTACGGCCCTCGCTGGGCGCCGGTATCCAAATGAGGGGGAAGCCGGCCAGGGCGGAGCTGCCGAACCGCAGCTTACCGCCCGCTGCTCCTAAGGCAGCGAGGTGGATACCTAACGAGTCCTGACATCCTCTTATCTGGACGGGCGGGACCCACGAGCGGCGAGCCAGGCGGTGATGCGGCGGCGGAGGGCAAGGACCAGCACGACGACGCTAATCGCGGCCAGCCAAGCTGCCTCCAGAGTGCCGTCTCCGCCGTCCGGGGCCGCGCCAAAAAGCATCTCTATGAAATCCATGGGCATCTCCGCCGGGTCAGCACCGTTGCCGCAAGCTTGCTCGGTCGCGTCATGCCTGTCCAGCATGTGAATAGCGCATACGAGCATTGACGCAGAAGCGTTAACCTGATCCTTTCATCGCTCGACTTCGCACCGCCTAGGAGGGTGTGCCCATGGACACACGCGACCTTCAAGCAATCATCAATCGCGTGAAGCAGGGCCGCCTGTCGCGGCGCGGCTTTATTCAGCGGATGATCGCGGTGGGGCTGACGGCGCCGATGGCGACCCAGCTGCTGGCAATCGGCGGAGTGGCGATGGCGCAGCCGGAGGCGACCTACAAGCCGACCAAGGCCGGCGGCGGCGGGCTGCTGAAGGTGCTGTGGTGGCAGGGGCCGACGCTGCTGAACCCGCATTTCGCGGTGGGGACGAAGGACCAGGACGGGTCGCGGGTGTTCTACGAACCGCTGGCGAGCTGGGACGAGGAGGGCAACCTGCGCGCGGCCTTGGCGGCGGAGCTGCCGAGCCGTGAAAATGGCGGGCTGGCGGCCGACGGCAAATCAGTCATTTGGAAGCTGAAGCAGGGCGTCAGGTGGCACGATGGCAAGCCGTTCACCGCCGACGATGTAGTGTTCAATTGGGAATACGCGAGGAACCCGGCGACGTCCGCGACGACGATCGGCAGCTACAACAAGATCACGGTCGAAAAGGTCGACGACCATACCGTGCGCATTCTATTTCCCGGGCCGACGCCGTTCTGGGCCGACCCTTTCGTAGGCGCGCCTGGGATGATCATTCCGAAGCACCTGTTCGAGGCCTATGCCGGCGACAAGTCGCGCGACGCGCCGGCCAACTTGGCGCCGGTCGGCACCGGGCCGTATAAGTTCAAGAGCTTCCGTCCCGGCGACCAGGTTTCCGGCGTCATCAACACGGACTACCATAAGCCGAACCGGCCGTATTTCGACGCCTTCGAGATGAAGGGCGGCGGAGACGCGGTGTCGGCCGCGCGCGCCGTGCTGCAGACCGGCGAATATGACTACGCCTGGAACATGCAGGTCGAGGACGAAGTGCTCGGACGGCTCGAGCGCGGCGGCAAGGGGCGCGTGCGGGTCACCGAGAGCGCCGGGATCGAGCATATCCAATGCAACTTCACCGACCCTTGGACGGAGGTGGACGGGGAGCGCTCTAGCCTGAAGACGAAGCACCCGACCCTGACCGACCCGGCAGTGCGCCAGGCGCTCAGCCTGCTGCTGGACCAGGACTCGATCCAGAAATACATCTTTGGCCGGACCGGCATCGGGACATCGAACTTCGTCACCAACCCGAAGCAGTATCGCTCGAAGAACACCACCAAGGAGTTCAGCATCGAGAAGGCGATCGGTGTGCTGGAGCAAGCCGGTTGGAAGCCAGGGCCCGACGGGATCCGGGTGAAAGACGGCAAGACGCTGAAATACATCTTCCAAACGTCGATCAACCAGCCGCGGCAGAAGACGCAGCAGGTGTTCAAGCAGGCCTGCCAGAAAGCCGGAATCGATCTCGAGCTGAAGTCGGTCGTAGCGTCGGTGTTTTTCTCGTCCGACATGTCCAATCCGGACACCTATACGAAGTTCTATGCCGATCTGCAGATGTATAACACGACGCCGGACCGGCCCGATCCCGGCGTGTTCCTGGACATCTTCGTTTCCACCGAGGCCGCGCAGAAGGCCAATAAGTGGCAGGGCAAGAATATTCCGCGGTGGCAGAACGAGGAGCTCGACCGTATCCACGCCCGAACTAACGGCGAGCTCGATCCAGTCAAACGCGCGGAGCTGCTGATTGCGTGCAACGACTTGGCGATCAAGAACTATGTGGTCATACCGGTCGTGTATCGCCCAAAGGTGCAGGCGGTCAGCACCAAGCTTCAGGCCGCGCCGAGCGGCTTCGACAGCGACCTGTGGGACCTCTCCGACTGGTATCGCGAAACCTAGGCGCTCCCCGGCCGATGGAGGTTTAAGTGTCCGGCGCCTACCTGCTGCGCCGCGTCCTGCTCGCGATACCCGCCCTGCTTGGCATCAGCGTCATCCTTTACACCGTGCTGGCGCTGGCGCCTGGGGACCCGTTCGGCGAACTGGCGACCAACCCGAACGTGCCGCCGGAGGTGCAGGCGGCGCTGCGGGCCAAGTTCGGCCTCGATGACCCGGTTTGGTCGCGCTACCTGCACTGGCTGGCGGCGATGCTGCAGGGGAACTGGGGCTTCTCGTTCGTCAGCCGGATGGACGTCGACACGCTGATCCTGCAGCGACTGCCGGTGACGATCGCGGTGATCGGGGCTTCGCAACTGCTGGCCATTATCGTCGCGGTCCCTGTGGGCGTGCTGGCGGCGACCCGGCCGTATTCGCTGTTCGACCAGGTGGCCAACACGCTGGCGTTCATCGGCTTCTCATTGCCGACATTTTTCACCGGGCTGCTGCTGATTTTGCTGTTCAGCATCAAGCTCGATTGGCTGCCGTTCGTATTCCGCACCGACATCGGGGCGACCGGATGGGCATGGTGGTGGGAGCACGTCAAGCAGTCGATCATGCCGGTGACGGTGCTGGGGCTGTTCCAGGGCGCTTCGCTGGTGCGCTACGTGCGCTCATCGGTGCTGGATGTGGTCAAGCTCGACTACGTGACCACGGCGCGGTCGAAGGGGATCGGCGCCCGCCGGGTCGTGACGCGGCACGTGGTGCGCAATGCGATGATCCCCGTGGTGACGCTCGTGGCGCTGCAGATGCCGGTGGTGTTCGGCGGCGCGATCATCACCGAGCAGATCTTCCGCATCCCCGGCATCGGTTCCCTGCTGATCAACTCGATCCTGGCCAACGACACTCCGGTGGTGATGGGCGTCACCTTCGTATTCGCAGCGCTGGTGGTGCTGTTCAACCTGATCGCGGATCTTCTGTATGGCTGGCTCGACCCCCGCATTGCTTACCGCTGAGGCGGCCGCGCCCGGCGCCGTCGCGGTCACGCGGCCAAAGCCGCGCGTATTGCCGACGCATGAGGCGTGGTGGCGGTTCCGCAAGCACCGGCTGGCGGTGGCGGGCATCGCGGTCCTGCTGCTGATGGTGCTGGCGGTCGGCGCTGGGCCATGGCTGTGGCCGGTGCCGATCAACGCGATCGACTTCACGGCGCAGCTGCAGCCGCCGACCTGGGCGCATCCGTTCGGCACCGACGACCTCGGCCAGGACCTCTTGGCGCGGCTGATCTATGGCGGCCGGATCTCGCTGGCAGTCGGGCTCGCGGCGATGCTGATGGCGGTGTTCGTGGGCGTGTTCGTCGGCGCACTGGCGGGGATGGCGAGCGGCAAGCTGGACACGGCGCTGATGTGGGTCACCGACCTGTTCCTGTCGTTGCCGCAGCTGCCGCTGCTGCTGCTGGTGATCTACCTGTTCCGGGATGGGCTGAAGACGCTGCTTGGGGCGGAGGGCGGCGTGTTCGTGCTGATCGTGGTCGTGATCGGCGGGCTGCGCTGGATGCCAGTGGCGCGGTTGGTGCGCGCGCAATTCCTGTCGTTGCGAGAAAAGGAATTCGTGGAGGCGGCCCGCGCGCTGGGCGCCTCGCGGCTGCGGCTGGTGGCGTGGCACATCTTGCCGAATGCGATGGGACCGGTGATCGTGGCGGGGACGATCGACGTGGCGGCGGCCATCATCGCGGAGTCGACGCTGTCGTTCCTGGGGCTCGGGTTCCCGCCGGATATCCCCACCTGGGGGCGGGTCCTGTTCGACGCCAAGGACTATCTGGATATCGCGCCGCATTGGGCCTTGTTCCCGGGGGCGGCGATCTTCCTGGCGGTGCTCTCCATCAACTTCATCGGCGACGGTTTGCGCGACGCGCTAGATCCTCGGCGGGTGCTTTGATGTTACGCGAAGGCGAGGGCGCTGCCCTCGACCCGCTGGGGCCGCGGGCCCCAGGCCCCGATACGTTGCTCGAGATACGCGGACTGAAGACTTGGTTTGGCACCGACGATGGGATGGTTCGGGCTGTGGATGGGGTCAGCTTAACGATCGCTCGGGGCGAGACTTTGGCCGTCGTTGGGGAGTCGGGCTGCGGCAAGACGGTGACGGCGCGGAGCGTGCTGAAGCTGATCGACACGCCGCCGGGCCGGTTCGAGGCCGGGCAGGTGATCTGGCGAGGGCGGGACCTGATCCCGCTGCCCGCGGCGGAGATGGACAAGATCCGCGCGCGTGAGATCGCGATGGTGTTCCAGGAGCCGATGACCTCGCTCAACCCGATCTACACGGTGGGCGACCAGATCGCAGAGTCGGTGCTGGCGCACGGCCGGGTGTCGCGCCGGGCAGCGCTGGCGAAGGCAATTGAGATGCTGGAGCTGGTGCAGATCCCCGACGCCGCCCGGCGGATGCGCGACTATCCGCACCAGTTCTCCGGCGGCATGCGGCAGCGGGTGATGATCGCGATGGCGCTGGCGTGCGAGCCGCAGCTGCTGATCGCCGACGAGCCGACGACAGCGCTCGACGTGACGATCCAGGCGCAAATCCTGGAGCTGATGGCCGAGATGAAGGCGCGGTTCGGCATGGCGATCATGCTGATCACCCACGACATGGGCGTGGTGGCGGAGAACGCGCAGCGGGTTGCGGTGATGTATGCGGGCAAGGTGATCGAGGAAGCGCCGGTCGAGGCGCTGTTCGCGAACCCGCGGCATCCCTACACGCAAGGGCTGATCCGCTCCATCCCGCGCGTCGATGCTCGGGCGCACGGCCAGGCGCATCGGCGGGCGCGGCTGGAGCAGATACCGGGGACGGTGCCCAGCTTGCTGCATCCGCCAACTGGCTGCCGGTTCGCGGCGCGGTGCCGGTTCGTAATGGACGCGTGCCGTACAGCCGAGCCGCCGTTGCGGCAGGTGGCGCCGGACCATACGATGGCGTGCATCCTGTGAGCGGCGCCGGACCGCTGCTGTCCGTACGCAACGTCACCAAGAGCTTCCCGATCAAGGGTGGGCTGTTCGGGCGCGAAATGGAGCGCCTGCACGCGGTCGACGGCGTGAGCTTCGACATTGCCGCCGGTGAGACGCTGGGGCTGGTCGGCGAGAGCGGCTGCGGCAAGTCGACCACCGGGCGCTGCATCATGCGGCTGATCGAGCCGAGCTCGGGGGAGGTCTGGTTCCAGGGCCGTGACGTGACCCGGCTGCAGGGCGAGCCGCTGCGCGCCATGCGGCGTGACATCCAGATCATCTTCCAGGACCCGTTCGCCTCGCTCAACCCGCGGCACACGGTGGGGCAGATCGTGGGCGAGGCGATGGTGATCCACAAGCTCGCGAGGAACCGTGGAGACCTGGAGGACCGGGTCGCGCATTTGCTGGAGACAGTCGGGCTGCAGGCCGATCACATGCAGCGGTTCCCGCACGAGTTCTCCGGCGGGCAGCGGCAGCGGATTGGTATCGCTCGGGCGCTGGCGGTGGAGCCGAAGCTGATCGTGTGCGACGAGCCGGTTTCGGCGCTGGACGTGTCGATCCAGGCGCAGGTGATCAACCTGCTCGAAGACCTGCTGGAGAAGTTCGGCCTGACCTATTTGTTCATCGCGCACGACCTGTCGGTGGTGGAGCATATCAGCGACCGGGTCGCGGTGATGTATCTAGGCCGGGTGGTGGAGGTCGCGCCGGCGCGGGCGCTATATGACAATCCGCGGCACCCCTACACCGAGGCGCTGCTGTCGGCGGTGCCGATCCCGGACCCGGCGGTGAAGCGGAAGCGCATCGTGCTGCAGGGCGACGTGCCCAACCCGATCCGCCGGCCGTCGGGGTGCCATTTCCACACGCGCTGCCCGATCGCGCAGGCGCGGTGCTCCGTGGACTCGCCGGCGCTTGAGGAGGGCGACGACGGGCACTGGGTGGCCTGCCACTTTCGTCGGTAGCGTCAGCCGGTGACTGGGTTGGGGACGCTTTTGGCCGAAAGGCGATTGATCTCGGTAAGGTCGCCGGCGGCTAGGGCATCGATCTCAGCGATCTCGGCGTCGACCTGGGCGATGATGTCGTGCGAAACGGCGGCGGCCGAGGCGGTGGGCGCCGTGTCGGAAATCGAAACGGCGCCGATGCAGTCGGCGAGCGTGTCATTGAGGCCGGCGGGGTGGCGCAGGACGTCGCGGGGGGATGCGCGGTTGATGTCCACCAGGACGGCCTCGATCGCAACCAGGCGTTCCATGGCGCCGGTCGCCTTGCCGGCGAGCTCCGGCTGGCTGCCGTCCAGGCGGTCGGTCAGCGCGTCGAGCTGGCGCTTGAGCCGGCGGATACGGTTGACGGCGCGGTTGAGCTTCGAGAGTGAGGTATTGAGCTCGTCCAGCAGGGCGAACTGCTCGGCGTAGGCGTCCGCGGTGGTGTCGAGGCGGGGGTCCCTGATGATTGCGAAGCTGGCCGTCTGTGTCTCGGAGCCAGTGACGAGTTCGACCTGATAGTCGCCCGGCGTCGCCGTCGGGCCGGATGCGTCGTCGGGCTCGCTGGCGAGCGGCGTCGCCTTGCCGGGCACTGGGATCGGGTCGATTTTGGCAGGGCCGGGGTGCCTGAGGTCCCAGACGAAACGGTTGAGGCCGGTTTTCGCCGCGGGGCGACGGGACGGCGACAGGGTTTCGTCATCGCTGCGGAACGCGATGATGTCGGCGCTGTCCTTGTTGCGGATGGTGATGGTGACCGGGGCAGGCTCGCTGAGCCAATAGTAGATGATGGCGCCGTTGGGCGGGTTCTCGCCGACGTCGAGGTATTCGCGACGCTTGCCACCGCCGGGCTGCTCGGTCGTCAGGATGCCGCCGCCGATGCCGAAGCAGACCGTGGTGGCGGTGCCGGGGCGAAGGCCGCGAAGCGCGCCGAAATGCAGCTTGGTGCGTATCGTTGGACGTGGGGGGAATAGGTGGGTTCCGCGAGCGCCGGCGGCCAGGGCGCGGAGCGGGGTGATGTCGTCGAGAATCCAGAACGAGCGGCCGTGGGTGCCGGCAATCAGGTCAGCGCCTTTGATCTTCAGGTCGTAGATCGGGGTGACCGGCAGGCCGCCAGCCATACGGGACCAGGCCCCGCCGTCGTCGAGGCTGTAGAAGATGCCGGTCTCGCTGCCGGCGAAGAGCAGGCCCGGCTGCTGCGGATCGGCCCGGATGACGCGGGTGATCTCGGAGTGCGGCAGGTCGCCGGCGATCAGGTCCCAGGATCGGCCGCTATCGGTGCTGCGGAACAGGTAGGGGCGGTAGTCGGCGAGCTTGTAGCAGGTGGCGGCGAGATAGACGGTGTCGGGGTCATGGGCGGACAGCTCGACGCAGCCGACATAGGCGAGGTGCGGCATGTCGGGGGGCGTCACGTCCTGCCACGAGTCGCCGGCATCGCGGGTGACGTGGACGAGGCCGTCGTCGGTGGTGGCCCAAATCTCGCCGGGGCGATGGGGTGACTCGGCGAGGCAGGCGCAGGTGGCGTGGACCTCGGCGCCGGCGCTTTCGCGGGTGATCTCGCCACCGGAGTGGCCTTGGCGCGTGGGGTCGTTGAGGCTGAGGTCGGGGGAGATCGGTTCCCAGGTCATGCCCTGGTCGCGGGTGCGGAACACGCGGTTGCCGGCGGCATAAAGGATGCCGCTGTCATGCGGGGAGAACACGATCGGGAAGGTCCAGGCAAAGCGGTATTTCAGATCCTTGGGGGCGACGCCGGTCGACTCCTCCGGCCAGACGTTGACGAGTTGGATCTGGCCGGTGCGGTGGTCATAGCGCTGCAGCGCGCCGGCGCCGCCGGGGCTGGAGCCGATAGCACCGCAGAAGACGATGTTGGGATCATCGGGGTGGGGGGTGATAAAACCGCTCTCGCCGGAGCCCGGATAGGTGCAGTCGCCCAGCGTGATGGCGCCCCATACGGCGGCGCTGGGCACCGAGATGGCGGTGTTGTCCTGCTGGGTGCCGTAAACGCGATAGGGATACTGGTCGTCGGTGGCGATGCGATAGAACTGGGCGGTGAGCTGGTTGTAGATCGATGACCAGGTGCCGCCGCCGTTGAAGGAAACGCAGGCGCCGCCGTCGTTGCCCTGGACCATGCGCCGCGGGTTGGCCGGGTCGATCCAGAGGTCGTGGTTGTCGCCGTGCGGGGTGAGGATTTCGCTGAAGCTCGTGCCGCCGTCGGTCGATTTCCACATCTGCAGGTTGGTGACATAGACCGTGTCGGCGTGGCACGGGTCGGCGAAGGCGTGGGTGTAGTACCAAGGGCGGTGCATCAGGTCGCGGCTGCCGGAGACGAGGCGCCAGGTGGCGCCGGTGTCATCGGAGCGGTAAAGCCCGGTTTGGTCGTTCATCGCCTCGATCAGGGCCCAGACCCGGCCGGGCTGGGCCGGGGAGACGGTCACGCCGAGCTTGCCGAGCATGCCCTCGGGCAGGCCGGGGTTGCGGGAGATTTCTTCCCAGGTGTTGCCGGCGTCGGTGGAGCGGAACAGGCCGCTGCCGGGGCCGCCGCTGGACAGGTTCCAGAAGTTGCGCCGGGTTTGCCAAAAGGCGGCGAACAGGATGCGGGGGTTGTTCGGGTCGAGCGAGATATCGACGCATCCGGCGTCGGGGCCGCGATAGAGCACGTTCTCCCAAGTCTGGCCGCCGTCGCGGGTGCGGAACACGCCGCGCTGTTCGTTGGGGCCGAAGATCTCGCCGAGCGCGGCGACATAAGCGACGTCGGGGTCGTGCGGATGGACGCAGATGCGGCCGATATGCTTGGTTTCGCGCAGGCCGGCGTGGCTCCAGGTGCGGCCGGCGTCGCTCGATTTATAAAGGCCGTCGCCATAGGATACGTCGAGGCGGATCGTGGTCTCGCCGGTGCCGGCGTAGATGACGTTGGGATCGGAGCGGGAAACGGCGATGGCGCCAATGGCGGCGGTGCCGAGAAAACCGTCGGTGACGCAGCGCCAGTAGGTGCCGCCGTCGGTGGTCTTCCAGACCCCACCGGCGCAGGCGCCGAAATAGGCGACCATCGGATCGGTCGCGTCGCCGGCGACGGCGACCACGCGCCCGCCGCGGGAGGGGCCGATGCAGCGCCAGGTGAGCGCGTCGAGCTGAGCGGGGGTGATTTGCGGCAAGTTCGGCATTGTTGGGCTTGGACCCCCGTTGGACTGCGTCGGAATGGGGAGGGTAGAAGCGTATGGGCGCAGGTTGGTAGAGGGAAATCCCGTTTCTACGTGGTTTTCACGGAAAAGACGCCCGATTGCACGGGTATGGGCGGTTGAGCCGTGGCGTCCATCGGTGAGGCCTACATAACAAAACCTGACTCTGTATGATCCTATAAGTTGAATGTCTTCTCTTAAATTGGTATTATGATTGTGGTCGTTGGTCGTCTTTTTGGAAGCTCACCTCAATGCGTTTCAAGGAACTTCTTCGGGCGTCTGAGCAAGTCCCCACGGCCGTCGAGGTCAAAAGCCGCCGTCGCCCGGGACGTGATAACCAAGTAAGCCCGCACTTGATCCCGTTGCTGCGCAATGCGGCAACGATGGACATTCCTGCGCCGCCGCCTGGCGTAGCGGACCCGTCAGCTCCCGAGGATGACTTCGCGTTCGCGAAAGGCATCAGCTTTGGATTGGTGCTGAGCGCACCGTTATGGGCCATCATCGGCGCTGTGGCGTGGATGGTTCTACGCTGAACCAAGGCGACGAGGGTGCCGCCGTCCTGTCGATATGCTCATCCTGCAAACCGGATTGAGCCCGGTCAGACCGACAAACCAGGCGAGTGCGATTTACCGGGTTTGCTTCAACCAAACGCATAAGCGGCCTTGCACACGATCTCGTGATGTGTTCTAATTCACAAAATCGTGAGTTAGGATGCGTGTCATGCAGTCGGCTCTGAACAGCTCCGTTTTCGATAAGGTGGTCCTCGCGGTCGCGCAGGCGGTTTATATCGCCGCTCCTGGGCTTTCCCATTCAACTCGGTTGGTCGACGATTTAGCATTAAGCAGGTTTGGCCGCCTGAAACTCGCCCTCTGCCTCGAGGAGCTGTTCGACGTCGAACTGCAGGACGATGCGATCAATCGGTTCAGCACCCTCGGCGACATCGTCAGTTACCTGAGCTGCCGTTACTTCAGGGATATCGAGCCTTCCGCACCGACATTAGCAGTTTAGAGTAACGCGCATCGCGGCACCCGGGCCGTCCGCAGCACGCGCTGCTGGCGGTAGGCTTCAAGCGCCGCCTCCGGCTTGCCAGGATGCGCCGCCTATCTCGTGCGACAGGCACACCGCATCCTCCATCGCCATGCACGCGCCCTGGGCCATATACTGCAGCGTCGGATGCGCGGCGTCGCCCAGCACGGCTGCGCGGCCGTCCACCCAACGCTCCACCGGGTCGCGGTCGCACAGCACCGACATCCTCCAATCGCGCCCATGGCGGATGATGTCGCGCGCGCGGGGATGGATGTGCTCGAACCCGGCCATCACCTCCGGCACCGGCTTGCCGGCCACCGGCTCCGGCGCGTCGGTGTGGTAGATCACAACCAGGTTGAACACCTTCCAGCCCGACAGCGGATAATGAGCGATGTGGCATTTCGGCCCGGCCCACAGCGTTGCCGCGTTCCAGCGCAGGTCTTCGGGCATCCGCTCCGTCGGGATCACAGAGCGATAGGTCGTGTGCCCGGTCACGCGCGGCGGGCCGTCGCCGACCAACTGCGCGCGGATGCGGGACCACAGCCCGTCCGCGCCGATCAGCACGGACCCGGCCACCATCTCGCCGAACGCTAGCCGCGCCTGAACGGTGCTCCCGTCCTGCTCGTAGCCGGTGGCCCCGCAGCCGGTGCGCTACGCAATCCGCGGACTGGCCTGGCACGCGCGCAGGAACACGCCGTGCAGGTCGATCCGGTGCATCACGGCGTAGGGGTTGCCGAAGCGGCGGCGGAACGGCTCGGTCAGGTCGATCCGGGCGATGTCCTCGGCCTTCATGGCGTCCGTCAGCCGCAGTTGGTCCACATACACCGCCATCGCGCGCAGTGTCGCCGATGCCGAGGTAGCCGAAGGCATGGAAGGCGTTGGGGCCGAGCTGGATGCCGGCGCCGATCTCCCCCAGCGTCGCCGCGCGCTCCAGCACGGTGACGCGGAAGCCGCGCTGAGCGAGGCCGAGCGCCGTCGCAAGGCCGCCGATGCCGCCGCCTGCAATCAGGATGGGATGGTCGTGCTGCGTGGCGGTCCTCCTGAGGACGGCCGGCCAGGATCGGTTAGCCCTGCTCCGCGGTCCGCAGCGGGGCCAGGGTGACGTCGTTGTGGACATCTGCAAGGCGCGTCAGCAGGCGCAGCATGGCGGCCCGGTCCGACGGCGTCAGCGGTTCCAGCAAGCGCTGCTGCACGCGATGCACCGCCGGCTCCACCTGGCGCAGCAGCCGCTCCCCGCCCAGCGTCAGGCGCAACAGCTTTACGCGCCTGTCGGTTGGGCTGGGGTTGCGCAGCACCCAGCCCTTCGTTTCCAGCCGGTCCAGCACGCCGCCGAGGGTCGAGCGGTCGAGCGTGCTGTTCTCGTTCTCCGACCGGCCCGTTCAAGAGGCCCTGCACCTGTTCCGAGAGGATCGCGGCAACGCCTGACGCCCAAGCGCCGCGATGCCCAGTCCGAGCCGCAGCCCGGTGGCCAGATGCCGCCGGGGCTTGAGCTCAAAGGCCGGTATTGGTAGCCGCAGCAGGACGGCAAGGGGGGTCAACGATGCAGGACCCGCACGCCGCAGCGTGCCAAAAGCAGCGTGCCATAACTGGACCAAACGAACCGCGCCAAAGGGGATGCCTATGCGTGACCTGAACGAGCACACCATCACCGCGGCCGTGCTGGACCGCTTCGCCGCCACGCCGGACCCGCGGCTGAAGGCCGTGCTGGGCAGCCTGGTGCAGCACCTGCACGACTTCGTCCGCGACGTGGAGCCGAGTTTCGAGGAATGGCAGCAGGCCATCGAATACCTGACCCGCACCGGCCAAACCTGCACCGACATGCGCCAGGAGTTCATCCTGCTATCCGACGTCCTGGGCGTGTCCATGCTGGTCGACGCGATCAACCACCGCATGCCGGCGGGGGCGACGGAAACGACCGTGCTCGGGCCGTTCCACGTGGCGGATGTGCCGTTCTCCGCCAACGGTGCGGACATCGGCGCCGGGCTGGCCGGGGAACGGCTGTTCGTCGAAGGGTCGGTGGCCTCCGCCGACGGCCCGCCGCTGCCTGGCGCGGTGCTGGAAGTGTGGCAGTCCGACAACGACGGCTTCTACGACGTGCAGCGGCCGGAGCTGATCGGTCCGTCGCTGCGCACCCGGCTGCGCGCCGACGAGGATGGCCGCTTCCATTTCTGGACCATCATGCCGACCGAGTATCCGATCCCCGACGACGGCCCGGTCGGCGCCCTGCTGACGGCCACCAAACGCCATCCGTGGCGGCCGGCGCACCTGCACTTCATGATCGCGTCCGAAGGCCATGAGACGCTGGTGACGCATATCTTCGTCCAGGACGGCCCCTACCTCGACAGCGACGCCGTGTTCGGGGTGAAGCAGTCGCTAATCCGCGAGTTCACCCACGAAGCGCCAGAGCGCGCGCCGGACGATACGGACGCTCCAGGGCCGTGGCGCCGGCTGTCCTTCGGTTTCGGCCTCAAGCCCATCCGCGCCCCGACGCTGGCCGCAGCGGACTGATCAGCAGCTTGCAACCAAGGCATACGACAGAAGAAGTTGCCCTTGCACGCAGCAAGGTCCTCCGGGTTGTTGATATTATGCAATGAAACGGCAGGCTTCGGCTCGGTCGCCTTATCACGAATTCAGTCACGTGATATGCCGACCCTTAAGTCTCACGGGATCCGCTATGAATGTAATACGGCCAATCTCCAATAAGCCCCGCTGGTTTTGACGCAATTGGGGTTGGTTTATGGCGCATTCTGATGTCGGAGGCGGCAGGCTCCGGTCGAATAATGGCTGGTCGCTCGCGATCGGCGCGGTCGCGGGTGGCGGTGTCGTCCTTGGCATCGCGTTGCAGGCCGGTTTCGCCGAGGCAAGCGCCAGCGTCGGGCGGGCGCTCTGGGTCGTTCCATGCCTTGTCGGGCTGCATCTCGGGCAATTGCTGCTGGCCGGAGTGGCTTGGCGCTGCTTGTTCGCCGGGTCCGGGCCGAGCGTCGAAGTCTTTTACCGCCTGCGTATCATCCGCGAAGGCATCGACTCCCTGCTGCCGGTGGCGCAGATCGGCGGCGAGATCGTCGGCGCCCGATTGCTGTCCCAATACAGTGTCGCCCTGAGCCGGGCGGGCGCCAGCGTAATCGTGGACGTCACGATCGAATTCCTGACACAGGTCGTCTTCTTGCTGGCGGGCTTGTGCACGCTGGCGTGGCTGTCGCACGAAGCGTCGGGATGGAGCACATGGATGGGTGCGGTGCTCGCCGGCGTCGGCGCGACGGCGGCACTGCTCCTTGCGCAGCGCTTCGGAGTCCTGAGTGCGATGGAAGCGCTGATGCGCGGGATTGCCCGGCGCTGGCCGGCCTTGGCGGGCACGTCCCTCGACGGACTGCACGTGGCGGCGCTCGGCTTCTATCGCCGGCCCACGGCACTGGTGCGATGCGTCTCGCTGCACCTGCTGGCCTGGGCATTGGGCAGCATCGAGACCTGGGCCATTCTGAACGCGCTCGGCGTGCCAGCGACCCCGTTGCAGGCCTTCACGGTCGAGAGCCTCGGCATGGCCGCCCGCAGCGCCGGGTTCGCGATCCCTGCCGCGCTCGGTGCACAGGAGGGCGGTTTTGTGCTGGCCGCTGCGGCTGTCGGTCTCCCGGTCGGGCCGGCCCTCGCGCTGTCGCTGACCAAGCGGCTGCGCGAAATCCTGGTTGGCTCAGTCGGCCTTGTGCTTTGGCGGTTGGCTGTCCGCCGGCCGGCGTTGCCTCCATAGACGCGTTGTCAACCGGCGTGCGCCTTCTTGCCGACCTGGCTACGCTGCTGACCATCTGCGGCCTGGCTGCCGTTACGGCCGGCGCCATAGCCGTGCAGTGCTTTGCCGTTCGGACGGTCGGCACTGCACGACGTCGCCCGGCGGTCACCGTGCTGAAGCCGCTTTGCGGAGACGAGCCGCTGCTGGAGACGGCCCTGGCATCCATCTGCGGCCAGATCTACCCGACGTTCCAGATCATATTCGGCGTCCAGGACGCGAGTGACCCGGCGCTGGCTATGGTGCGCCAGATGCAGCGGCGCTTTCCGGCCTGCGACATCGCGGTGGTTGTCGATGGCAGGTTTCACGGGCCGAACCGCAAGATCAGCAACCTGATGAACATGATGCTGATGGCGCGGCACGACGTGCTGGTGTTCTCCGACAGCGACCTGCACGTGTCGCCGTACTACCTCGAACAGATTGTCGCCGCGTTGGAGGTGCCGGAAATCGGCCTGGTGACAACCTTATGCATTGGCCTGCCGACATCGGCCGGGCTGGCCGGTCAACTGGGGGCGACCGGGATCAGCCATTCGTTCCTGCCGGGCGCCCTGCTGTCCCGGGCCTTGGGACGCGAGGATTGCCTGGGCACCACCATGGCGTTGCGGCGCGATACCTTGGCAAGCATCGGCGGGCTGGACGCCCTGGTCAGGCATTTGGCGGACGACAATGTCATGGCTCAACGGGTCCGCCAGCTCGGCCTGAGCGTCGGGCTTGCGGGCACGGTGCCGATGACGGCTGTGCCGGAAACGTCACTGCGCGCGCTTTGGCAGCACGAGCTGCGCTGGGCACGCACTATCCGCGCGCTTGAGCCTATGTTGTTTGCCACGTCCACGCTGCAGTTTCCGCTATTCTGGGCCGTGGTAGCCTTGGCGTTGAATGGCGGATCTGCGTGGTCCGGAGTGTTGTTCGCAACAGCATGGGCGGCGCGTGCCGCAGCGGCACGATGGACCGACCGCGCGCTATTCGAGGACTGGCGCCCGGTCGTCGCTGCCCCCGTCTGGCTGCTGCCGTTTCGCGACATCATGTCGGTTGGTCAGGTCGCCGCGAGCTACTTCGGCGCCCGTGTTGTTTGGCGGGGACATGTCATGCACGCCGACAATGGCCGCAATTCGATGCTGACGCGTGTTTAAGAAAGCGGCGCGCGCACGCGCACCGCGCAAGGCTGCGTTGAAATTAAACCGCGCCTTCCTTCTTCAGCACAGCCGGAAGCGTCTTCAACAGGATGGCGATGTCGTGCCACAGCGACCAGTTGCGCACATACCAGACATCCAGGCGCACGCGATACTCGTAGGTCGTATTGCTGCGTCCGCTGACCTGCCAGAGGCCGGTGATGCCGGGCTTTGCCTCAAAGTAGTAGGAAATGTTGCTGCCATAGCGTGGAACCTCGGCGTCGATGATCGGACGCGGACCAACCAAGCTCATCTCGCCACGGAGCACGTTCAATAATTGCGGCAGTTCGTCGATGCTCGTTTTACGGAGAACACGTCCGATCGGGGTGATGCGCGGATCGTTATGCAGCTTGTGCGTCGCCTCCCATTCCATCCGGGCTGCTGGATCGGCCGTCAGCACCTGCTGCAGCACCGCTTTGGCGTTTGGCGTCATCGATCTGAACTTGAGGCAGCGGAAGTGCCGTCCGTTCTCCCCGACCCGCTTATGACCGAACAGCACCGGACCGCCGTCGGCGCGAACCAGCACCGCCAATGCGAGAAAGAGCGGCGAGAGAACGAGCAGGAGCAGGAGCGCCACGAACTGATCGAACAAGGTCTTGATCAAACGGCTGATTGGGCGTGCCAGGTTGTTGCCATAAACCAGCAGCATCACGTCGTGAGTGAAAAAGTAATGGCTGCTGAATGCGCTAACCGGTAATCCGTCGGTGGCGGGGACGAGGGCAAATGGAACGCGCTCGCGGGAAAGGTCCTCGGCGATGCGGGCAGCTTCGCCGCAGATATCGCCGCCGATGGCGATGACGGCAAACTCCGCTCCATGCTGCTCGAGCAGACGTGCGCCGCGGCCATGCACGTGGGCAACCGCTGCATCTTTGAGGCTTACGGCAGCGACGACCTCATAGCCGAGCCTTGGCTCGGAAAGGAAGGCCGCCTCGGTTGGCGCTATTGCCGGATCGTCACCGATGATCAGGGTGCGGAGTCGCCATAGGCCGAGATCGTCGAGCACCGTACGCGCCAAGTTGCGCATGAGCAACAGGGACGGAACGAGAAGCGTCCAACGCGTAAAGCTCTCAAACCCTACTGGCATACCATAAACAACGACTCGGATATAGCTGTCGCACAGGAATCCTAAAGTCGCACCTAGTATAAGGCCACGAAGCTCTGTCCAGATTGGTACGCGAGCCGTATAATGACCGCGAGCAGCAAAATATATGACGAGCAGAGTGACTATTAGGATCGTGCCCCAACCCTGCCAATTGAAGCCTTGACTTGCAATGTGCTGCAATGCGTTGTTGACGAGTGGAAGTTCCGCAACCATGAATGCCACTGCAGCGGCCAATGCCAAGCCAGCGATGTCTGCCAGGAACATTGCCGCTACGCGTATCGTAACCGGCTTAAATGGCGCGTTGCGGAATCGCGGTCCCTGCGACACCTCCGACATCAGAGGATTGACATGCATCAGTTAAGCCCTTGCCATCAAATATTTAGAGTCACAGAGGTCGTAAGCCGCTCGCGAGGAACGGCCAACTTATCCCTGTTAACGCAGAGAATGCCGCATCGCACACAAGATACCGATCACGTCCACTTGACGGCATCCTAACGGCTGGTTTCGTCCTCCCCAGCATAGAAAAATTGATGGCGCAAATATGGCAGGCTGGGGAGGCTGCTTGGACTAACCCGAAAAAATGAGCCTATTGCTCAACTCAGAACACGCGTTCATAGACGGTGATCACGTCGCCGGGCTGGACAAACGTCGCCCGGCCGGCGGTGCCTTCGACCGTCGTCTGCCGATTGCTGGTGCGTACGATCGAGAAGCGATCAGTGACAGCCCGATAGGTGAACCCACCGCCAACAGCCACTGCCGTTACGACCGTCATGGCAGGCTGATAGGGATACTGTCCCGGACGACTCACCTCTCCGAGCAGGAAGATGGGCCGATAATTGACCACCTCGACCGAGACGCTTGGATTCTTATACAGCTTGGATCGAGTGAGGGTCTGAGCCACAGCGCCTTCGAGCTGCTTGGCTGTCAGGCCGCCCGCATGCACATCGCCAACCAAGGGCAGCGCGATCTCTCCCGCCGCATCGACACGGAACTCGCCCGTTAGCTGCTGTTCGCCAAACGTTATGATGCGTATCTGATCGCCCGGTCCGAGTGTGTAGGTGTTGCTGTCCACGTCCGGAACGCGTGGAAGGCCGGAGCCTGGGCCGCTGCAACCGACAACGCCAGCGATCGGCGCAGCTACGAGTCCCGCCAGGGCGAGGCGCCTCGAAATCAATCCTCGCTTTGTGCCCGTTACATGCATGACCTTCTCCCAATCCTCCACTGCACTGCCCCTATCTTATTGCGTGTTCGGTCTCGCCGTCGAGAACAACAGCCGTGACGCAGTCACAGTGTGACATAAACGTTGCGCCAGCGCCGCATCAAACGGCAATAAGCAAGGTAAGTTCCCCTCAATCAGCCTTTGCGGCCCCTTACCCCCTTGACCGACACAGCTTTGCTCGTGTCCTTAGGGTGGAACGATGGATGCGGCGGAGGGATTATGGGACGGTCAGAAGCACGGCGATGCCTGCCGTGCATCGGGGTCGGCCTACTGGCGCTGAGCTTCGCGTCAGGTGCTCAGGCTCAATATGTCGAAAGTTATTTTCCCACGGGCGTAGCGGGTTTCGATCAGCAGCAGGGGGTGACAGTCCTGTCCCGCCTCCGGCCCTTATACGAGCAGCAGGGAGTCCGACTCGGAAGCTATGTCGTAAATGCGCATCTGGACGAGACCGTCGGATACGACTCCAACCTTACCGGGACGAGCCGCGGGGTCAGCAGCAGCTTTCTCGAGTCGTCCACCACGGTCAGCGCGACGTCCAATTGGTCCCGTAACCGGCTCGCGCTGGCAGCCAGCCTAAATAACTACACGTATTTCGATGTTTCTAATCAGAGTTACACCAATTACAGCACGACGATTGGTGGCGGATATACGATTGGCCGTCATGAGCTGAACGTCGGCTATACGCATCTACGGCAGCATGAGCGCGGAACGGACATCGGAGCTGTCGCCTCGACTACCCCGATAGCCTACGACCTCGACGTTGTACGCTCGGACTACACCTTCGAGGCCGGTCGCTTCTCCTTTGTGCCGAACGTTGACTTTCGGCTATTCCAGTTCGGCAACGCGGTCGTCGCCGGGCTGCCGACCAGTCAGCGATTTCGCGACCGCACCGTGCTTTCCGGCGGTGTCACAACGCGCTACCAGCTCAGCGACCAGCGTGGCATCCTCCTCGTGCTGCAGGGGCTCAACTCACATTTCCTGAGATCACAGCCCGGAGCTCCGAGCGCCAACTCGAAGACTGCCTTGCTGCTGGCCGGGCTCGATTATCAAGCGACCGGTTTGTGGCGTTACCGCATACTGGGCGGCGTGGAGGTTCGCGAGTTTGAAGCGTCGCAATTTGGCACCCGAGTAGCGCCGGTCGTGGAGGCGAGCGTGATCTACACGCCGACCGGACTGACGACGATTACCGGCTCGGCACGGCGGGCGATCGAGGATCCGCAAACCGAGGGGACCGCCGGCTATACGTTTACGACCGTGGGCGTCGTGGTTGATCATGAGTATCGGCGCAACATCCTGCTGCAGGGTCGCGCAAACTTCCAGGCGGCGGAATTCCTTGGGAGCAGCAGCACGAGCTCGAGCTACACGCTCGGTGCCGGTGTAAACTGGCTGGTCAACCGCCGCCTGCGCCTTTCGGCCGATTACGACGCCACGCAGCAGAGCGGCTCGGGCAGCAGCACGGCGGTTGCCATCCCGCAACAGGGGCTCACCCTGACGACGACGCAGGCAAATTCGCTGACGTCGGGCAACTACAGTCGAAATGTCTTCCTGCTCGGATTTCATCTTTCATTGTGATGATGCGAGCGGGGTGATGATGCGAGCAGGGTGACAATGCGAGCGGGCGCTCAGAGCGCTGCCCCGTGCTCAAGCGCCTCACGCATCAGGATGTAGTGCTGGAGCATTGGTTCAGAGAAGGCGAAGGTATCTGGACCAACGCTTCGGCACGCCCGCACGGTCCCGGCTTCGATTAGCCAGGCCCAAGCGTCAGCGTCGAGCCGACGCTCGCCTATGCAATATCCGCCGTCGCACTCGTAGACGATAAAGCGCGCGAAGCGATCCTGATCACCGCCGGCGATCGCCCGCAGGCTGTCGAGAGTCGCACGATCACGTTCGCCCTGGGTAATCCCCTGGTAGATCGTCGCGATGCGAGGATCTGCCTCCTCAACTGCACGGTGAAAGGCGGCGAACAGGTCTGACGGTTCGACCAGCAGCGAGTCACGGGCAACCGCCTCTGTTCCAGCGTGCAGGCCGAGAAGTTGGGCCACGTAGGGAACGCCACGGGCGACAGCGACGACGGCGCCACGCACTTCAGGAATGAACTCGATCCCAGCGTCCCGCCCGCCCTGCAACAAAACCTCATCGATCTCGGCGTCGAAGAGCAATGGCAAGGCCAGCCCAAGAATATTGCGCTGAATAGAGGGATGGCGCCCGACCAGTTCCTCGAGACTATCGGACACGCCGACGATAAGCAGGCTTATCGCCGCGCCGCGGTCAGACGCCTGCTTGATCGCATCGGCAAACCAGGTCCGCGTCGCTGAGTCCTCCACGCGGTCGAACTCGTCGGCGATCAGGACCACATGCCGGCCTGCAAGGCGGCCCGGCAACGCCGCGATGTCGCGTGGCTGCAGCCGGCCCCGCGGCAAAGCCGCCTCACAGCCTTCAAGCTCATCGTCCTGGACGACCGGCGCGGCGAGCATCGACTTCGGAAGGTCCCGGGCCAGCCCGCGCACGATATCCTCGAAACGGCTATCGAACGAGCAGGTGTAGCGGCCGACCATATAACCAGAGCTGCGTGCCGCCGAGGCGACCAGGTTCACCAGCGAGGTCTTGCCACGGCCACGCTCGCCATACAGTATAACGTGCGCCCGATCGAGCGCGATCGCGCGAAAAATCCGCAGCAGCTCCGTCTGCCGTCCGCTCACCCGGCGCGAACTGCGCTGCGGACGCGTCGGTGTAAACACCTCACGCAACGCATGATGCTGCGACGATGGCTCGGCAGTCATGCCCAGCGGCGGCGAGGCGCCGTTGCTCCTTGGGGTGCCTACGCGAGGCGGCATGCTGAGCCGTGGCGTCACCTTGTGCCGAGAGGGCAATGGAGGAACGCCGGGTTCAGGACGCGGTGAACGGCGAAGCATGCGCGTGACGAAGCTCATGGGCGGAAGTAGATCATCCATATGTTGCAATGCAATATAGGCTATCGAAACGTCGCGCGCGACACGATCAACACTATTGTGTCGTCGCCACCTGGGAGCCCTCTGCGCCTTATCTTTTTAGATACGCCTTAACGAACGCCTTTGCACGGCTTTACCTCCTACTCGCAAACGTCGCTCCGTCGCGTGATGCGACTGGAGTCTTCGTTCGATGAACGCCATCCTGGGCGGAGCAGGCGTATACCTTAATAATTAGGCACCGTCTCATAAAGTTGCCAAATCGCCTCGTGCTCGATGTCGTGAACCCTCACGATCCGCTATGGTTCCCGCCGGCCATATGGTTATCGAACTCGTCAACGCCGGTTACACGGCGGCAACAGCGCATTCGTCGCAAGCACGGGTATGCAGACGTCGCATGCAAGCCCAGTTAAGCACGCCGATGTACAACGTTGTCGCGAATTCGTGTTTGCGGGATGCCGCGAGACTGTCGCGAATTATGCAACTTGTCATATCGGCGCCGAGTATGGGGCATGGCTGATGATCTCAATCGTGTGACGGCCTGCTCCGCATGGAGTAGGAGCGGCATAGCGTTGCGTGAACCTAATCTTCCATCGTAATCCCGACCGTTTAAGGAACTGCGCCGCGATGGGCCCAGAACTACTAGCCTGCGCCTGCGTCTTCGCGATGGTTGGGGTGCATCCCTTCATCACCTATCCCCTCAGCCTTGCCGCGCTCGCGCGCTTCCGGCCTCGGCCGACCGCGGCGCCAGCAATCATTGCGTCGAAGGCCCGCGTAGCTCTTTGCGTCTGCGCCTATAACGAGGAGAAGGTGATCCGCGCCAAAGCTGAGAACATGCTGAGCATGCGCAAGGCTATGCCGAACCTTGAACTGCTCGTTTACGTCGACGCTGCATCGGACCGCACGGCCGACATCCTACGCGAATACGCAGGTGACATAACCGTGATCGTGTCATCGGCCCGGCATGGGAAAACCCATGGCATGAACACGCTTGTCCAGGCGGCCGATGCCGAGTTCATCGTGTTCTCCGATGCGAATGTCATGTTCGCTTCAGACGCCATTCCATGCCTGCTCGCGCGCTTTGCCGATCCGCAAGTCGGCTGCGTTTGCGGCCATCTCGTTTATACCTTGGCCAATGACAGCGCGACGGCGGTGACGGGTTCGATCTACTGGCGTCTCGAGGAGGCCATCAAGGAGCTTGAAACGCGCACCGGGTCGACGATGGGCGCGGATGGGTCGATCTTTGCAATCCGGCGCGCGCTGCATCGCCCGCCGCCCCCCGATATCATCGACGACATGTATGTATCCCTTTCCATCCTTTGCGACGGTTACCGGGTCGTGCGCGCCAGCGATGCGCTTGCATTTGAGGAAGCGGCGACCAAGGCCGGCGACGAGTTCCGGCGCAAGGTCCGCATCGCCTGCCAGGCATTCAACGTGCATCGGCTGCTGCGACCGCGTTTGGTGAAACTCTCCCTGCTCGACCGCTACAAGTATGTCTCCCACAAGCTGCTGCGCTGGTTCACCGTGTATTTTCTTTCTGCCGCCGGGCTTTGCCTCATGATGGGGCTGGCAACGATGGGCGCATGGCTAGTACTGCTGCTCGGTGCCCTGATAGGAGCGGCCCTGCTGCTCGGTGCCCGGCTCCGTCCAGCGGGATCGCTCGGCAAGCTCGTCGACATCTTCGCGGCGTTCACCGCGACCGGGCTAGGCGTCGTGCAGTCGCTTCGGGGCAAGCGGTTCCAGGTCTGGACCCCGCCCGCCTCGGCGCGTGTGCAGCACTGAGTACTATGCAGCCATATTGAGCGCCATCACGACCGGCTTGCGGGACGCCGCGGTAAGCATCCGGATGGCTTCACGGACCGCGGCCCGCTTCGCCCGCTTGGCGCCGACCACGAGGACGACCGTGTCGACAATGTTCGCCAGCACCATGGTCTGGGTCGCGCTGCCGATCGGCTGACCGTCCATCACGACGAGGTTGTATTCATCCCTCGCCTCGGCAACCAGGTTCTGCAGCTGCATCGAGTCCAGAAGCTGGTTCGCCGCCGGGTGCGCCTCGGCGACCAGCATGTGGTCGAGGGTTGTGCGGGAGTCCTGCTGAACCTGCTCCTGCCAATGCTCGCGTCCCTGCAGCGTCTCCACCAAGCCGTTGCTCGACGAAACATTGAGGATCCGTGCCATCGCGGGCTCTCGCAAGTCGCCCTCAAGCAACAGGACGCGAACACCGTCGAGTGCCGCGACACGTGCAAAGGCAGCGGTGATGTCGGCCGCCCCCTCGGCAAGCCCGCTCGAAACGAACAAGACGCTGCGCGGCACCGAACCGCGTCCGGAAAAGCGCAAGCGCGTTCGAAGCGCGCGGAGAGCCTCCGCCTCCGGCCCGGTCGAGTCCGCCGCCACGCAGTCCGCTAGCGACATCCTGCTGGACGGGCGCGGTATGACGGCCAACGGAGCGAGTCCCGTCGCTTTCTTGATCTCATCGGGCTTGGTGAAGCTGCCATCACGCCGGCCCCAGGCCAGTGAGAGAAGCCCGCCAAATGCAAAGCCGCTCATCATGCCCAAAAGCCCCGCAATCTTCGGCTTCGGGCTTGAAGGGAAAGCGGGCGGCACCGCCAGGCTGACCAGGCGCACGCCGCTCTGTTCGGGACCGACTTTCCGGGCGGCCGTCTGCGCCTCGCCTTGCAGCAGCGTTTGCAGGACATTGCGGCGCGCCTCGGTATCGCGCTCGAGCTGCTGGAGCTCCGATTGCACCGCGGCGAGACCTCCGGCGGCCTTCTGCGACGTATCGAGCTGCCGCTGCAGGTCGGCCTCACGCGCCTTGGCCGAGTCCGCCTGTGCGCCGAGCGAGACCATTACCCGCTGCGCCTCAGCAGCGAGCGCTCCCCGAAGCGAATTAAGCTCCGCCTGCGCCGCCCGGAACTGCGGGTGGTCGGTGCCTAGCGTGGTGGCGAGCTGCGCCACGCGCCGGTCCGCGGCGGCCTCGCGCTCCCGCAAGGCGGAGATCGTGCCGGACCCGAGTACGGCGGCATTATCGGTCGACACCGTCCCAGTTCGCGCGAGCGCTGCGGCGCGCTGGTAGTTCGCCACCGCCTGCGCGCGGTCGGCGCTTGCACGGGTCAGGGCGCTGGACAGGTCTTCAAGCTGCTGCTGACCGACAGTGCCGGCGCGCGTCTGCACGAGGTTATATTTCTCGCGAGTCTCGGCGATCCTGCGCTCAAGCCCGTCGATCTCCTTGCGCGCGTCGGCCACCCGTCGCGACAGCTCTGAATTGGCGTCGATGTTTGCGGAGGCGCGGCTTCGCGACTTATCGGCGATGTAGTGCTTGACGATGCTGTTCACGATGGTGGCGGCGGTTTCAGGAGCCAACGCCGTGAACTGGACGGCAACGATCGTGCTGCGGTTGTCATTGATGATGTTAAGGCTATGCAGCAGGCTGCTGATGACGCCGGCCCGCACTATGGAGTCGGGCACCGGCTCCTCGGGCTTGGTGACGTCGGGCAGCAGGCCCGCATCGAACAGCGGCTGTGCCATGAATAGCGGTAGGGCGCCCGCGACCGCTCGCTTCACTTGTTCCTGGAACGGCGGCGGGCGCAGCGCGCCGTTGAACTCCGGATCGGCGGCGAGATGGAGTTCGTCCGCGACCTCCTGCAGGAGGGCCCGCGACGTCAGGATTTGGACTTCGCTGCGGACGACCGGCATCGGGTCCGCCATCGACTCGCCCGTAAGAGCCCCTTGCAGGGCAGGTACGGCAAAACGCTCCATATCGATCGAGAGGGTTGCTGCTGTCGTGTACTGCTTGGGGACCGCCGCAACGGTGTAGATGTATCCGGCCGCACCGAAAAGCAGGCCGAACAACAGGATCAGGGGCCAGTTGCGACGAAGCGTCGCGAGAAGCTGCATCGGCGAGAGGGCGGTATCTTCCGAAACTGGCTGTGCCTTCTCGAACCGCTCGTCAAGGAGCGCCAGCTCCGACATACCTAAGATCCTTTCCAACAAGCGAGCCGTGACTACAGCCGATGCAACGTCCCCATACGGGATACGGTGCAAACCATATAGTGCGATTTAAGAGAGTTGTGATTTCCTGCCAGGCTGCGCCAGTGTCATGTAGCCGCCATGCTTACGGGAACCGCCTGTCGCACGCTGGCTTATGGCAGCCTATGCTCGCTGTGGGAGCAATGCGGTTTGGTGATCATGCATTCTGTTGAAATGAGTGGACGCGGTTACCCAATCAAGCCGCGCCAGCGCGTCGATGCAGCCCCGGCATCAAATCCCAATCAAGTCTTCGTGGAGCGAACACATCTCCTGGCGTTGTGCGCTGAGGGCCGGCTGCGACGCAGTCGCGACGCCACGGCGCGGTGGGCCGGCCAATGCGGATAGCGTTGATCGACCCATCGCTTTTCACCTTGCCCTATGACGCGGCGCTTGCGGCGGGCCTGCAGGCGGAGGGGCACGCGGTCGTGCTGCACGGCCGCGACCCTGGTCCGGACGACAACGCGAGCGATGGCGTTCCCCTGCGTCCAAGCTTCTACCGCATCACCGGCGCCTCGGTCTTCAGGCACTTGCCGGGTGCCCTCCGGCTCGGCCTCAAGGGCCTGGATCACGCCTGGTCGATGCAGGCGCTCGCGCGGCGGCTGCAGCGGGAACGGCCTGACGTCATCCATTTCCAATGGCTGCCGCTTCCGGTTGTCGATCGGCACTTCCTGAAACGCCTGCGCCGCATTGCCCCGCTCGTCCTAACCGTCCACGACACCAATCCCTACAACGGCAATCCCACGGGCAACCTGCAGCGGGTCGGCGCCCATGCGGCATTCCGCGATTTCGACCGTCTTATCGTACATACCGAGCAAGGCCGTGCCCGGCTGCTTGCCCATGGCGAGGGCGAGGACCGCGTGGCGGTGATGCCGCACGGCCTGCTCGGACGCATGCCGACGGCCAACGCGGCCGATCCCATGCAGGGCGAACTCACGTTCCTGCTATTCGGCAAGATCAAGCCCTACAAAGGAGCGGACCTGCTGGTCGAGGCCTTCGCGCGCATGAACCCGGCGCTTCGCGCGCAGGCGCGCCTGCGCATCGTGGGCAAGCCCTACATGGACCTCGAACCGCTTCACCGCTTGGCTCAAAGGCTTGGGGTGGCGGACCGGGTCGTCGTGGAGCCGCGTTTCGTGACCGACGAGGAGGTCGACGACATCTTCGTGCCCGGCGTTATTGCCGCCTTTCCTTACCGTGAAATCGAGGCTAGCGGCGTGCTCAGCCTGGCCATCACCTTCGGGCGTCCGATCCTCGCCGCACGCCTCGGCGGCTTTATCGAGGCGGTGCGGGACGGTGAGCATGGGCTGCTCGTTCCGCCAGAGGATGTTGCGGCGCTATCCTCTGCGATGACCCGCTTCGTTGCGGACCGTGACTTCGCCGCCGCCTGCGCCGCGGGAGTGCGCACGCTCACCGGGTCGATTCCGACCTGGCCGGAGATCGCGCGCCAAACGGTCGAACTTTACGCCTCGCTGCGGAATGGCGACTGAGATTGGCTTATCCTCGAGAAGCACGCCGCGAACTGCGACACTACCGCGCGTAGAAGTCCTCAAGGGCTATGGTGATGCCGGGTGGGTCTAGGATGATAGGGCCATCGACGAGGGACTGGGTTTCGATGCCGCCGTCATCGCGACGGCGATGGTGAACCACCGCATGCCGGTCGGCGCGGACGATCAGGTAGTGCCGAATCGACGGCACCCTGAAGTAGTCGGCGAGCTTCGCCCCAGTATCGACGGACTGCGTCGACGGCGAAAGCACCTCGACGACGATGACCGGGTTTGATGCCGCGATGTCGTCGTCCGCCATGCGCTCGCCGCAGGTGACGACGGCGTCGGGCTCGTAATCGGTGTCGTCGCCGACCTCGATGGTGACGCCGTCGGCAAGAGCCTCGCAGGGCAGGGCGGCGGCACGGATTGCCTGGTCGAGCGCTTGCCACACCCGCGCCTTGACCCGAACGTGGGCGGCACGCTCCGGCGCCATCGCCACGATCTCCCCCGTCACTCGCTCATATCGACCATGGGGCTGCGCCTCGGTCCAACGGCGGAAGGCTTCCCGGCTCAAGATGACCGGAGATTTGGCGACCGAATGTCCCATGGGAAGCTTCCGAGAAGGGTTTTGTTTGAGGCTGGGTTACAGCGATGATCTACGTCAAAAGCTCGCGCATTATCCTATCAGAAACGACGGCAGCCGCTGCAGATGCCTTCCGCGCGCGGCGGCGCCCAAGCGCACCGGCACCTCGCCTCAGCGCCGCATGACGGCATCGCGCATCGTGCCCACGGTGCGTTCCAGCCCGGTCCAGGCCGGCTTGTCCGGAGCGAAGCGCGCGCGCAGGTGCGTCGCGAGGTCCGCCACCTGCGCATCGCTCAGGCTTTCGGCGTAGGCGGGCATGGCCCCCAGCTCGGTCCGTGTCGCCGCAACCCCGCGGAGCACCGCCTGGATCAGGTTGTCGGGCCGTGCGCTGTGCAGGTTGGAGTTCAGCGCGAGCGACACCAAGCCGCCCGCCTCGTGACAGGCCGCGCAGGCCCCGGCGTACAGCCGGGCACCGGTGCTGGCGGCGGTCAGCTCCCCGCTGCGCGCCTCGACCGCCTGCGCGAGGGCCGCATCGTCAATGGCAGCTTCCTGCTGGGCTACCGAGGCGAGATAAACGGCCATCGCCCGGATGTCCGCGTCAGGCAGCGCCGCCAGCCCGGCCACCACCGTCGCCATTGGCCCAGCCGCCGAGCCGTGCAATGCCGTCTCGCCCGTGCGCAGGTAGTCGTAGAGGGCGCCCTCCGTCCATGGCACCGGGGCGTGCGAGAGCGCGGTGAGCGGCGGCGCTTCCCACCCGTCTGCCAATCCGCCAGCCAAGTGCGCGCCGCCTCGCTTCTCCGCACCGAGGGCATTGCGCGGGCTGTGGCAGGTGCTGCAATGGCCCAGCGTCTCGACCAGGTAGGCGCCGCGGTTCCACTCGGCCGGGCGCGCCGGGTCCGCCTGCCACGCGCCGTGGCGCAGGAACAAGGTGTTCCACGCTGCCATCAGGGGGCGGAAGCTGAACGGGAAGGCCAGGCGGGTCGGGGGCGGCGTCGTCGCCACGGCCGGCTGCGCCATCAGATAGGCATACAGCGCCTGCAGGTCGGCGTCGTCGGACCCGGCGAATGAGGTGTAGGGGTGCGCCGGATACAAGTGATGGCCGTCGCGGCTAACGCCCTCCCGCATCGCGCGTTCGAATGCCGGGTAGGACCACGCGCCGATCCCCGCCTCTGGGCTTGGTGAGATGTTGGTGGACCAAATGCGGCCGAATGGCGTGTCGAGCGGCAGGCCGCCGCCGAACCACGCCAGCTCGGGGCCGGTATGGCACGCGGCGCAGGCGCCGAGCCCGGCCAGCTGGCGGCCGCGCTCGATGGTGGCGGCAGAGAACACGGCCGGGTCGGGGCGCGCGACCGGCGCATAGGCCGCCCGCCATGGCAGGGCGATGGCCGCCATCCCCAAAGCGCCGGTGAACGCCCCGGCCAATGCGCCGAGCCATCGTTTCCGCTTCGCCGGTCCAGGCGGCCCAGGTGCCGCGGCGTCGATGCCCAATCCCGCCCGAATCCGCTCCGGGGTTAGCGGCAGCTCGCGGAAGCGCACCCCCGTGGCGTCGAACACCGCGTTGGCGATGGCGGCGGCGCTCGGGACGGAGGCGGACTCGCCCGCCCCGAGCGGCGCCATGTCCTGCCGCGGCATCAGCACCACGTCGATCGCCGGCACCTGCGGGAAGGTCAGGATGGGGTAGGCGCCCCACTCGCGGCTGACGACGGCAGTGCGGTCGAAGCTCACCTGCTCGACCAGGGCGCGGCTGGTGGCCTGGATGACGTTGCCATGGATCTGGTGGCGCACCCCGGCCGGGTTGACCAGCATGCCGGTGTCCTGCCCGGCCACGACTCGGGTCACCGCCACGTCCCCAGTGCGGCGGTTGACCGCGACGTCGGCGACCCAAGCGGACCACGCGGCGGCCGTGCCGGGGAAGCGGCCATGCACATAAACGGCGTAGGCGAACCCGCGGCCATACAGCAGGTCGCCCTCGCCGCCATGGCTGCCCGGCGCGGTGTGCGGAACCCACTCGGCCCGGTCCGCCACCGCGCGCACCAGGGCAGCGCCGCGCTCGTCCGGCAGGTAGCGCAGGCGGTATTCGACCGGGTCGATTTTGGCCTCGGCGGCGCACTCGTCGATCCAAGATTCATGCGCAAAGCTGTTCGGCAGCGCCGACACGCCGCGCAGCCAGGACGCCCGCACGATCGGCGCCATGTCGTGCACCGTCACCCGCATGGGACCGTAGGCATAGGGCGGGACCGCCGTGCGGTCGCCCATCTCGAACACCAGCGGCACCGGCGGCACCACCCCGGTCAGCAGCAGCGCCAGGGTGGGGGCGCCGTTCGACGGATACCGGGTGGCGAAGTCGTAGCCGGCCACGCCGCCCGCCGCATCGAGCCCGCCGTTCACGTCCATCACCTGCGCCGCGCCCTTCGGCTCCCAGGCGTGCTCCTGCTCGCGCGACAATTGCACCCGCACCGGCCGCCCGACCGCGCGGGATAGCAGCACGGCATCGGCGCTCACGTCGTCGGCGCAGTTGCGGCCGTAGCAGCCGGCGGCCTCAAGCCGGATGACCTCGATCCGGTCGTCCGGCAGCTCCAGCAGCTGCGCCAGGTCGGTGCGCAGCATGTGCGGGTTCTGCGTGCCCGACCATACCGACACGCCCTCGGCGCCATAGTCGGCTACCGCGCAGGACGGCCCGATGGATGCGTGCATCTGGAACGGCCACACGTAGGTCCGCGGCATCGGCGTGGCCGCGCCGGCGATCACGGCATCCACGTCGCCGCGGTCGAGCAGAACGCGCGGCTTTGACGGCTGGGCGCGCAGCGCGGCCTCCGGGCGCTCCAGGTCCGGCAGTTCGCCGCCGCCGCGCCACGTTACCTTCAACTGGCGGGCGGCCTGGATCGCGTGCTCCTCCCGCTCCGCCACGACGCCCACGAAGTCCCGGATCACCACGGTGGCAATCAGTCCGGGCACGTTGGCCACCGACGCCTCGTCTACCGAGAGCAGGCTGTTGCCCACGAAGGCGCCGACGTCGAGCCCAGCATAGGGCGGCCGCACCACCCGGCCGTGCAGCATGCCGGGCACGCGGACGTCGTGCACGTAGGTAAACTCGCCGGTCGCCTTGGCCGGAATGTCGATCCGGGCCACTGCCTCGCCGACGATGCGATAGTCGGCCACCGGCTTCAGCGCGGCGGCCTCCTCCAGCAGCAGCCGGATCCGCTGGCCCGCCACCAGCTCACCATAACTCACGTGGCGGTTCCCACCCGGCACGCCGACGACGCCGTCCACGACGGCGAGTGCATCCGGCGCGACGTCCAGCAGCTTGGCCGCACGCGCGACCAAAGCGTGGCGGGCCGTCGCCGCAGCCTGGCGCAGCGGGATCGCGGCCACCTGGATCGTCTCGCTCGCAATCGTGGCGCCCTGGTTCGGGGCGCGCCCGGTATGCCCCAGCACCATCGTCACCTGGTGCAAAGCCACGTCCAGCTCCTCAGCGACGATCTGCGACAGGGCGGTGGCAATGCCGGTGCCCAGGTCGACATGGCCGTTGAACGCGGTGACGCTGCCGTCGTCCGCTATCGCGATGAAGACCTGCAGGTCCGGATCGCCGGGCTCGGGCGATGCCGCCGTTGGCTCCTCGAGCGCTATGGCCGCCGGGCCGCCGCGCAGCACCAGCAGCGTGCCCGGCGCTTGCAGCAGCGCGGATTTGCTCAGCTGCGACAGCGCCGACGGCGTGGTCATGCCGCCAGACCCGCCGCACGCTGCACGGCGCGGACGATCTCGACGTGGGCGCCGCAGCGGCACAGGTTGTAGCGCAGGGCCGCGCGTATCTCCGTCTCCGTCGGCTGCGGGATGCGGCGGAGCAGGGCCGTGGCCGTCATGATCATGCCGTTCAGGCAATAGCCGCACTGCGCCGCCTGCTCGTCGATGAACGCCTGCTGCACCGGATGCGGCGCGGCGCTGGAGCCAAGGCCCTCAAGCGTGGTGATCGCGCGCCCCTCCACCGAGCCGGCCGACACCACGCAGGACCGTGCGGCGCGCCCATCCACCAGCACGGCGCAGGCACCGCACTCGCCCAGGCCGCAGCCGAATTTCGGTCCGTTCAGGCGAAGGTCGTTGCGCAGGACATAAAGCAGCGGCGTCGTGCGGGCGACGGCGAGCGAAACCGCCGCGCCGTTCACCGTCAGCCGCAACTCTCCGCGGCCGCCCGCCGCGTCCCCAATCCGCTGCGCGGCTTCCGGCGTCGTCATTTCGCGACGCTAGCGTTTGCATACCAACATGCAAAGGCCTGGCCGAGCCCGGCCCCATGCTTGACATCGCCGGCGCGCCGGGCAGAGCATTCGTTCGCATGCAAACAAGGCCAGCCGCCCGGCGACCGGCCCAGGAGACGAGCTTGACCGGCACCCCGGCCGCAGACGCGGCACCCGTCCGCAGCGATGACCGTATCCGCTGCGATGCCTGCCCGGTCATGTGCTACATCCGCCCCGGCCAGGCCGGGGCCTGCGACCGCTACGCCAACCATGACGGCGAGCTGGTGCGCGTGGACCCGCACGTCATCCTGAGCCGCACGATCGCCGAGGGCGGCCTGATCGTCCCGTTCGGCACGGCGGAGTGGGACGGCACGGTCGTCGGCGAGCCGCAGGAGTTCGTGACGGCGATCGGCGCCGGCACGACCTACCCGGACTATAAGCCGGCGCCGTTCATCGTATCGTCCACCATCGACGGCCTGGACATGGTCACCGTCGTGACCGAGGGCATCTTCAGCTACTGCGGCGTGAAGGTGAAGATCGACACCGATCGCCATATCGGGCCGGAACGCGCCTTGGTGCGCGCCGACGGCGAGCCGGTGGGGCATGTCTCTACCGGCGAATACGGGTCGCAGATGCTGTCGCTGGGCGGAGTGCACCATCTGACCGGCGGGTCCAAGAAAGAGGGGCGCGTGACCTGCGCCACCCTGCTGGCGCTGTGCAACGGCGGGGCGGCGGAGCTGACGATCGATGACGGCGCCGAGATCGTGATCCAGGCCGGCAAGCCGCCCTTGGTGAACGGCCACCTGGAGGAGCGCATGCGCGTCGGCTGCGGCTCGGCCACGATCGGCATGTTCGCCAAGCAGTGGGAGGGCCGGGTGGACGAGGTCGTGGTGGTGGACGACCACATCACCGGCGTGCTGTCCGAGCATCAGGCCGGCAAGCTGCTGGGCGTCCCGGATACCGGCATACGCATCAAGGGCCGCAGGTCGACGCCGGGCCGCTACTTCCAGGTGGCGCAGCCGGGGACGGGATGGGGCGGCACCGACATCGCCGACCCGCTGGCGATCCTCGGCGCATTCGACCCGAAGCTGGCGCGGCCGGGCATGACCCTGCTGATGACCTCCACCACCGGCGAGCACCACGCCTACTTCGTGCTGGACGACGCGCTGCGCCCGGTCGAACAGCAGGCGCCAGCGGCCCTGCGCGCCTCGGTCGAGCTGATCCGGGAGAACTGCGAGCCGGCCCTGGCGACCGTGCTGTTCATGGGCGGCGCCGGCGGTTCGCTGCGGTCGGGCGTGACCGAGAACCCGGTGCGGCTGACCCGCTCGGTTAAGGACGCATTGACGGTCATGACCTGCGGCGGCGCGCCGGTGTTCGTGTGGCCCGGCGGCGGTATCACCTTCATGGTGGACGTGAGCCGGGTGCCGGAGAACGCGTTCGGCTATGTCCCCACCCCCGCGCTGGTGGCGCCGGTGGAGTTCACCTTGCGGCTGTCGGACTATGCGGCGCTGGGCGGACACATGGGCCACGTGCGGCCCCGGTCCAGCCTGCACGCGGCGGGCGGCGGCATGCGCCAGGTCGCGCCACGCAGCGGCAACCCATGGCCGCTGGCAAAACGGTGAGGACGCCGCCGCAAGCGCGCATGCTGCCAGATGGCAGGCTGCATTTGCAGCATGGCCCGATCGACCTGATCGTGGGCGTGTACGCCGACCCGGCCGCACGAAGCCGGGCTTTCCAGGCCGCCATCGACCGGTTCGCCACGGTGCTGGAGCAGCTCTGCGTCGAACTGGCCGGGCTGCGGGCGCAGGCCGGGCCGCAGGCGCCGCTGCTGCACGGCCCGGTCGCCCGGCGGATGGCCGAGGCGGTGCGGCCCCACGCGGCACAGGACTTCATCACGCCCATGGCCGCGGTGGCCGGCGCGGTCGCGGACGAGATGCTGGCGGCGATGGTGGCCGCTGCGCCGCTGCGCCGGGCCTATGTCAATAACGGCGGCGACATCGCTCTGCATCTCGCGCCAGACGAGCGGTTCCGCATCGGGCTGATCGATCGGCCGGACCGGCCAGGCCTGTTTGGCACCACGGACGTGCATGCTGTCGACCTGGTTCGCGGCGTCGCCACGAGCGGCTGGCGCGGGCGCAGCTTCTCCCTCGGCATCGCCGACGCGGTGACCGTGCTCGCCGCCACCGCAGCCGACGCCGACGCCGCCGCGACCGTAGTCGCCAACGCGGTGGATCTGCCCGGCCATCCCGCGATCCACCGCACGCCGGCGGCGGAGCTGCAGCCGGACTCTGATCTATGCAACCGGCTAGTGACGACAGGGATTGGAGCATTGTCACCGGGCGAGATCGGCCGCGCGCTGGACGGCGGCGCGGCTCTGGCCGGGCGCCTGCTGCGGGCCGGGCTGATCGCCGGCGCCGCCATGCATTGCCAGGGCGTCACCCGCGTCGCCGGCGCGCAGTTTGCCTTGACCAGGGAGGCCGTGCATGCCTGAACCGCTCGCCCGCATTCGCAAGATCGTCGTGGTGCTGGAGGAAACGCTTGAGGAAGCGGGCCGCCCGGTCGTGCCGCCGACCCGCAGGGCCGCTGCCCTCGCCGTGATCGAAAACCCGTTCGCCGGCCGCTACGTCGAGGACCTGTCGCCGCTGTTCGCGGTCGGCGAGGAGCTGGGCCGGCTGCTGATCGAACGCGCCTTGGCCGCGCTCGGCATCGAGGGTGCGGCGGTGCAGAGCTACGGCAAGGCCGCCGCGGTGGGCGAGAATGGCGAGCTGGAGCATGCCGCCGCGATCCTGCATCCCCAGCTCGGCGCGCCGGTTCGGGCGGCGCTGGGCAAGGGGGCGGCGCTGATCCCCTCTTCCAAAAAGCGCGGCGGACCCGGCGCCGCGTTCGACATCCCGCTCGGCCACAAGGACGCCGCCTTCGTCCGCAGCCATTTCGACGGCATGGAGGTCCGCATCGCCGACGCGCCGCGTGCGACCGAGATCGTGGTGGCGGTGGCGGTAACCGACTCCGGCCGGCCGCTGCCGCGCGTCGGCGGCTTGCAGGCGCACGAGGCGAAGGGCGAGGACGGGCTGCGCTGAGGGTGCGGCCCAACCAGCTGGACGATCAGATCGGCTTCATTCTGCGGCAGGCGACGCAGCGTCATGCGGCGATCTTCGCGTCCGGCATCGGCGGCGACCTCACGCCTACCCAATGAGCGGCCCTGGCCAAGCTGCACGAGGCCGGTCTGCTGTCGTAGAACCTGCTGGGGCGGCACACGGCGATGGACGCTGCGACGATCAAGGGCGTGGTCGACCGGCTGACCCGGCGTCGGCTGACCACCGCGGAGCCGGACGGCAGGCGGCTAGTGGTGACGCTCACGGCCGAGGGAGACGAGCTGGTACGGCGTCTGACCCCCTATGCTGGGGCTGTCACCGCCGAGACGCTGTCGCCCCTGACCTCCAGAGAGCAGCAGGCCCTGACCGCGCGGCTGACGCGCCTGCGACAGTAATTGGGCATACTCGGAAGGTGCACCGTACTGTGCCACCCAAAGTGTTTTGTAGGTTGCGGATACTTCACCTGAATGTCTCTATGCGCTATAAGCCGTAAGCGTAAAGTTCACTGATGGCGGCTTACTGAGATTAGGGCTTCAATCATTGGCTATTTCGAATGAATAAAGAGCGAAGAAAATCATGGTGGGAAACGAGCGCTTGGTGAATCGGCACCATTGGAGCAGTCGCATCCATTCTTGGTCTTGCGCTCGCGTTTACCTCACAAATCGTAATTGCTCACCCCCATTCGTTCAAAGCTTCCTTGACACGGTCACGGCGGGGTCGATTCACGATGGTGCGTGGACCGAGCAGCCCTTGTCACC
>JAABUY010000598.1_pt1 | contig 60452 bp, 57 predicted proteins | sample 5560271 | NCBI WGS metagenome assembly JAABUY01 (sample SAMN10711886, study PRJNA513374) | rock metagenome | isolation source: Antarctica rocks | place: Antarctica: Victoria Land, University Valley | reverse complement strand
GCATCCTTCATCCCTGGCCCAACGTCCGCTTCGCCGTCAAACACCCGAGGTAGGAGCCCAGTGCCCGAATCGGGCCCGCTGGGATCTGTCCGGGGGGCGCTCCGAAAGGAGCGTCCCTACCGGGAAGTGCGCCGGGAGACTGGCAAGGAACAGATGGTGAAAGTCCGTCACGATGAAGGAGTAGCGAACCGCATCGGCCCCGAGCCGTGCGTGGGCGTCCGCGAGGGCGTCGGCGAAGCGTCGGCAGGGGAGCGCACAGGCCAGCCATTGAGCCGCGAAAGTTACATATCCCGGGCGCCGACGGCGTTGAGTAGTCGGAAGGCGAAACGGACAGGCGCGTCATCGCAAGTGCCTGCCTGGCCCGGCGTGATCAAACCGTCAGCCTGCCCACCATGGTAGCCTGATAGTCCCGGCCCAGGCCGGTGACCGCAGTGGCTTAAGACCCATACGCTGCCAGCTACGGACCGTGTTCTTGTGAACACCCAGGACAGCCGCCAGCTCCTCGACTGTATAACTGTAGTGCAGCTTGATCGCGTTCGGGTTCCCACGTCGCGCCGACATGGCGCGACCCTCAGCGGGACGCCACCAACCGGCGGATCGACTCCGCCTTTACCAACGTGCGCCGCCCCAGCTTGAACGCTTCCAAGCGCCCGTCAGCGATCATTGCGTAAATTGACGTGCGTCCCAGCCCCAAGGCCCTCGCCGTGTCGTTGATGGATACCGCCAGCGCTTCCATAGTCTTGCTCCGTTCCGTGGCGCCGGCGGATGCCAGCGTGTACCGGAGAGCATTCAGGACGCGGCCCGGTCCTGTCGGCCGGAAAGGGGCGAGAAAGGGCGACAATCACTTAGGAACGGACTTTTCGCCCTCCCGCGTAATCTCCAGAAAGAGTCGTCGCGCGCGCGGTTTGACGGTGCTCTCGCCGGCGCTGTGCCCGTGGGCCTCCAGCCAATTCAGCATGGCGTTCTGCACGTCGGCTTGAGATTTCGGCTGCAAGTCACCCCGGAAGATGTCGCCCCAAACAGCGCACCACAGCTCGTCCCAGTAAGCGGCTGGCGGGCGACCTTTCTGCCCTCCGTTCGACTCTGAAGGAGGGGCCGTTGCGGTGGATGTGAGTGGGCGTGAACCGGGCGGGATAACCTCGTCGAGCGCGGGCAAGGCGAAATGGACGCCCTCGGTCGTCACGGTGCGCGGCCCATTCAGAACGATACAGGCACTGAAAGTTCCCGATTCCCAATCAGCATCCGGTTCTAGCGCCGCCCAAAACTGCTCCGGAATGTTCCATTCCCTTTCGCTGTCGACCGCATCGCCTGCCAAGTCCGGCAAGGCGCTCATCAACACCGCCCGTGCAGGCACGAAGCCCAAGCGGGCTTGCTGAACGAGAGATTTCTCAGCTTCGTTAGGCGGAAGGCCCGTTCGCTCCTGAACAAGGCGAAGTGTCTCGATCGCCGAAACCCAATCCGCAGCCCCAGTGACCGAAATCGCCCGCCGCGCAGGTCCGCGCCGCTCCGGCGGTATCATGGAGAGCAATCCTTCGAGTGCGAATGTAACCCCGAACGCCCGGTATTCGACCTTGCGGTCGATCCAAGTGCCGAAGTCGCCGACGCTCCAGTCCTGTTCCAGCGCTGCTTCTCCGTCGGCCCACCAGAATCCTGCGGGCACGTCAGCATTTTCGTATCGCTGCGATTGTACAGTGAGCAGGGCGCACCTTGCGGCCAATAGCCCGTGACGCGCGCGTTTGCAGATCGCGCCGCGTGCCCCGAAAGTGCTCTTGCCGGGGCCAGCTACCAGCGCCAGCGCCGTCGCTGCCGGAATCCATAAGTCTACCATCGGCCGCAATCATCACGGCGTCTGGTAATGTGCAAGCAACCTTAAGCGGTCATCCCCGTGCGGATGCGAACGGGAGTACCGTCGCGCCACATCGCAGAAAGTCGAGATGGTCGCTCCACCAAGCCGCCATCGTAACGCGCTCTTTCCAGTGCGCGCCGCGATGATAAGCCGCCCGAACCTGATCCCCGTCCTTGTGGGCTAGCGCCCGCTCTATTGCGTCCGGCGACCACCTTCCCGATTCGTTAAGCAGAGTGCTGGCCATTGCCCGGAAGCCGTGTGCCGTCATTTCGTCAGCTTTGAAGCCCATCCGCCGGAGCGCGGCCACGACAGTGTTTTCCGACATGGGCTTTGTCGCTTTGCCCAAGGCCGGAAAGACGTAGCGTCCGCCGCCCGTGAGTGCCTGAGCCTCATGGAACAGGTCGAGCGACTGGCGCGAGAGCGGCACGACGTGCTCGCGGCGCTGTTTCATGCGCACGGCGGGAATCCGCCAAACAGCCGCGTCGAAGTCGATTTCGGACCATTCCGCTTGGCGAAGCTCGCCCGGCCGGACGAACACATGCGGCGAGAGCGTCAGCGCAATGCACGTAATCGGATGGCCGGTGTAGCACGCGATCGCTCTCAGCAGGTCACCGGCGCGCGCGCCATCGATGATAGCGGCCAAGTGCTTGGGCTGTGGCGCGCCGATCGCGCCCAGCAGCAGGGCCGCCGGATCGCTCTTGGCGCGCACCGTAGCGACGGCGTACCGGAATACGCGGCTAGCGAATGCGCGCGTCCGCCGCGCCGTCTCCAGATTGCCGCTCGCCTCTTGCCGCCTCAGCACCGCCAGCAATTCGTGCGGCTCGACCTGATCCACCGGACGGTGCCCGATGGCGGGCTGTAGCCATCCGCGTGCCCAGTGCAGCTTGGTGACGGTCGCGGGCGAGCGCCCCTCGCGCTCCGCCTTGCCGATGTACTCCAGCGCCACCGCGCCGAACGTCGTGCCCGCCGCGAGCTTCGCCTTGACGCGCTCCCGGCGTTTGGCCGCCGCCGGATCGTCTCCGGCACTCGCCTTCGCGCGGGCGATATCGCGGGCTTTCCGAGCGTCGCCCAGGCTCACAGCGGGGTACTTTCCGATCGACAACTTCCGCTCGACGCCATCGGCCCGATATTTCATCCGCCAAAGCCGCCCGCCCGTTGGCGTCACCAGCAGGTAAAGGCCCCCGCCGTCGGCGAGCTTGTAGTCACGCTCGCGTGGCTTGGCGTTGCGGATCGCGGTATCGGTCAATGCCATAGATCGGCCCTCTTGCCCGATTGGGAAAGCCCCCAAAAAGGCCCCCGTTAGATCGTGGCTTCCGGCGCGCAATGGCGAACAGCCGCGAACATCGCGACTGCTAAGGTGCTCTATTTTCTAGGATTTGTCCACCGCCAGCGGGCATGGGTGAACAGTCAAATGGTGCCCTGGAGAGGACTCGAACCTCCACGGTGTTACCCACTGGTACCTGAAACCAGCGCGTCTACCAATTCCGCCACCAGGGCCTCAGGGAGGCTTCTACGGGCGCCGCAGTCCGGCTGTCAACCTGCCGTGCCGGCCGTCGCTCGGGGCGGGGCACGGTCGGGCGAAAGGGCCGGTGGAGCCGCCGGTCGTCCCGTTCAGGACGGTCAGCACCCTCCCGCCACCGCCCCGACCATGGCCGTCACAGTGTCGACGGCCTCATCCGACAAGCCTGCCCATAACGGCAGCCGAACGAGGCGGGCGCTCAGGTCCTCGGTCACCGGCAAGGCGCCGTTCTGGCGGGCGTAGCGGCGGCCCGCCGGGGCGTCATGCAGCGGCACGTAGTGGAACACGGTCCCGATGCCGGCCGCCTTCGTGCGTCGCAACAGTTCACCCCGCTTCTCGACGCTGGGCATCAGCACATAATAGATGTGGGCATTGGCGGAACAGATCTGCGGCACCGTGGGCCGGACCAGGAGGCCGTCGTGCTCCAGCGCCGCGAGTTCGCGATGGTAGCGGCTCCAGATCCGGTGCCGTGCCTCCTGGATGGCGTCGACCTGCTCCAATTGCGCCAGCAGGAAGGCGGCATTGAGTTCGCTCGGCAGATAGGAGGAACCCACGTCGACCCAGGTATACTTGTCCACCCGCCCCTGCAGGAACTTGGTCCGGTTGGTGCCTTTCTCGCGCAGGATATGGGCGCGTTCGACGAAGCGCTCGTCGTTGATCAGCAGCGCTCCGCCTTCGCCCGAGATCACGTTCTTGGTCTCGTGGAAGCTCACGGCGCCGAGATGGGCGATGCTGCCCAAGGGTCGGCCGTCGTAGCGGGCCGCGATGCCCTGCGCCGCATCCTCGAGCACGAGGAGCCCGTGCCGGTCGGCGATCGCCATGATCTCGTCCATGGCGCAGCCGACCCCGGCGTAATGCACGATGAAGATCGCCTTGGTGCGCGGCGTGATGGCAGCCTCGATCAGGCGTTCGTCAATGTTCAGCGTGTCGGGACGGATGTCCACGAAGACCGGCACGGCGCCGCGCAGCACCGCCGCGTTCGCCGTGGAGACGAAGGTGAAGGAGGGCATGATCACCTCGTCGCCCGGCCCGAGGTCGAACAGCAGGGCGGCCATTTCCATGGCGGCCGTGCAACTGTGGGTCAGCAGGGCCTGGCGGCAGCCGATCGCGGCTTCGAGCCAGGCGTTGCAGCGCCGGGTGAAAGGGCCGTCGCCACTGAGGTGCCGGTTCGACACCGCCTCGGCGAGGTAGAGCAACTCGTTCCCGTGCGGCAGGGGGACGTTGAACGGGACGGCCGGGCTCGGCGACGCATTCGCCCGTTGTTGGCCTTCTGTCGACTCTGATGACACGGCGTGATGGTTCCACCGGATGGGATGACGGCCGAAAGCCTTAGACCGGTTTGCCGCCCGCTTCCACCCGCCGGGTTCGGACGCGGTGCTTCGCCACCCGTGCGAAGCAGCGACGGTGCAAAGCACGAGCGAGCGTCCTCGCTCGACCTTGCCCATGTCACGCTCGCCGTCGCGCAGCCCGATGGACGTTCGGCGAACGAAATCGCAGCCCGACCAGGCGGTCTTAACCAAACATTAACCATTTCCGTGAACCATGTTTCATCGAAGTTGCCGAGTCGTCGAGAAACCACCATGCAGCGCAGCACGATTCTGATCGTGGAAGACGACCCGCTGCTGCGGGCCGACACTATGGCGACGCTGGAAGACGCCGGCCTTCAAGTCATCGACAAGGCCGACGCCGACGAGGCTCTGGGCTTCCTGCTCGAGAATTCCACCGATGTCGCGGCGGTGTTCACCGACATCCATATGCCGGGCCATTCCGACGGGGTTCATCTGGCCGAAGTCATCACGCGCCATTGGCCCCATATCGGGGTCATCGTCACGTCGGGCGCCCTGCGGCCCCAGCGCGGCCTGCCGGCGCGCGTGCATTTCATGCCCAAGCCCTGGCGCGCCGCCGATGTCGTCGAGGCCATGCAGCACCTCGTCGAAGCCGCTTGAGCCTGCGACGGCCAGCGAGGGCTCCTGGGGCCGGGAGGCCGCTATACAGGACTGCCGCATGCCACTAGAACCCGAGGCGTCCTCGGGGGAGAGCAGCATGTCCGGATCGGAACTCGCGACCAGCGGACAGGTGACCGTCCTCGGCGGCTCGGGCTTTCTCGGGCGGCACGTGGTCCGGGCGCTCGCCACGGCCGGGTTCCGGGTGGTGGCCGGGTGCCGCCGCCCCGATCTCGCCAATTACCTGATGCCGCTCGGCCGCGTCGGGCAGATCCAGCCCGTGCAGACCAACGTCCGCTACCCCGCTTCGCTCGCGGCGGCGCTCCGCCATGCCGAGGTGGCGGTCAATCTCGTCGGCATCCTGAGCGAAAGCGGGAGCCAGACCTTCGAGGCCGTGCACGTGTCGGGGGCTCGGGCCATGGCCCGGGCGGCGCGCGAGGCCGGAGTCAGGCGCTTCGTGCAGGTCTCGGCCATCGGGGCCGATGCCGCGTCGGAATCGCTCTACGGGCGCTCCAAGGCACGGGCCGAAGACGCGGTCCGCGAGGTCTATCCCGACGCCGTGATCCTGCGGCCGTCGATCGTATTCGGCCCCGAGGACGAGTTCTTCAACCGCTTCGCCGCCATGGCGCGCGTCTCCCCCTTGCTGCCGCTCATCGGCGGCGGTCATACCCAGTTCCAGCCGGTCTTCGTCGGCGACGTGGCGGCCGCGGTCGCCAAGGCGGCGGCCGGGGAGGCCCGGGACGGCATCGCATACGAACTCGGCGGCCCGGCCGTCAGGACGTTCAGGGAACTCCTCGAATTCATCTGCAGCACGACGCAGCGACGCCGCGGCTTCGTGCCGGTGCCGTTCGGACTGATGCGATATCCGGCCGCCGCGACCGAGACGGCCGAGAGGCTGATGATGGGCCTCTTCCCCAAGATGCTGCTGATGACGCGGGACCAGCTGACGATGCTGCAGAGCGACAATGTGGTCTCGGTGGCGGCCAAAGCCGAAGGGCGCACGCTGGAAGGCCTCGGCATCGAGCCGCGGTCGATCGAGTCCATCGTGCCGACCTACCTGTACCGTTTCCGCAAGCACGGCCAGTTCGACCGCGCCGCCTGAGACGTTGCCGCGTTCGCTCCGGCGGCCCGGTGCATCAGTCCGGAGCATCCGCACGCCACCCGGCACGAGACGCCGGCTCCCGCGTCTCTGTCCGGTGATGCCGGAGCGCGCGCTGAGCCTCGGCGATCTCCGGCAACCGCTTGAACACCCGTACCATGAAGGCCGTGGCGAACAGCGGCGTCACGAGGTTGAGCACCGGGACCGACACCACGGCCGCGATGACGAGCCCGGCCAGGAAGATGCGGCCGGAATGACGTCGGCGCAGCGCCGCGGCGCCCGCGGCCGGCAGGTGCCGCAACGCCACGAACTCGTAATATTGCCGCCCCAGCAGATAGGCGTTGGCGCCGATGAACGCGACCGCATTGATGCCGGGCACGAGCAGCAGCACCAGGGCCAGGATCGTCACGCCGAGCGACAGCGCCCCGAACCGAACCGACAGCGCGAGGGCCGCCACGATCCGCAGGGGACGTCCGGGCGATAGGCCCGGGGCGAGGTCACGCTCGACGTGCTCGGCGAGATCGTCGATGAAGAACCCTGCCACCAGCGACGACACCGGGGCGACGAGGAACACCGAGCCTACGATGAAGCCGAGACCGGCCAGGATCGCCACGAGAGATGACAGCCACGGATAGGGCAGGGCGACCAGGGCCAGGAGCCCGCGGTCGAGCAGCGCCACGAGGGCGACCAAGATGAGCAGCGTGAGGCCCAGCACCTTGCCGAGCGCCGAGCGGAACGGCGGAGTCAGGATCTCGCGGAAGGCCGCCAGGGCGTCGCCCATCATCATGCCGTGCGGTCCGTCCCGATCTGCCCCGACAGCATGGGTCCTGGCCAGCACGTCGCCCAAGCCGCGGCAAGGCGGCGGTTCATACTGGATAAAGCATGTCTAACAGCATCGTTCGGATTCATCGGAACTTGCCGTCCGGGATGTCGTTTCGATGACATGACAGATTTTCACACCTCATGGACAGGCAAGACCGTCGTGATCGTCGAGGATGAGTTCCTCGTGCGTGACTTGGCGGTCTGTGAACTCGAAGACAATGGCTTCACGGTGGTCGAGTTCGACTCGGCCGACGCTGCCCTGCCATATCTGCGCCTGCATGGCGGCGACGCAGCCCTGATCCTCACGGACGTGCAGATGCCGGGCAGCATGAACGGGCTCGAGCTCGTCGATGTGCTGAGCCGCCTCTGGCCCGACGTTCCGGTTCTGATCACCTCGGGCGGTCCACTCGTTGACCCGCGCAAACTGCCGGCCTGCGCGGCTTTCCTGAGCAAGCCGTGGCGCCCGGACGAGATGGTGGCTCGCATCAGCGAAATGCTGACCACCGCGCATTGAGGCTGGCGCATGTCGTGCTGGTGCCGAGGGCGCCGGCAACGGGCACGGGGCGCGCCCTATGCCGCCAGACTCGTCTCGACGAGCGTGACCCAGTAGTCGATCCCGAACGGGATCACGGCGTCATCGAAGTCGTAGCCCGGGTGGTGGAGGTTGGCGCTGGCGCCGTTGCCGATGAATACGAAGGCGCCGGGCCGGGCCTCCAGCATGTAGGCGAAGTCCTCGGCTCCCATCACAGGAGGCGCGGTGCCGTCCACCATGCCGGCCCCGGCCACGGTGCCGGCGACCCGTTCGGCCAACCTCGCCTGTTCGGGGTGGTTGCGGGTGACCGGATAGCCGCGCCCATACCGCACGATGGCGGTGGCGCCATGGGCGGCCGCCACGCTCTCGGCGATGCTCCGCAACCGCGCTTCCGCCAGATCCCGCATCTCGGGCGTGAGCGTCCGGGTCGTGCCGGCGAGCTTCGCGGTCTGCGGGATCGCGTTCTGGGCCGAGCCGGCCTGGAACATCGTGACCGACACCACGCAGGACTCGAGCGGGTCGACGTTGCGGGCCACGATGCTCTGAGCGAGCGTCACGATATGGGCGCCGACCAGCACCGGGTCGACGGTCTGATGCGGGGCCGCCGCATGGCCACCGCGGCCCTCGATCTCGATCTCGAAACGATCCGCCGCCGCCATGATGGGGCCGGGGCGAAGCGCGAATCGGCCGACGTCGAGCCCCGGCAGGTTGTGCATGCCGTAGATCTCATCGATGGCGAACCGCGTCATGAGCCCATCGCCGATCATGGCCCTCGCGCCTGCGCCGCCTTCCTCGGCGGGCTGGAAGACGCAGACCGCCGTGCCGGCGAAGTCGCGCCGCTCGCACAGCGTCTTCGCGGCACCGAGCAGCATGGCGGTGTGGCCATCGTGGCCGCAGGCGTGCATCTTGCCGGGGTTCCGCGACGCATAGGGCAGGTTGGTCTCCTCGGTGATCGGCAGGGCGTCCATGTCGGCCCGCAGGCCCAGGGTCCGCCCCGACGCCTTGCCCCGGATCACGCCGACGACGCCGGTGCGGCCGACGCCGGTCGCGACCTCGTCGCAGCCGAAGGCCCGGAGCCGCTCCGCGACGAGCCCCGCCGTCCGGTGCACGTCATAGAGCGTCTCCGGATGCTGGTGGATGTCGCGTCGCCAGGCACTCGCCTCGGCGGCGATGCTGTCTTGGTTCGGCATGAGCGATCCTCGGATTCGGTCGGCGATGGGCAGGAGACGCCGCTGCGACACGCCCGTCAACCGCCGCGCCGGACGCGGCCGGGGCGCGTCACAGCGGCTTGCGCATGAAGACGCGGCGCAGGCCGTTCTCCTCGGCCCGATGCGTCTCGACATAGCCGAAACCGCGGTAGCGGGCGATGTTCTCGACCATCATCTCGTGCGCGTAGAGCCTGATGGCCACGCAACCGGCCGCGCGGGCCATGTACTCGGCGAAACGCATCAACAGGCCGCCGTGCCCGCGACTTTGCCGGTCCGGATGGACCGCCACGTTGTCGAGCAGCATCGTGTCCTCTTCTTGCAGCAGCACGAGGAAGCCGCGGACGCCTCCCTGGTCGAGCACGTGGACGCGCCCGGCCGACACCAGGGCGGCGTAGTCGTCGAGCATCGGCCCCGGCTCGCGGCCGATCCGAGCCACGTAGGGCCTGTAGGCGCCATCGACGATCGCCGCGATGGCCCGCAGGTCGTCGCGGACGGCTGGGCGAATGGCAGCGGTCGGGGGCCGGGCGGCAATCATGCGGCCGCGCGCTGGTAGTCCTTGATGTCCGAGAAGGTCACTAGCGGCCAGCGCTCCTGCTCGTAACGCAGGGTGAACGCCGAGGAGGCGAGGAACACCGGGGAGCCGTCGAGGTCGATGGCCGTGGATGACGGATAGGCATCGAGAAACTTGCGGAGTTCGAGCGGCTCGGCCGCTACCCAGCGGGCGATCTCGAAGCGGCTCGACTCGAAGGACACCGGCAGGCCGTATTCGTTCTGCAATCGCTCCACCAGCACATCGAGCTGCAACGCCCCGACCACGCCCACGATGGCGCCGGAGCCGTCATAGGGCACGAAGCTCTGGACCACGCCTTCCTCAGCCATCTGCTGGAGGGCCTCACGCAGCTTCTTGGCCTTCATGGCGTCGTTGAGCTTCACGCGGCGCAAGATCTCGGGCGCGAAGCTCGGCACGCCGCGGAACACGAGGTCCTCGCCCTCGGTCAGCGTGTCGCCGATCCGTAAGGTGCCGTGGTTGGGAATGCCGACGACATCGCCCGCATAGGCCTGCTCGGCCAGCGCCCGCTCCTGGGCGAAGAAGAACTGCGGCGCGTTCAGCGCCATCTGCTTGCCGGTTCGCACGAGTTTGGCCTTCATGCCGCGGGTCAAGCGGCCGGACGACACACGCATGAAGGCGATGCGGTCGCGGTGGTTAGGGTCCATGTTGGCCTGGATCTTGAAAACGAAGCCGCTCATCTTCGCCTCGTGGGCGTCGACGTAGCGGCTTTCGGCCTGCAGGCCCCTGGGGGGCGGCGCGAATTCGGCCAAGGCGGCGATCAGGTCGGCGACCCCGAAGGTGCGCAGCGCCGAGCCGAAGAACACCGGCGTGAGGTGGCCTTCGAGGAAGGCCTGCCGGTCGAAAGCCTTGCAGGCGTCGCGCGCCAGCTCGATCTCGTCGAGCGCGGCTTCCGCCTCGGCGTCGTTCTCGGGCAGCATGGCGCGGATCAGCGGATCGCGCGGGCCCTCCACGGGCAGCATCGGGGCTTCGACGTCGGAGTCGAGCTTGCGCACCATGGTGCGGGCGAGGTCGTAGGTCCCGGCGAAGGCGCGGCCGCGGCCGATCGGCCAGGTGACGGGCGCGGTGTCGAGCGCCAGCACCTTCTCGATCTCGTCGAGCAGATCGAAGGGATCGCGCGTTTCCCGGTCCATCTTGTTCACGAAGGTGACGATGGGGATGTCGCGCAGCCGGCAGACCTCGAAGAGCTTGCGGGTGCGGCTCTCGATGCCGCGCGCCGCGTCGATCACCATCACGGCCGAATCGACCGCCGACAAGGTCCGGTATGTGTCCTCCGAAAAGTCCTCGTGACCCGGCGTGTCGAGCAGGTTGAACACGCAGCCGGCATGTTCGAACGTCATCACGGAGGTCACCACCGAGATGCCGCGTTCGCGCTCGATGCCCATCCAATCCGAGCGCGTCTGGCGCCGGTTGGCCTTGGCCCGGACCTCGCCGGCGAGTTGGATCGCTCCACCGAACAGCAGCAGCTTCTCGGTTAGGGTCGTCTTGCCCGCATCCGGATGCGAGATGATGGCGAAGGTACGCCGGCGCGCGACCGGGTCCTCGGACGTGGACAGTATGGACATGATCGGCGTGGATAGAGGGTTCCCGGGCGCAACGCAAAGGCTGCCGTGACGCTGCCTCCGGGCGAAAGGTCTTCCGGATCAGGTCGCCGCCGGCCTCAGTTCGGCCTCGAACGGCGGCGCGTGAGGAACCGGGGCCGAGCGAGCGACGCTCTCCCTCGGCTCGTCGATCGCGAAGCCGGGTCCGTCGGTCGCAAAGTTCAAAGCAGTCGGGGATCGCCACCATACAGGCTGAGGATGTAGAGGCGGTCAAGCCGGGCACCCCGTGGTGCCCGGCCGTCGACTATCCAAGTTCCGGAACGGTCGTCAGGCCGCTCGGCGGACGAGCCGGATGATCAACAGCAGGATCACCGCGCCGATCACGGCATCGATGATGGCCGCGATATAGCCGCCCCCCAGATTGATGCCGATCGTGGGCAGGATATAACCCGCGATGATGGCACCGACGATCCCGACCACGATATCGCCGATGAGGCCGAAACCGCCGCCCTGGATCAGCAGGCCCGCCAGCCAGCCGGCGATGCCGCCTACGATGATCCACGTGAGGATCGATGCGCCGTCGATTGGCATTGTAGACTCCTGAAAACGAGAACCGCAGCCGCTCCCGGCTGCGGTGGAAATGACCGCCGCGTTCAAAGGTTCCGCTCAAGCCTGAGTTGGGTCCGAACTCTTCCGCTCGCGGCGGCAGCGATCGGAGCAGTACCTCACCTCGTTCCACACGCGTTCCCACTTCTTGCGCCAGGCGAAAGGCCGGCCGCAACGGGCGCAGGTCTTCGAGGGCAGGTCGGCTTTCTTGCGCATCGGTCGAGGTCCGGGCTGCGAGGTCACCCACGCTTGTCGCGGGGCACCCCCGCGCTTCGTGACGCGGTCAGGCGATGATGTCCGGCGTTATCTGGTCTTCGAGGAAGGACAGGCGATCGCGCAGCACGAGCTTGCGCTTCTTGAACCGTTGGACCTGGAGCTGGTCCACGCGCCCGAGATGCAGGAGCGCCTCAATGGCGACATCGAGGTCGCGGTGCTCCTCCCGCAGGCGATCGATCTCGACCCGGAATGACGCGCGTTCATCGTCGGTCAAGTCCCTCGCCATCACCGATCCGCCCCCATGCAATCCGCCCCATTATCGCCCCGAGTCGCCTCCACCCGCAAGGCAAAGGCTCGGGTGGCCGACCGGGACTCGGGCGTGGCCGGCCGGACAGGATCGCGGCGCTGCGGTGCAACTCACGGCCCATCGGGCCGTTGACGGGCCGGACCGTGAGGGCAGTTCGTCCGGATCGCTTGGCGAGGCGTGGGCGGCGGGAACCATAGCGGTCGGTCGCCGGGCTGATCTCTGCCGTCGAGGAACGGGTGCATGCCGCAGGATCATTATGACGTCATCATTGTCGGCAGCGGACCCGGGGGCGGTGCCATGGCGCATCGGCTCGCCGCCACCGGCAAGCGGATCCTGATCCTCGAGCGCGGTCCCTACCTGCCGCGGGAACGCGACAACTGGGACGCCAAGGCCGTGTTCGTCGATGGCAAGTACCAGGTGGATGAGACCTGGTACGGCAAGGACGGATCCAGCTTCGCCCCCGGACTGCACCGCTTCGTCGGCGGCAATTCCAAGGTCTATGGCGCGGCTTTGCTTCGCCTGCGCGAGGGCGACTTCGGCGAGATCCGGCACCCCGACGGTCTCTCGCCGGCCTGGCCTCTGGGATACGACGTCTTCGAGCCCTATTATGCCCAGGCCGAGAGGCTGTTCCACGTGCATGGCAAGGCCGGCGAGGATCCGAACGAGCCGCGCCGCTCCGGCCAGTATCCCTATCGGCCCGTCTCGCACGAGCCGCTGATCCGGGAACTCAGCGACCAATGGGCCGCGATGGGTCTGCACCCGTTCCACCTGCCGCTCGGCATCATGCTCGACGAGAAGGACGGCAGAGCCACCCCGACCAGCATCTGCATCCGCTGCGATGCCTTCGACGGCTTTCCCTGCCTGCTCAACGGCAAGGCCGACGCCCAGGTGGTCTGCATCGATCCCACCCTGGCGCGCTACAGCAACGTGTCGCTGCTGACGGAGGCCTATGCGGCCCGGCTCGAGACGGCGGCCGACAGCAAAAGCGTGAGATACGTCCACGTCGACCGCGACGGGCGCAAGGAGCGCTATTCCGCCGACATCTTCGTGGTCGCCTGCGGGGCGCTGAGTTCTGCGCAACTCATGCTGCGATCCTCCGGGCCGGGCCACGACAATGGTCTCGCCAACGGGTCCGACCAGGTCGGCCGCAACTACATGCGGCATAACCAATCCGTGCTGATGGCCTTTCTGAAGCAGCCCAACACGACCGTGTTCCAGAAGACGCTGGCCTGCAGCGACTTCTACTTCAAGTCCGACGATTGGGACTTCCCGCTCGGCCTCATCCAGATGTGCGCCACGACCCATGGCGATCAGTTGCGCGGCGAGGAGGTGCCGCACTGGATGAATGACTGGCTGCCCCAGATGCCGTTCGACGCGGTCGCCAATCACGCGCTCGACTTCTGGCTGTCGAGCGAGGACCTGCCACGTCCCGAAAACCGGATCTACTACGACGGCGAGCGCACCAGGCTGGACCTGACCGAATCCAATATGGAGGCCCACCATCGGCTGACCAAGAAGCTCGAAGAGATCATGAAACGCTGCGGCGCGGCACCTTTCCTCATGGAGCGCAACCTCTATCTGGGCAAGGACATCCCCATCGGCGGCACTGCCCACCAGGCCGGCACGATGAGGTTCGGGACCGACCCGCGCAGCTCCGTGCTCGACACGAACTGCAAGGCGCACGAACTCGACAACCTCTATGCCACGGACGCGGGCTTCTTCCCGTCGATCGGCGCCGTCAATCCCACCCTGACCATCATCGCCAATGCCCTGCGGGTGGCCGACCACCTCAGGGAACGCCTCGGCGCCGCCGACAGGCCAGTGAACGAGCCGGCCCAGGGCAACAGCTACGTTCTGGCCGGCAGGTCTCCGGAACTGGAGCCGGTCTAGAACCCGGCCCCGCGACATCGACCCGACCAGCGAGGGGGCATGCCCGACGGCTTCGACATCATCGACAAGCGCTTCCAGAGTTTCGTCCTGCCCAATGCCCCGCTCGAGAAGCTCGGCGAGGGGTTCGGGTGGCTCGAAGGTCCCGTATGGTTCGCCGACCAGCAGGTTCTGCTGTTCAGCGACCTCCCGAACAATCGCGTCATGCGGTGGACGCGGTCGGGCGGCGTCTCCGTGTTCCGCGACCCGAGCGACTTCGAGAACGGCCACTACCGGGACATGCAGGGCCGGCTGGTGTCCTGCTCGCATCACGGACGCATCACCCGGACCGAACTCGACGGTCGCGTCGCGGTGCTGGTGGACCGCTATGATGGCAAGAGGCTGAACTCGCCCAACGATCTCGTAGTAAAGTCGGATGGCACCATCTGGTTCAGCGATCCGCCCTACGGCATCAACACGGATTACGAAGGCGGCAAGCGCCAGCCAGAACTGCCCGCCAACCTGTACCGCCTGGATCCCGGCGACGGCAGCCTCACGGTCGTGGCGGACGACTTCCAAGGCCCCAACGGCCTCGCTTTTTCGCCCGACGAGACGCTGCTCTACGTGGCCGAGACCGGCCGCCAGTTCGACGCGCCGCCGAAGCAGCATATCCGCGTGTTCGACGTCGCCGAGGACGGGACCAGCCTTCGGAACGGCCGGGAGTTCCACAAAGTCGAGCCCGGTTATTGCGACGGCTTCCGGATCGACGAAGATGGCAACCTGTGGAGCAGCGCCGCCGACGGCGTCCATTGCATCGGCCCGTCGGGCGACCTGCTCGGGCTGATCAAGGTGCCGTTCACGGTATCGAACCTCGTGTTCGGCGGGCGCAACCGGGCGCAGCTCTTCATCTGCGCGTCGCACACGCTCTACGCCATCTACACCAACAAGCGCGGAGCGCAGCGGCCATGATGCCGGCCGACACCGGTGGGGCGGCCCTTCGCGCGCGGCGCATCCTGCGGCTCGATTTCACTGTGGCGGATCTCGCGCACGCGCGACGCTTCTACGAGGCACTGGGGTTCGAGGTCCTCGGCAGTGCCGCGCTGGACGAGTCCGAGTTGACGCTCCTGGGCGTCCCCAGCGGGCGGGCCGAGCGGCTCGAAATGCGGCTCGGCCGGCAGGAGGTCGGGTTCGTGCGGTTCGATCCGCCCGGCCGGGCCTATCCGGCCGGCAGCACGTCGAGCGATCTGTGGTTCCAGCATATCGCGATCGCGGTGTCGGATATGGCCGACGCCCATCGGCGCGCCATGGCGGCCGGCGCGAGGCCGATCACTCAGGGTGGGCCGCAGACGCTGCCGGCCAATACCGGGGGCGTCACGGCCTTCAAGTTCCGCGACCCCGATGGGCATCCGCTCGAACTGCTGTTCTTCCCGGCCGGCGCGGGTGCCGCCGTGTGGCACGAGCCCGGTATCGCATCGGCCTTCCTCGGAATCGACCATACCGCGATCGCGGTTGGCCACACGGCCGAGGTCCAGGCCTTCTACGTGGGGCTCGGGCTCGCGGCGGGTGAACGCTCCCATAATCGCGGACCCGAACAGGAGCGCCTCGACGATGTCGCGGCGGTTCAGGTCGAGGTCGTGCCGATGATGCTGCCCGTGCCGCCGCCGCACCTCGAACTGCTCGGCTACGAGGTCGGCCGCCGCCGCCCGATGCCGCCGGAAACGCGGGCCGACGATATCTGGGCCACGCGGATCTGGATCGAGGTGGAGTCGCTCGACGGGGCGGCCGTGGACCGCACCACAGTGTTCAGGGACGGCACGCGGGCGCTCCACATGAGCGATCCGGACGGCCATGCGGTCGTGCTGGCGGAGCGCAACGCTTTTCCTGAGCAACGATGAGCCCGAACGCAAGGAGAAGGGCGAGGGCGTCGGGTGTCGGCGTTGAGGTCCGCTCCCGGCGTCCCGCTTGATGGATGGACGCTACCCTTGGACCCGTGGAGGTTCGCTGCCGCATCATGAAGGATGGACCCGATCTCGCGGGTTGTCCCTGCTGGGTTCCGACATCGCTGCCGCCCACACCATCGTCGCACGCACTCGGACTGGGCCTGAGCTTCGGCTCCATGTTGCCTGGTACACTCAGCCACAGTATACTTCCACGCCAAATCGAACGTCGGGGTGTCACGAATGCGTTTCGGATCTGGTGTGCTCGCTGTCCTGCTCGGTTTGCAGGCCACCTCCGTCCTGGCGGCCGACTGCGCGTTCGAGCCATTCAGCACGGTGCCGGGTGCCGACGTCTCGCTGCAGTGGACCGCGAGAAGTGGACGACCGTGCGAACTTCTGCTGAGGGTCGGGAACGGTATAGGGGCCACCAGCATGCTGGTGGCGCAGCAAGCCGCGAACGGCACGGCCGCGACCCCCACCTTGTCCAGCATCCGATACGTGTCGCGGCCCGGTTTCGTCGGGCGCGACCGCTTCGTCATCGAGAGAACCGCGGAATCCATGGCCCGCCGCGTGATCCGTGGCACCGCTCACTGGACAACCGATGTGAACGTCGTGCCTTGAAGCGCTGTAGGTTACCCGGCAATGCGATGGTTTCAGGCCATCCGGCTCAACCCTGCCGCAGCAACCTCGCCGGAGACGGTTGATCGACCGAGCCCGAGCTGGTTGACCTCCCTCCGTTGATGACAGGCCGGCCTCCACGAGCTTGAGTGCGGCTCGCACCTTGTCGGCGTCAATTGACTGGCCCGGACCACAGGCCGGCGCTGGGCCGAGGCATCCGCAACCGCGGCACCACGCAGATCGGTCCTCGAAGCCGGCGACGAGGGAATCCTGGCTCCGGCCGCTCGGACCGGCGACGCAGGCTTAGGGCATCCAAGAAATGACTGCTTCGGAAACCCGTGGCACTCGACCAAGCCATGGCGTAACGAGATGAAACGGATTCCCCTGGGATTCCTTCCATCCCGCGCCGCCGGGCGTTGGCGCTCGACACGACGAGGAGCGACACGATGACGGACCTGGTGTGGGACTCGCCCGCGGTGGTGAAGTGGAGTCCCGGAATGACCACCGAGCAGATCGGCGCCAGCGGCGACGACGCCGAGGCGCGCAGCTTCCCGACGCTGGCGGCGGCGGTGCGCTTCGTGATGGAGGAGCTCGAGCCGACCCCGCGCATGAACGTCGGGGTCTATCCCGAGCGGGGCAGCGCTCTCATCAACCTCGCCTATATCGAGCAGGCCTATCGCTCCGGTCCGCACGCGACCGACGAGCCCGGCGGCGCCGCCTGATCCGGAGCGCCAGGCGTTTTCCGCCCGTGAGCCTCGGCACGCCGTTCCCGCCTCAGAGCGGGAAGCGGCCCCGCGTCAGGTAGTCGATCAGCGTCATCCCGAAGAGGATGGCGACCCAGCAGAAGCCCAGCACCGAGTAGAGCCGGATCAGCGGCGGCTCCTTGACGATCTCCATCGAGAATAGCAGCACGATGACGATCATCGCGAGCAGCACCAGGATTTCGAGGATCCAGACCTCCGCGAAAGGCCTCCAAACGCCGAACATCACGTTGGTGGCGAGCAGCAGCAAGAGGCCGACGAAGCAGCGGACCGGGAGGTCCATCCGCTTCAGGAGGTCGCGCCTTTGCGCATCGGTCAGCGGCTTGCCGTCCATCGCCTCACCTCCCGATGACGTAGAGCACGGGGAACACGATGATCCAGATCAGGTCGATGAAGTGCCAGTAGAGGCCGAACACCTCGATCCGGTTCTGGTGCCGTGACAGGTAGCCCGGGGCGCGGGCCTGCAGGGCGAGGCCCGTCAGGAGCGACACGCCGGTGATCAGGTGGAATCCGTGCAGCCCCGTGGTGACCCAGTAGAGATTGACGAAGAGCGTCGATTGCTTGTCGCCGGCGAGCTCGAAGGGTTCGTTGAGGAACGGCGCCATGTGCTCCTGGATGTCGGCGTACCACTCGTAACCCTTGAGCAGCAGGAACAGCGTGCCGAGCGCCGCCGTCGCATACATGGAATAGACCGTCATGCGCTGCAGGCCGAGCCGCGACGATTCGATTGCGGCCGACATGGTGAGGCTGGAGACCATCAGCACGCCCGTGTTGGTGGCGCCGATCCAGAACTTGAGGTGCGCCACGGCCTGGTGAACGGATTCCGGGTACTGCACCCGCAGGATGATGGCGACCAGGAACAGCCCCGAGAAGAGCAGAAGCTCGGTGACCAGCCAGGCCCACATGCCGAGGATCCCGGCGTGGCGCTGCTGGTCCTCGGTGTTGAACTGCTCGATGACTTCGATGCCGACGCCCTCGGCCAGAGCTTCGCTCACGACTCGGGCGCCCTGTGGGCGTAGTCGTAGGCCTCGAAATCCACGACCGGTGGCTTCGCGAAGTTGTGGAGCGGCGGCGGCGATGTCGTCATCCATTCCAGGCCCTTGGCGTCCCAAGGATTGTCCGGAGCCTTCTTGCCGTACCACAGCGAGTAGATCAGGTAGATCATGGGGAACACGTAGGCGACGGCCAGGATGGTGGCGCCGGCCGACGACAGGATGTTGAGGAGCTGGAACTCCGCCGGGTAGACGTGATAGCGCCGCGGCATCCCGAGATAGCCGAGGATGAACTGCGGGAAGAAGGTTACGTTGAAGCCGATGAAGATCAGGAAGGCCGAAACCCGGCCAAAGGCCTCGTTGTACATGCGGCCCGTGAACTTGGGCCACCAATAGTGCAGCCCGCCCAGGAAGGCCAGCATGGTGCCGCCCACCATGATGTAGTGGAAGTGGGCCACGACGAAGTAGGTGTCGTGCACGTGCTCGTCGATCGCCAGCGTGGCCAGGAACAGCCCCGTCAACCCGCCCAGCACAAAGAGCCCGATGTAGCCCATCGCATAGAGCATGGGGGTGTCGAGCCTGAGGGCGCCCTTATGGATCGTGGCGGTCCAGTTATAGACCTTCACGGCCGACGGCACTGCCACGGCGAAGCTCAGGAACGAGAAGGTCACGCTGGCATATTCGCTCTGGCCGTTCACGAACATGTGGTGGCCCCAGACGAAGAAGGTGATCGAGGCCAGCGCGATCGTCGCATAGGCGATGAACTTGTAGCCGAAGATCCGCTTCTGCGAGAAGGCCGGCACGATCTCGCTGATGACGCCCATGCCGGGCAGCACCATGATGTAGACGGCCGGGTGCGAGTAGAACCAGAACAGGTGCTCGAACAGCACCGGGTCGCCGCCGAGCTTCGGGTCGAACACGCCGATCGCGAAGGTCCGCTCCATGACGAGCAGGATCAACGCCACCGTGATGACCGGGGTGGCGAGCAGGAAGATCAGGCTCGTCGCATACATGGTCCAGACGAAGATCGGCATGCGGAACCAGGTCATGCCCGGAGCCCGCATGGTATGGACCGTGACGACGAAGTTCAGCCCGGTCAGGATCGACGAGAAGCCCACGATGATGACCCCGACCAGAGCCAGCGACACGTAGCTGTTGGAATAGGTGGTCGAGAAAGGGGCGTAGAAGGTCCAGCCCGTGTCGATGCCGCCGAACAGCACCGCCAGCAGGGCGAAGATCGACCCGCCCATGAAGACGTACCAACTCGTCGTGTTGAGCCGCGGGAAGGCCAGGTCCTTGGTGCCGATCATGATGGGCAGCAGGAAGTTGCCGAACGTGGCCGGGATCGACGGGATGAGGAAGAACCACACCATCACGACGCCGTGGATGGTGAAGAGCTTGTTGTAGGTGTCGTTGGTGAAGATCGAGCCGTCCGGCACCACCAAGGCCAAACGCACCAGCCCGGCCGCCACCGAGCCGATGATGAAGAATGCCGTGATGGCGATGAGGTACAGGATGCCGATGCGCTTGTGGTCGGTCGTGAAGAACCACGACTTCAGCGTATGGGTGATGTGGAGATAGTCTTGGGGACTGTCGATGGTGCCGTGCGGCACATGCGAGTCACGGCGCGCTGCGTATGTCATCGGCATTCCCCGTCCTGAGGCCTGTGGCCTTGATATAGGCGACCAGCCTCAGCAGGTCGTCTTCGGCAACCACGCCCTTGAAACTCGGCATCAGCTGCTTGTAGCCGGCGATGAGATTGTCGTTCGGATTGAGGATCTTGTCCCGGATGTAGCTGTCGTCCGCCACGATCGTCCTGCCGTCCTCGAGCGGCACCGGCCGCCCGTAGAGGCCCACCAGCGAGGGAGCCCGCACCGTGGACCGGCCCTGGTGGCAGCCGGAACAGCCATAGGACGAGAACAGGGCTTCCCCGGCGGACGCCAGCGTCGTGGCGGAGCCCGACCGCCCGAGCCAGTTCTGGTAGTCGGACGAGTCCATGATGGTGATCGAGCCGCCCATCACCGAATGATCGGTGCCGCAATATTCCGAGCAGAACAGGTGGTAGACGCCGGGTTTGTCGGCCTTGAACCACATGTCGGTATAGCGATCCGGGATGACGTCCATCTGGATGCGCAGGGCCGGGACGTAGAGCGCGTGGATCACGTCTTGCGAGATCATGTGCAGCACGACGTCCTGCCCGACCGGCACATGGAGGTCGTTGATCTCCGACTGGCCGCCCGGATGCTGGTATTTCCACATCCACTGGCGACCGATGACGTCGACCTGCAGCGCGCCCGCCGGCAGCGTCTTGTGATCGATGAACATCCGCGCGCCCCAGAAGAAGAAGAACAGGGTCAGCACGAAAGGGCCGATCATCCAGGTCATCTCGATGGCGGAGGAGCGGGCCTCGCTGTGCTGGCGGTTGGCCTTCACGCCCTGGCGGTACTTGAACGCGAAATAGGTGATGGCGAGGAAGATCGGCACGGTGAGCAACAGCGTCAGCACCGTGAAGGCCAGGATCAGGTGATCGGCCTCGACGGCGCTGGCGGAGGCCGCAGGCGGCCAGATCGCGAGGGGGTTGGCGGCGCCGTTCATGCTCGGGGATCCTCGCGCGTCACGGCTTCGGTGCCGGCGTCGCCGCACCCGCCGACGTCGGAGCAGCGGGGGGTGCGACCGGCGGGGTCGGATCCGACGGGAGCGGAGCGGGCTCCACAGGATCCAGCGGCCGGCCGATCACCAGCGCCTGAGCCCTGGCGATCGGTATGCGGGCCGTCCGGTGTGTCGGGTCGGACCAGGCGTAATATTCCAGCAGCTCGGACTCGCGCTTCTTCTCGGTGGCGATATCGTGGAGCGGATGGTCCTGGAGACGAGGGCCGGGCGGCACGATCACGGCCGATTGCTGGGGGGTCAGCGGTGGCGACCGGCTGTCCGCGGGATGGTAGTGCCCCACCATGTAGAACAATCCCGAGACCGACCCGGCGATGATGGCGACGCTGAACACCATGACGCGTGCGAGATAACCGGCCCGTGTATCCTTGACCTCGTAGCCGAGCTTCTCGGATTCGGCATCGACCGGCAGGTGGTCTTCCCGGTCGTCCGCCTCGGCGCTGCCCCCCGCATCCGTGCCCTCGATGGGTTTCGGCGCGGGCGGCGGCCAATATTGCGTGCGCGGCGGCGGTTCCGCGGCCCGCGGCGCCTGCGTGACGTTCGAGGGCATGGCCTCGGCCCGCGGCGGGGCGGCGGCGGCCGTCGGCTCACGGGCGGCCTCGACTCCGCCTCGTCGCCTGACGCCGAAGATCACGCTGCCGAGCGCCATCAGGGCGCCGCCGAGAGCCGCCTGATGCCACGGTTTCGGTTCAGGCGGCGCCATGTCCGACCCTCCCCTGGTTGGCCGATGGCTCGCCCAGCATCATGACGGCGCCGATGCCGGTCCCGGCCGCCCCGGCGAGGCCGAGAACGTCCGCGAGCGTCAGGGTGAAACTGGACCGGAAGGCCGGCGTCACCAGCCACAGCATCTCGAACCCATGCATCACGAGGAGCGCCGCCGCCACCCAGGCCAGGAGCCCGGCATGGCGCGCGAAGCCGCGCGGCAGAAGGGCCAGGAGCGCCAGGGCGCAGAGGATGCCGGCCGAATATTCGGCCACGAGTCCGAGGCCGGCGGCACGGTGCTGGTACCAGATCACCTCCCTGGGCAGATTGGCCGACCACACGACGAGGTATTGCGTGAAGACCAGAAACCCCCAGTTGGCCAGCAGCACCGCGATCGCGGTCGACACCTGCTGGGTCGCGCGAGGATCGCGAGGGTCGGCCAAGAGGCCGCGCACGGCCCGGGGCCGAGGGCCGGAGACCGCCAGGGTGACGGCGAGCGAGACCGCGATGCTGCTCCAGGCCGAGATGAGGAGAAGCCCGAAGGCCGACGAGTTGAAGCTCGGCTCCACCGACTGGGCCCAGTCGATGGCCGCCAGTGTGCCCATCACGAAATGCAGCCCGAGTCCTCCCGCCGCCAGCAACGGCCGCCGGGTGTCGATGGCGCCGGATCCGGGCCGATGGGAGAACACGAAGGACAGCGCCGTCCACACGGCCAGCAAGACGACCGCCCGGACCACGAAGAAGACCGGCGTCATCCACCATCCGGGCAGGCCGTCCTTGGGGGCCGAGAGTGCCGGATAGAGCCCATGGATCCGCAGCAGCACCGGAATGGCCAGCAATGCGGCGAGCGGCATGACGGCGACGAGGCGGCGCAGCATGACGACCAGGAGCGTCTCCGGGACGTCGAGCAGTTCGCATCCCATCACGACCGGCAACGCGCCGAGCGGCAAGGCCAGGACGAACAGCCAGGCGCCGAGATAGGACGGCATCACGGTGACGCCGAAAAGCCCGAGCAGAAGGCTGGCCCCGAAGCCGACCGCCCCGATGCCGAGGGCCACGAGAGTCGGGCGGCTCACGCCGTGGTTCACTTGGCGGCCTCCAGAAGCGCGCGGTCATCGTCCGGAAGGTTTGCCGGCTTGGCATCCTGGCTCTGCTGCAAGGCCCGCACATAGGCCACGACGGCCCAGCGATCCTTCGATTTGACGCGGTCGGCGTAGCTGTACATCACGCCGTGGCCATTGGTGATGACGTCGTAGATGTAGGTCGCCTTGGCCTGTTCGAGCCGCGGCAGCCACAACGGCGGGGGCTCCGGGAAGCCGCGCTGCACGATCATGCCTTTGCCATCGCCGGACTGGCCGTGGCACGGCGAGCAGAAGATGTTGAACTCGTCGCGACCTCGCGCCACCAGCGACGCCGTGATGACGGCGGGCTGCGGTGCCGGCTCGTTCGGGGCGTCACGCGCCACGGTACCTGCCACGGGCTCGCGCATCGACGACTTGTTGGCGAAGAACGGGCTCTCGTCCCACTGCCTGGCCTTGTCCTGCGCCACCATGTTGGCGCGGTCGCAGCCGGCGAGGAGCAGCGCCGGCAGGACGTAGCCGATGAGGACGCGGCGCAGCGCGCCGAAACACGGCGGGACCCTCAACGCGGCACCCGCGTGACCCGGAGCGGCGGCTCGTCGAGCCGGTCCAGCGCCGATTCGATCGCGTCGAAGTCGAGCGGGCCGTCACGTTCGGCCACGGTCAGGAAGTAGCGGTCCTGGGTCACCCGCGTGAAGCCCGGGATGTTGAAGGCCGGGTGGTTGAGGCGCGGCAGGCGATTCAGGAACAGCATCGACAGATACACCACGAGCGCGCCGGTCATGAGCGAGAAGGAGGCGCTCGGCACCACGAAGGCGGGCCAAGAGACGAGCGGCCGGCCGCCGATGTTGAACACGTAATCGTAGGCGGTGGCGTAGACGCACATGCCCATCATGGCGGCGAAGCCGAGCAGCACCGCGCCGACCGCGATCAGCGACATCGACGAGGAGCCGAGCTCCAGGGCCTCTCCCATGCCCTGGATCGGCACCGGCGAATGGGCATCGAGCCGGCCGAGGCCCGTGCGGCCGAGCGCCTTCACGCTGGCCAGCAACGCGTCGCTGCTGTCGAATTCCGCCGCGACCGCGAAGACCGGCGCGTCGGCCTCCCTGTCTTCATCCGGCGACATGGTCGGCCCTCCCGCTCGCAACGGCCTCTCCCGCAGCCCTCCCGCGCGTGCCGTCGCGCGGGAGGGCTGCGATGCCGAGCAGGCTCAACCGGCGTACTTCGACGATCGACACCACGGGTAGGTAGCGCAGCGCCAGGAGCGCCAGAGTGAAGAACAGGCCCACCGAACCCAGGAAGGTCGCGATCCCCCAGATGTCGCTGCTGAAAGGGTGCGCCGCGGACGGCAGGAAATCGTGCTGCAGCGTCGTAACGATCACCATGAAATGGTCGCCGAACACGCCGCTCGACACGGCGGTGCCGACCAGGAAGATCATCAGGGCGGAGCGCCGCGCGGCCCGGAACCAGAACACATGGACCGGCAGCAGCGCCAGAATGACCATGTCCCAGAACGCCCAGGCGTGGGAGCCGACCAGGCGTCGGCCCATCACGGCCGTCTCGAAACTGTCGTTGCCCAGCAGGGTCGAGAAGAACTCGGCCCCGTAGCAGTAAAGATTGACCAGGCCCAGCACGAGCAGCAGCACCGCCATCACCTTCAGATGCGCGTCCGTGATCATGCCGTCGAGGCGGAAGATCCAGCGCAGCACCACCGCGGCCGCCGCCATGAAGGCGACGCCGGAGAAGATGGCGGTCGCCACATAGGCGAAGGGCAGCAGCGGATCGTGCCAGCCCGGCTCGACCGTGCCCGCGAACATCACGGCGGCCCCGGTCTGCAGCGAAAAGACCAGGAGCACGCCCGTCACGGCCACGATGCGGTAGGCCTGCAGCCAGCGGTCCCAATGACGCGCGGAACCTCGCCAGCCGAGCGCGAAGATGCCGTAAAGATAAGCCCGGTACTTGCCCCGCCCCGTCTCGCGCCAGCGCTCGATCGCGCGGTCGCGCAGGGTCGCCAGGTCCGGCAGGAGCCCGAGAGTCCAAAAGGTCAGTGCGACTATCAGATAGCTGATGATGTCGATGGCGTCCCAGTAGAGCGGGCTGCGGAACTGCGGCCACAGCAGGAAGGTGTTCGGATAGGGCAGGTTCCAGTAGAAGTACCACGGTCGCCCGAGGTGGATGATGGGATAGACGGCCGCGGCCGCAGCCGCGATCAGCGCTCCGGTCTCGGTCAGGCGATTGAGGGCGCCGCGCCACTCGGTGCCGAACAGCATCAGCATGGCCGAGATCAGCAGCCCGCCGCTGGCGATGCCGATCCACCAGTCGTAGCTGACGATATCGAGCGCCCAGGTGACGGGGATGTTGTTGCCCCAGACGCCCACGCCTTCGTAGAGGATGAACCCCAAAGACACGGCCAGAACGCCGAGCAGCCCCATGGCGGCCGCGAAGGCCAGCCACCAGCGCATCCGCAGGGGATGCCCGAAGGCGATTCCCGCCACGTCGAGGCCGACGGATGCGAAACTCTCGCTCGCGCCGATGAAGCGCTCGGGGGCGGCGTCGGCGATGTTGGCCATGGTCAGCCCTTCCGCATGGTCGTGGCGGACGACGGCCCGAGGCCCCGTGTCGCGGGATCGCCGGCATGGGCCGCCGGGTCGGCCGGTGCCAGTTCGGCCAGGTAGGTGGTGCGCGGCTTGACGTTGAGTTCGCCCAGAAGCGGGTAATTGCGGGCATCATGACGGGCCGCCCGCACGGCGCTGCCCTTGTCGTTGAGGTCACCGAACGTGATGGCCCGCGTCGGGCAGGCGGCCTGGCAAGCGGTCTTCACGGAGCCGTCCGCGATAGGCGCTCCCGACTTGTCGGATTCGATGCGGGCCAAGGCGATGCGCTGGACGCAATAGGTGCACTTCTCCATCACGCCGCGCGACCGGACCGAGACCTCCGGGTTGCGCTGCAACTGCGTGGCGGGCGCCATTCCGCCCGTATAGTCGAGGTAGTTGAAGTGGCGCACCTTGTAGGGGCAATAGCCCGAGCAGGCGCGTGTGCCGATGCAGCGGTTGTACACCATGAGGTTCAGGCCCTCCTGGTCGTGCAGCGTCGCCTCGACCGGGCAGCCGACCTCGCAGGGTGCGTCTTCGCAATGCATGCAGGGCACCGGCTGGAAGTGGGTGTCGGGATCGTCGAGCCCGGCGCCGGTCTTCAGGCCCGAGTAGTAGCGGTCGATGCGCAGCCAATGCATCTCGCGGCCGACCGCCACCTGCTCCTTGCCCACGATGGGGATGTTGTTCTCGGCTTGGCACGCCACCACGCAGGCGTTGCAGCCGATGCAGCTGTCCTGGTCGATCACCATGCCCCAGGCCCGGCCGTCGTTGTCCTTCGCGGTGAAATCGTAGAAGGACGGCATGTCATGGGGGGCGGCATCGACTTCTGGCGCGCCGATCCGGTGGACCTGAACGAAGTCGTGCCCCTCCATGGTCGAATGGTCCTGGGTGGTGGCGAGGCGCACGCTCCGGCCGAGCTTCGTCAGCGTCGCCCCGGGCCGTCGCCAGGGCGACGCCTCCTGCCGCAGCCGATAGGCCGAATAGCCGAGGCCGCTGAACAGCATGTCGGGGACGGCGCGGCCGTAGCCCAGGAACAGCGTCACCGTGTCGGCCGCCTGGCCGGGGAGGATCCACACCGGGCCGTCGATGCTGGCCTCGCCGACCGCGATCGACACCATGTCGCCATTGGCGAGCTTCTCGCGTTCGGCCAGTGCCGGGCTCAACGCCACGACATTGTCCCACACCACCTTGGTGAGCGGCTTCGGCAATTCCTGGAGCCAGCCGTTGTTGGCGAAAGCGCCGGACCAGATCGACGGATCCGGGCGGAACACCACATCGAGGGCCGGCTTACCGCCAGCCGAGGCCGCGGTGCCGAACCCGGGCTCGGCGATAGCGATGCCGGCCGCCGGCTTCGGCGGCACCAGGGCCACGCTCTCGGGCACCAGGCCCGTGTCGGCCACGAATCCGTCGATCAGCGCCTTGCGCCAGAAGACGTCGAAGCCGGCGGGATCGGCCCCGCCGTCGTCCCGACGCTTGCGCCACCCGTCGCGCAGGATGGTCAGGCCGGCGCGCGGCTGGGCGTCGCCGAGCATCGACAGCACCTCGGAGTTGCTGCGGCCGTTGTAAAGCGTCTGGATGGTCGGCTGGTAGAGGCTGACCGTGCCGTCATAGGAGCGGGCGTCGCCCCAGGATTCCAGCGGGTGCGACATCGGCAGATGCCAGTCGGCATAGACGGCGGTCTCGTCGACCGTGAGCCCCGTGTGGATGCGGAGCGGCACCTTCTGGAGAGCCTGGGCGAAGTTGAGGTCCGCCGGCGCCGTATAGGCCGGGTTGGTGTCCAGCATCACCAGCGTTTTCACCGACCCCGCCATCATGTCGGACACGAGTGCCGCGAAGGGTTCGGCCTCCGCCACCACCGGCGCAGTGAAGAACACGGCCTCGCCGTTGTTGCCGAGGCTGTGGTTCAGGCGGTGCACGGCCTCGTGCACGGCGGCCGGCTGGGACGTGCCTGCCGTGACGATGCCTCCGCCGCGCGCGGCGGCGAGCGCCGCGGCGGCGCGCGCCACCCAGGCACCGACGAGGTCGCCCGCGGCCGGTGCGGCGGGAGCCGCGATCGCGGCCTGGAGCCGGCCCACCAGGCCCGCGAGTTCGGCCGTGCCGACCGCGACGTGATAGTCGGCCTTGGCGCTGGTGAGGCTCGGCGTGGCGGCGGCGGAATGGAGCGTCAGCAACCGGCCCGCCCTGGCCGAGGCCAGGCGGGCGTCGATCCAGTCACGCGACATGCCGATCTGATGCGGGCCGTGATCGAGGAAGTCGCCGTCGAGGGCCACCACCACCTGGGCCTTGTCGAACCCATAGCGGGTCAGGAGCTTGCGCCCGAACGCGGCCTCCGCCCCCTCGGCCGCAGCCCCGCCGACCGGCGCGTGATCGTGCCACCTGAGCTTGGGGTAGACCTGCTTTAGAGCGTCGATCTGCGCCAGCAGAGTCGGCGAGGTGATCGGGCCGGTGAGCAGCCGCAGGCCCTCGCCGCCGTCCGCCTTGATGGCGCCGAAGCGCCCCACCATGGCGCCCTGGAAGTCTTGCCAGGACGAAATGCGGTCGAGGTAGCGCACCGCTTGCGAGCGCAGCGGGTCGTAGAGATCGAGAATCGACGCCTGGGCGAAGATATCGGAGCCGCCGCGGCTCCACGGATGGCTGGAGTTCCCCTCGACCTTCAACGGCCGGCCGTCGAAGGTCGTGACCGTGGCGCCGTTGCCATAGCCGTCGAGCAGCGTCGTCGACGTGTAGGTGAGCGGCGCACTGGGTTCGACACGCTCCGGGTTGCGGACGTAGGGGATCTCGACATTGCGCGGGTTGCCCTGGTCCGAACAGGCCGAAAGCCCCGCCATGGCGAAGGAGGCCGCCATCAGCCGGAAGAATTGCCGACGGTCGGGACCGTCGGCAAGCTTGGAGGCGGACGGGAATTCCTTCGCCAGGAAATCCCGGAAGGCGGGTGTTTCGGCCACGGCCTCGAGGCTGCGCCACAGGGCCGGGCCGGAGCCGTCGGCGAGGCGCGAGCGGAGATCGGCGATGTCGTGGGGGTTCGGCGCCCCCCCGTTGGCGCCGCGGGCGGAAAGCTCGGGGATGAGGGAAGTGTTACTCGGCATCAGCGGTGACAGATCGAGCAGTCGGTGAGCCGTCCGGGTCCGGCGATGTGATACTCGGCCACGAGCTGCGGCCCGATCTTGTCCTGATCGGCGGGCGGCGTCCATTCCATGTTCCAGACTTCCCCTTGCCGGCGAACGAAACGCTCGGGATGGCGATGGCAGTCCAGGCAGAACTCCATCTGGAAGGCATTGGCCCGATAGGTGAGTTGCATCGAGTCGATCGCACCGTGGCAGGACGTGCAGCCGATGCCTTTCTGGATGTGGATGGAGTGGTTGTAGTAGACGTAGGACGGCAGTTCATTGAGCCGGTTCCACACCAGCGGCATGTTGAGGGCAAGGCTCTCGCGCACTGGTGCCAGCATGGCCGAATTGGTCCAGATCTGCGAATGGCAGGTCATGCAGGTCCAGGTCGGGGGGATACCGGCCGTCTCCAGATATTCCGCCTGCTCATGGCAATACCGGCAATCGATGCCGAGTTCGCCCGAATGATGCTTGTGGCTGAACGGAACCGGCTGTTCGCGGGCGATGCCGACACCCGTGACGTAATTGGAACGCGAGAAGGCCGAGGCCGCGAACAGCACCCCGACAAGGCCCGCCACGCAGACCAGCAGGGTCAGGCGGAATACCGCGTCGGCCCCCGGCGCGAACAATTGCCGCAATTGCGGCCTCACGCGGCGGCCTCGGCCGGCTCACCGCTCATCGAGCCTGGCCTCATGCGAGTTTGCCTCTGCTATGCCAACGAACGCCGCCGGGCGACCTAAATCCGAGTTTTGCGCCGCTCGCCGCGAAAGGCAAGCAGCAGCACCGTGCCGATCACCGCGACCGTAACGATGCCGGCCAAGCGTAATACCTTCATGACGGCCAGCGTGTAGCGACCCGTCGCCGCATCGAAATGGAAGCAGATCAGCAGCAACGGCAGGGCCGCCTTGGCGATGCCGCCTGCCGACGCGACCGTGACGGCCGCGCGGAGGTCGCCCGCGTGGTAGCCCGCCCCCAGCACGTAACCCGACACCCGCCCCTCGGGCGTCAACACCACGAGGCCGGCAGGATGCAGGAACTGCCTGAGGTGAATGTCGTAACGGCTTTTGAAGCCCACGGCCCCCGTCACGGCCGCGAGCGCGCCCGCATCGCCGACCAGGAAGTGCCAGCCCGCCGGCGCGCCTTCCCCGCCGCCGGCCGCCCCGGGATAACGCTCCGCATCGTCGGCCTCGGCCGCGGACGCGTCGGCCCGGGTCTCCGCCGGGTCGATGCTCAAGACCGCGAGGTCGTAATCGGCGCCGGCTTTGATCCCGGCGTGGGATAGAGCCTCGAGCATGTCGTCCCGCACCACGGAGCACAGGCTTGGGCAATGGAAGTAGCCCAGCGCCAGGATGATGGGCCGTTTACCGTAGAGATCGCCGAACCGCAGGTGGCGGCCGTCCGCCTCGGTCAAGAGGGCGTCGGCCGGCACGACGGCGCCGGGATGCTGCGCGAAGGCATAGTCGCCCTGATCCTCGGCCCGCGCCGTCAGGGTCGCGGCCAGCATCAGCAGGGCGAAGAGCGTCATCCCGAGCTTCATGACCGTGTATCCAATAGGGCAGATCCGGCTGGATCGCCATGGTGGCCCGCCACCACGAGGGCGTCCCTCGATGCAGCTCAGGGGCGGCCGGCGCGCGGTCGCGCGGAGGTTGCGATCGTCCACAAGGCGCGGGCCGCATGGTCGACGGCCAGCCGCGGTTCGCGGCGCACGAGCGCGATGGCCTCGCCGAGCCTGACGATGGTGCGGGCCAGCGCGTCGCTGCCGAGCGCCGCCATCTGCCGTTCGATCGCGACCTTGCGCCGCGGTGGGCCGAAGCGGAACGGCGTTTCGGCGCCGGGCCCGGCCAGCACGGCCCGGTGCAGCGCGTTGGCGTGCCGCAAGGCCGCGCCGAGCAGCAGCCCGGCCTCGACCGGTCCGAGATGCAGCTTGCCGATGGCGGCATCGAGCCCGTTCATGTCGCCCCCGAATGCGGCGTCGACGGCGTCGTCGTTGGCCTGGGCGGAGGCATCGGCCACGGCCTCGACGACATGGTCGGCCGTGATCACCGCAGCCCCGTGCGCGTAGAGCAGGAGCTTGGCGATCTCGGAGCGGCTCGCGAGGCGGTCCGACCCCAGCAGCGACACGAGCAGGGTCCTGGCGTCGGCGTCGATCGTCATGCCGACGGCGGCCGCCTCGGCGTCGACCAGGCGCGCCAGGTCGCGCTCGTCATCGGGGTAGCACTCGACGGTGGCCGCGATCCTGCTGCGCTCGACACTTCTGCGCAGGCCCGAGTCCTTCTTCAGCGTCCCGGCCGCGAACACCACCGGACAGGCGTTCGGCACCGACAGGAGGAGGTCGACCGCGGCTTCGACCTTCTTGCCGGCGGCACCGTCGACCAGCACGGCGCGCCGGCCACCGAACAGCGGCACCGTCCGGGCCTCGTCGGCGAGGCGCGCGGGATCCCCCGCGAGATCGTCGTCCGTGATCCGGACGAGCTGGAACGGGTCGGCCGGATCGTCGACCAATGCCTTGACGAGGCGGCGCACGCGCTCGCTGACGAGCCCGACGTCGGGGCCGTGGACCAGGAATGCCGCATAGCTGCCGATGTCGCGCCCGAGGAAGCGCTCGGCCTCGTGGGTCTTGATCGCCACCATGACGGTTGGTCTTTCACGTCAGACGAGAGAAGCCGGGGACTCAGGAGCAGAAACGGCCAGAAAACCCCGACCCGGATCCGCAGCCGACGGGGTCATCGCGTGTCCGTCTCAGGCATCGGCACCGAGTTGGTCATAGCCCTTGAGCCGGTAGATCACGGCTGAAACCAGCCAACTCGCCACGAATACGCCGATGATCACGAAGCCGACGCTCCCGAAATTGTCGTTCAGCGAGCCGATCGATTCCCAGAACCCGCCTTTGAGTTCGAGTTGGTCGCCGATCAGGCCCAGCGCCTCGATCCCGCCGACCATGAGGGCGACGACGATCGAAACGGCCGTGATGGTCATGTTGTAATAGAGCTTGCGGATCGGCTTCAGGAACGCCCAACCGTAGGTGCCGAGCATCAGGACGCCGTCGGTCGTGTCGATCAGCGACATGCCGGCGGTGAAGAGCGTCGGAAATACCAGGATCGACCAGATGGGCAGCCCCTTCGTCGCCTGCGCGGCAGAGATGCCGAGCAAGCCGACCTCGGTCGCCGTGTCGAAGCCCAGACCGAACAGCAGGCCGAGCGGGTACATGTGCCAGGAACGGCTCAGCATCGCGAAGACAGGGCGGAACAGCCGTGAAAGAAGGCCGCCGCCGGCCATCAGATGGCCGATGTCCTCCTCGACGTAGCGGCCGCCGGCCTTGACGTGCTGGAAGGTGCGCCAGACGGTCCGCAGCACCAGGATGTTCATCAGCGCGATGGCGAACAGGAAACCGGCCGAGACTAGCGTGCCGAGCACGCCGCCAACCGCCTTGAACGCCTCGAACTGGTCCTTGAACGCCGTAGCGGTGAGCGCGATCGCGACGGACGCCAGCACCACGATGGTGGAATGGCCCAGCGAGAAGAAGAAGCCGACCGCCACGGGGCGCTTGCCATCCTGCATCAGCTTGCGGGTGACGTTGTCGATGGCGGCGATATGGTCGGCATCGACTGCGTGGCGCAAGCCGAAACTATAGGCCAGCAGCGCCGTACCCAGCAGGATGGGGTGGTGTTGGAATGCGACCAGCGCCCAAACCCAGGCCGCGATGTTGGCCGTGATGAGCACGGTGTAGATCGCGACGACCTTGCCCCGAACGTTGTTGGATCCGTCGTCCATGACGCGTTGAAGGATGTTCGGCATCGCGGATGGCTCCGTTCTCATGCTGACCCTCGAGGCACGGACGGGCGGGCCGGCGAGACCTGGAGAAGAACGCGTATCACGGCTTCTCGTCGTTTTGGACGGCCCGGTCGGTCCCCGCAAGGGCCGCGAGACGAAGGACCTCGACGCCGTTGTCGTGCAGCCAGGCTGGGACCGGGTTGGCGGCTGCGAAGTTCCCGGCGGATCAGTGGTCTTCGATCACCGACCCGCGCAGGGCCGCCAGGGCGTGCATGGGATCGCGCAGCGCCGGATAGAGAGACGTGTAGACCGAGAACACGGCATCGTAGCGCGCCTTGCGGGCAGGGTCGGGCTCGGCGCGCCGCACGAGGGTGACCCATTTGTCGTCTGCATTGCGGGCGATCAGCCCGATGCCGACGGCCGCCAGGCGCGCGGCTCCGAGCGCCGCCTCGACGTCCTCGCGGATCGTCCAGACCGGATAGCCGGTGACGTCGGCGATGATCTGCATCCACAGGTCCGACCGGGCTGCGCCGCCGACGACGACGAGCCGGGGGTCGAGCGACACGGCACCCCGGGCGCCCGCCTCCATGTTGTGGCGCAGAGCCAGGGTCACGCCTTCGAGCACGGCGCGGTAGAGATGGGCGCGGGTGTGGAACAGGTTGAGGCCAACGAAGGCGCCGCTCGCCTGCCCGTCCCAGACGGGCGAGCGCTCGCCCATGAGGTAGGGCAGGAACACGACGCCATCGGCGCCGGGGCCGACGGCCGCGGCGCCGTCCTCGAGGATCGCGTGGGGGTCGCGGCCGGCGAGGCGGCCGGCCTCCACCTCGGCCTGGCAGAACTGCTCGCGATACCAGGACACGCAGGCCCCCGCCGTGGCGGCCCCGCCGAAGACATAGAGGTCGTCGTCGGCCCGCGTCACGTAGGGCATGGCGATCAGGCCGTGAGCCGCGTCCGCCTGGGGTGCGATGTAGCCCCAGCACATGCTGGTGCCGATCATGGCCACGTGCTGGCCCGGGCTCACGACCCCGGCCGCGTAGGTGGCCACCGCGGCGTCGACGCCGCCCGCCACCACGGGCGTGCCGGCCGCGAGCCCGAGCCGCGCCGCCACCTCGGGCCTTAGCCCGCCCACGACGTCGGTGGAGGCGACGAGCCGCTCGGGCATCAGGCCGTGCGGCACGCCCATGGCGTCCAGCATCTCGCGCGACCACGTCCGGCGGCCGATGTCGTAGAACCCGCCGATGTTTCCCGCCGAGGAATGGTCGATCGCGATCTCGCCCGTCAGGGCGTGGATCACATAGGCGTTGGGAGGAAGGAAGAACTTGATCCGCTCCCAAATGTCTGGGCGGTTGTCGCGCAGCCACAGGATCTTGGTGAACCCGTAGTAGCTGTCGACGCCGTTGCCCGTGACGGCACCGAGGCGTTCGAGGTCGACCTTGTTCCTGACCCATTTCACCTGCGCTTCGGCGCGCCGGTCCATCCAGATCAGGCAGGGATGGAGCGGCCGCATGTCGGCATCGACCGGGATGCCTGAGCCGCCGTAGAGGCTGGACACACAGACTGCCTTGACCGAAGCCGGCGCGACCGGGGCGCCCCCGGCGGGGCCGGCGGCCTGCACGACCGCCTCGAGGCAATGTTCCACGGCGTCGAGCCATACGTCGGGCCATTGTTCGGCCCAGGACGGGCGCGGCGTGTCGGGCCCGTAGCCCTTCGACGCCTGCGCCAGGATGACGCCGTCCTGGCGGACCAACAGCGCCTTGGTGCTCTGGGTGCCGATGTCGATCCCGATCACGTGGTCCATGGTGCTTGCTCGCCGATCCTTGAGGGCTCCTGCGCCGCCCGTCTCCGCGGCGGCGGAGATGCGGGGGGCATCCGGGCCGAACCGCTCGCCGTTCGCCCGTCAGAGATCGAGACTCTGGGGCAGGATGACGAGGTCCCGGATCGTGATGTTCCTCGGCCGGGTCAGCATGAACAGCACGGCGGCCGCCACTTCCTTGGGCTCCATCAGGCTCCCGGACGCCAGCGCGTCGTCCAATTTCTCCTTCGGCCAGTCGCTCAGAAGGGCCGTCACCACGGGGCCGGGCGCGACCGCACCGACGCGGATCCCGTGCCTGGCGACCTGACGTCTCAACGTATGGACGAAAGCCTGGACCGCATGCTTCGACGCCGTATAGATCGGCTCCAGGACGACCGGAACGAGGCCGGCCACCGAACTGGTCACGACGATGTCGCCGGTCTTGCGCTCGACCATGTGGGGCAGGACGGCATGGATGGATCGGAACACGGCATTGACGTTCAGGTTCAGCATGCGGTCCCAAGCGTCCGGATCGCCGCCGAGGACGTCGCCCCCGACGTAGGATCCCGCATTGGCGTGGAAGATATCGAGTCTCCCGGTCTTCTCCAGGATTCGCGGCATCATGCCGGTCACGCTCTCCGGATGGGTCAGGTCGAGCACGAGAGGGATCGCCTGGGTCCCGAGGTCCGAACAGACTTCCTTCAGCTTGCCCTCGGCATGGTCGATGAGCACGACGCGAGCACCGGCCGCCAGCATGGCCCTGGCGCATTCGAGGCCGATCCCAGACGCCGCACCGGTGATGGCCGCGACCGTCTCCGATAGTTCCTGGCCCATATCTGTCCTCTCTCGATTGACTTGTCCCGGATGAGGTGACGCGATCAGCAAGCGGGCGGGCAAGCCGTCATCGGACGCCGTGACGCCGGCACTTGAACCGCCTCGCGTGAGCCTGCCGGAGCCTCACTCTTCGCAGACCGGCTTGCAATCCCGATGCGCTGGCAGGCGGCGGCGCCTGCGGAACGGGGCCGATGCTCAGGCACGGCCGTGGGACACGCGCGACCGGCGCGCCAGGGAGTCGACGATGACCGCGATGGCGAGCACGCCGCCGGTGATCATGTAGCGAAGCGAGGACGACAGATCGAGCAGCGTCAGCCCGCTCGCGATCGACTGGATGACGATGATGCCGACGAGAGCGGAATAGGCGCTGCCCCGGCCGCCGAACAGGCTCGTCCCGCCGATGACGGCCGCCGCGATCGCATCGAGATTGACGTCGCCGGTGCCGGCCTGCTGGCTCGCCGAGGCAAGGCGGGCGGAGGACAGCACGCCGCCGATGGCGGCCAGCATCGAGCAGAGCATGAAGGCGCTCGTGTAGATCAGCCGGACATTGATGCCGGAGCGGCGCGCCGCCTCGCGGTTGCCGCCGACCGCGGTAATCGAGCGGCCCCATTTCGTCCGTGTCAGCGCGTAATTGGTCGCGACCACGAGGCCGACGAAGAGCCCGAACATCCACGGGATGCCGCGGTCCTGGTTCAGGTAGAAGACGATCGCCTCCAGCACGACCGTGACCGTCACGGCGCGGAACAGCAAGCCGCCGAGCGACGGCGCAGACAGCCCGGCCTCCCGCCGTCGCGCGGCGATCCGCATGCCGGCCGCCAGAGTGACGACGCCCGGAAGTGCCGCGACCACGTAGGCGACGATGTGGGGCATGAACAGCGACTGGCCGAAGTCCACCACGGGCGAGCCATAGGGCAGATTGATCGATCCGGTGTCGCCGAGGATGTAGAGCTGCAGCCCGAGGATCGCGAGAAGACCCGCAAGCGTGGAGACGAAGCTCGGCATGCCGAATCGATTGAACAGGAGGGCATAGAGAAAGCCGATGGCCGCGCCGACCGCCATCGCGGCGAGGACCGCGAGCCCGACCGGCCAACCCTGGTTGACCCAAAGCACGCCGACCATGGCCGAAGCGAACCCGCTGACCGAGCCGACCGATAGATCGATCTCGCCCACCATCAGGATGCAGACGATACCGAGCGAGATCACGCCCACCGTGGACGAGTCGTAGACCAGGTTGACGAGGTTGTTGCTCGACAGGAAGATCGAATTGAGGCTCTGGAAGACCGTCCAGATGATCGCCAGTCCGACGATGACCGGAAGCGACCCGAGGTCGCCCGAACGCACGCGATCGAAAAACGCGCGGATCGCGCCACCGATCCCCTGCCGGTGCTCGACCCGCTCGTCGCTGCGGTCGAGCAGCGGCGCGGGCTGTGCACCCTCTTTGATGTCGGTGCTCATGGACGCTCTCCCTGCGCGAGCTCGCTCTGGGCCTGCCGGCGGTTGGAGCGACGTGAGACGGAGTTGTCCGAAGCGCCCGTGATGGCGCTCACTAATTCCTGGTTCGACGAGTCGGGATAGAATACGCCGTTGTTGCGTCCGAGCCGCAGCACGACGATCCGATCCGCGACGGCGCGGACGTCCTCCATGTTGTGGCTGATCATGACGACGCCGAGGCCGCGGTCGCGGACCCGCTCGATCAGGTTGAGCACTTCGGCAGTCTGCGCCACGCCGAGCGCCGCGGTCGGTTCGTCGAGGAGGATGAGCTTCGGGTCGAGGAGAAGCGACCGCGCGATCGCGACGGTCTGGCGCTGCCCGCCCGAGAGCGAGGCGACCGGTTCGCGAACGCTCGGGATCCGGGCCGAGAGCTCGCGCAGGAGCGTCCAGGCCCGGACCTCCATCGACACCTCGTCGAGCTGAAGCGGCTGCAGCTCTTTCCCGAGGAAGATGTTGGCCACCACATCCAGGTTCTCGCAGAGCGCGAGGTCCTGGAAGACGGTCGCGATCCCGAGCGCCAGCGACGCACTCGGGCCGTCGAGGGTCACCGGCTCTCCGCCGAACGATATCGTTCCCGCGCTCGGTTGAAAGACGCCCGCGAGGATCTTGACCAGGGTCGATTTCCCGGCGCCGTTGTCGCCGACGAGCGCCACGACCTCACCGGCCCGCACGTCGAGGTCGATGTCGGTCAGAGCCGAGACGGCGCCGAAATGCTTGGAGATGCCGCGCAAGCTGAGGACCAGATCGCCCTGGGGCTCGGGCCGCTGGAATCGGTCGGTCACGCGGGGCCACCCTTTCCGGTCAGTTGGGTCAACAGGATCGTCGAGACCGTCCATCCACCCCGCGAGGCAGACGGACGGTCGGGATCAGGAGGTCCGCACGGTCACGTTCAGGGCGTGAGGCCGAGCTTTTTGCAGCCTTCGGCATAGCGGCCGGTGCAGAGCTCTGCGGAGGTCTGGATCGGCTTGCCGTCGATCGTCTTGTCGATGATCTCGGCTTTCAGATTTCCGGCCGTGACGACCGCGGGTGTGAACAGTTTGGAGGGCGTATCGTACAAGGTCGTCTCGGCCTTGGGGGTCTCGCCCGACAGGAGGGCGACCGCGATATCGGCCGCCGCCGCCGCGACGATCTCGCTCGGTTTCGAGATGGTGTTGTACTCGTCGCCCGCGATGATCAGCTGCAGCCCGGCGATGGTCGCGTCGTTGCCGGTGACCGGAGGAACCGGATTCACGCCCGCCGCCTTGAAAGCCGCGACAGCGCCGCCGCCAGTGCCGTCGTTCGCGGCGACGACACCGACGATCTTCTTGCCGAAGCGCGAGATTTGCCCGCTGACCCACTGCTGGGCCTTAGCCGGCACCCATTCCGGGGTGTCGTATTCGGCGAGGGTCGCGTAGCCGCTGCCCTCGAGGCCCGCGTGGATGCCCTTCTTGATGAGGCCGGCAGCCGCGTCCGTGGGAGAGCCATTGACCTCGAGGATGCCGGCATCGGTCGTCGGCACATTGCTCGCTTTAAGATGCTCCACGAGCGACTGCGCGATCGCCTTGCCGATGGCCTCGTTGTTGAAGGAAACGTAATAGTCCGGCTTGGCGGCCGGAACGGGCCGGTCGTAGGCGATGATCTTGATGCCCTGGGCCTGAGCCTGCTTGACGAGAGAGGTGGCGGCCGTCGAGTCCACGGGATCGATGATGATCGCCTTGGCGCCTTGCGAGACCACCGAGTTGAACTGCTGCTGCTGGCGCGACGCATCCCCGTCCGCGTTCTGATAGAGAACCTCGCAGGTCGGGCAGAGCTTCTTCATTTCGGCCACGAAGCCGGGATGGTCGTGCTGCTCATACCGCGTCGAGCCCTGATCGGGCATGAGGAATGCCACTTTGACCCCGGAGACAGCGGCGGCCGACGCGGCGGTCCCGGTCAGGAGAGATAAAACGAGCGCCGCCGCGCCGGTCGACGTCCATGCGACTGATGTCATTCGGTGTTCTCCGTTTCGAGGAAATATGGCACGAGGCCGCCCTGAGCTCGTCGGGCGACGTCTGAGACTCTGTCTCCGGGGCAGACCGTCGAAACAGAACTGCACGGCAACAGAAGTCGGGAATGAAACTGCCGACCCGTCGAGACGAGGTCAGCCCGGACAACAAGGCTCCGGCACTCTCCGCGAATACACGACGCGGCGGCGGGAGGCCGTCATCTCCGTCGCACTTTTAGGTCCGCATCATGCCGCAGGCAGAGCGGACCGGTTCAGGGGTCAGCAGATGAGGTGGTCAGGAAAGGCGTGATTTGCATCGATGTTCGCTCCCTGGTTCGACGTCGGTCGTCGGTGCGGTCGGCTTGGGCCAACTCTTGCAGTGTCGGTGTAGACGGTGTCCAACACATAGACTACCACATTTCAGGCGTGATTCCGATAGTCTCTTGCGTTCCTTCTGACGTCCGTGTCAACGTAGTGCAGGCCAGCGGGAACGAACGCACGAGCGGGACCCTCGGTGGACGGTCAGGCAGCCGATTCGAGCCGCATGCCTCTGCGGTAGAGGTTGCGGAACTTGGACGGCGGCATGCCTTTGACGGCCAGGAAGTGCCGATTGAAGTTCGATACATTGTTGAAGCCGACCTCATAGCAGATCTCAGTGATCGACAGGTCGTCCTGCGTCAGGTGTTGACAGGCCAACTCGATCCGCAGTGAAATCACATATTGGACGAAATTGATCCCAGTGTGCTTCCGAAAACTTCTCGAAAATGCACTGACGCTTTGACGCGCGAAGCTGGCGAGCTCGGCTTCGTTCAGGTCTTTGGTGAAGTTCTGGCCGATATGTTGGACAGCGACATTCATGGATGTCGACATGTAACCGGATGGGTCGGCCCTGAAGGTGGCACTGGCGACCGGTACGCGCTCATGGCAGCGTGCGATGAGTTCGAGGATCTCGACGAAGAGCACGATCCGGCGGCCATCGCGAGCCCGCAGCAGCTCAGCCATCAGGGGCTGCACGCGTTCGGTCAAGGCACCCGTGAATCGAACGCCCCTGAACGACTCTCGCAAGAGCGGCTCGACGAAACGCAATTCCGGGAAGGTGGCCATGCATCCGGCCATGAAGCTGTCCGTGAATTGCAGCACCAGACAGCGCTCGTCCACGGACACGCCCTGAGGCACATCACTGATCCAGTTGTGCGGCAGGTTAGGCCCGACGAAGACGAGATCACCGGTCCGAAACGGTCCGATATGGTCTCCGATGTAGCAGTTGCCCTCGGTCGAGGTGACGAGATGCAGCTCATATTCCGGATGGAAATGCCAGCGTACCGTCCGATACGGATAGCCATGCGACCAGATCTTGAACGATTGGTCGTCGCGAACCTGGACCAGTTCCAGATCAGGCTCCATGATGGCCTCCTCACCAATTTGCCCGGGATCGCCATGACGATCGCCTGGTGCCCGGAAAGGGTCCGACGGCAACGTGGCGCCCTGGATCGACGTTCCTCTCGAACCCGCTCGTGCTGCGTGCCGCAGCCCAGATCGACGCTGTGCCGAGTGGGGCGCGCGGTCAGGATGGGCGCTCCGGAGGAGGTGCACCACATCTTTTGCAGCGCATCATCGATAGTTTTTTGCGCGATTGCCCGTCGCTCTCGGGGGCAGGCAGGCGCGTGGGGGCACCCCCGCCAATGTCGTGACGGCATCGAATGCATGCACGAAGCGATCGGCGCATGCTCCGACCATTCGAACTTTCGCGCGACCCGTGCTACATTCGATCATGCACACCGAACTGCCCGTGCCGCGCGCGATCCTGGTCGGCATCCAGGTTCCGAACGTCGACGACGTCGCGCATGCCGCGAGCCTCGAGGAACTGGGCCGGCTCGTGAAGACGCTCGGCTTCGAGGTCGTCGGCGTGTTGTCGCAGAAGCGCGACGCGATCGATGGCAGGACGGTGCTGGGCAAGGGACGGCTCGACGAACTCGCGGCCATCACCCGCGGCACCGGCGTCGTCCCATCCCGGTCGTTCCAGCACAGATCGAAGGCCCGCGAGCGCTTCGAAGGCGTCGAGAGGACGATCCTGGATGATGGGCAGGCCGAGCCCGATCCGGAGGCGCCGTCGGCGCCGGAATACGTGATCGTCGATCACGAGATCTCGCCGAGCCAGGCGCGTAATCTCGAGCGCGCAACCGGCGCGCAAGTCCTGGATCGGGCCGGCGTGATCGTGGAGATCTTCCATCGTCACGCGCAGAGTCGTGCGGCGAAGCTGCAGGTGGAGCTGGCGCGACTGCAGTATCTCCTCCCCGGATTGCGGGAATCCTCGGCGGGGAGCGGGCGGCAGCTCGGCCCCGGGGCAGGGGAGTCGGACAGCGACCTCGATCGCCGCAAGATCCGCGACCGTCGCGCCGAGCTGACGGAACAGTTGGACGAGATCCAGCGGAACGACGACCAGCGTCGTTCGGCGCGTCGCGATCAACTTCGCGTCGCGCTCGTCGGCTATACGAACGCCGGCAAATCGTCGCTCATGCGGGCGCTCACGGGTAGCGAGGTGCTGGTTGCCGACAAGCTCTTCGCGACGCTCGACACGACGGTGCGGGCGCTGCAGCCCGAAACGATGCCGCGCATCCTCGTTTCGGACACGGTCGGGTTCATCAAGAAACTCCCGCACGATCTGGTCGCGTCGTTCCGGTCCACGCTCGCCGAAGCGCTGGAAGCGTCACTGTTGCTGTTCGTCGTCGACGCGTCCGATCCGACCAACGAATCGCAGCTCGAAGTGAGCCGCTCCGTGCTGCGCGAGATCGGCGCCGACGTCGTGCCGTCACGCCTGCTTCTGAACAAGATCGATCGCGTGAGCGAGGCCGAGCGCGCGGCCCTCCGGGCCAAGCACCCCGACGCGATCCTGCTCTCCACTACGACTTTCGAGGATGTGGCTGCGCTGCGTCGGACGATCGTCGCGTTCTTTGAGAGCGCGATGGTGGAAGACCAGCTGATCCTGCCCTATGCCAAGCAGGGGCTGCTCGGCGATGTCTATGAAACCGCCCGCGTGCTGTCCGAGGACTACGACGCCACCGGCCGGATCCTGCATGTGCGCGGCCTGCCTGGCGCCATCGCCCGCCTGAGAAAAACCATCGCGGCCGCATGAGGTTACGAACCGAAGTCGCCGGCGTCAGAATCGGTGCGAGATGCCGGCCGCGACCTGGAAGTCCGGCGCGTCGCGGTTCAGCCCGATGAAACCACCGACATCGAGCTGCGTGGTGGGGGTCGCCAGATAGGCCAGGGCCGTCTCGAACGTATAGGTGTCGGGTGTGAGACGGTCGGCGTTCACGATCGAGGTGAACTCGATGCTCGCGGTCAGGTGGTCGACGCCCGGTACGGCATGCGACAGGTTGGCGAGATTGGTGAAGCTCGCGAAGGTGCTGCCCGCCCCGCTATGCAGCGACTGCACCCCGGTCTCGAGGACGAGGCCGAAGTCGGACGGCAGCGAGATGTTCAGAGGCGCCAGCACCCCGCCCTCGACCTTCGGATCGCTGAAATGCCGGTCTCCGCTGGGGATCGTCACGAAGGGCAGCACCGAGAACGCATAGGTGCCGCCGTCGTCGCCGAACACGCTGTACCTCGCCCGGAGCGTCACGGGTCCTGTTCCGGTGTCGCGCTCCAGCCGCCGGCCGGTGCCGTTGGCCGTGGTCCGGTCGGTGAGCAGGCCCGTGGTCAGAAGGTCGAATTCGAGGTACTGCGTGAGGCCGAGCCTGATCTCGGGATCGAGCGCCTCCAGCGTGCGCGTGGTGGTGAGGCGATCGCTCGACTGCGTGAAGAACAGGAAATCGCTCTCGACCTGCAGGCGCCCCGCGTCCACCGTGTAGGGCGTCACGGCGTTCAGTGGGCGATCGGGCGAGAAGCTCCGCAGCGCGCTGTCCGGCGTGGGGTTGAAGATGCTGTAGCCCGACTTGTCCGGCGTGGCGGCCGCCTCCGCGCCGAGAGCCTCCCCGGTGAGGCAGACCGCGATCACGGCCCAGGCTGCGACGAGCAGACCGCGGTGCGGGGAGTTACGCTCGGACATGGTCTTTGGCCTTCCCTGATGGGGCACGATCGCGGACCGGAGATCCTCATCCTCCGGGGCAAGCCCATGGCGGGAGTTCCGCTCCGAGATTCAGCGAGCCTCGGCCTCACCACGGTGTCTTCCTCATCGAAAGATTCCCCGTGGCTCGCACGGTGATTCTGGTGCCGAGGAACTCAGGATAGCCGATCCCGTGTAGACATCCTATGCAGGAACGCGGCGGACGATGTTAGAATGCTGTGGGCCTGTAAAGCCACGTCGAGATGCGAGCGCCTCCATCGCGGCTCGTGCAGGGTCGCGTCCGAGGCCGAGCTGTCGCCGGCCCTGAGGGCCGGTATCCGGGTCGCAAGGATCGGCCATGCGAGGGAGGAGACCACACCATGCCCACGACCTTGAAGGGCCCGGCGCTGTTCCTGGCGCAGTTCGCGGGAGACGCGGCGCCTTTTTCGTCTCTGGACGCGATCTGCGGCTGGGCCGCGGACCTCGGCTACAAGGGCGTGCAGATCCCGACCTGGGACGCGCGCCTGGTCGATCTCGCCCGCGCGGCCGACTCCAAGACCTACTGCGACGAGGTCGCCGGCACGGCCGCCCGCCACGGACTGGCCATTACCGAGCTCTCGACCCACCTCCAAGGCCAACTCGTGGCCGTCAACCCGGCCTTCGACCAAGCCTTCGACGCCTTCGCGCCCGAGACGCTGCGCGGCAAGCCCGCGGCCCGGCAGCAATGGGCCACCGACCAGCTCACGCTGGCCGCCAAGGCATCGCGCCACCTCGGCCTGTCGGCCAGCGTCTCCTTCACGGGCGCGCTGGCCTGGCCCTTCGTCTATCCTTGGCCACAGCGTCCGGCGGGGTTGATCGAAACCGCGTTCGCCGAACTGGCGCGGCGTTGGGTGCCGATCTTCGACGCCTATGACGAGGCCGGCTGCGACCTCTGCTTCGAGCTGCATCCGGGCGAGGACGTCTTCGACGGCGCGACCTTCGAGATGTTCCTCGACGCGGCCGGCGGGCATCGGCGATGCAACATCAACTACGACCCATCGCACTTCCTGCTGCAGGGCCTCGACTACCTCGCCTTCATCGATCTCTACCACGAGCGCATCAGGGCGTTCCACGTCAAGGACGCCGAGTTCAATCCTACCGGCCGTCAGGGCTTCTATTCCGGCTTCCAGCCCTGGATCGAGCGCGCCGCACGGTTCCGCTCGCTCGGCGACGGGCATGTCGACTTCGGCGGCATCTTCTCGAAGCTCGCGCAATACGGTTTCGACGGCTGGGCGGTGCTGGAATGGGAATGCTGCCTGAAGCACCCGGAGGATGGCGCGCGCGAAGGTGCCGACTTCATCGCGGCCCACATCATCCGCGCGACCGACAAGGCCTTCGACGATTTCGCCGGCGCGGCAGCCGACGAAGCCCGCAACCGGCGCATGCTGGGGATCTGACGAGGCGCATGTCGCGATAGCGAAGGCTCCGCCATGGCAACACGTGGAGGCCCCGCAGCGACGGGGCCGCCAGGACCAGGGGAGGACAGTGTGAGCGAAGGACGAAGCGAAACGCGCGGCCGGCGCATCCGGCTCGGCATGGTGGGTGGGGGCGAGGGCGCCTTCATCGGCGCCGTGCACCGCATCGCGGCCCGCCTCGACGACCGCTACGAGCTGGTGGCCGGCGCGCTGTCGTCGACCCCCGACAAGGCGGCCCGGTCGGCCTCGGCGCTCGGCCTCGACCCGGACCGTGCCTATCCCGACTACGTCGCCATGGCGGCCGCGGAAGCCGCGCGGCCCGACGGCATCGAGGCGGTCGCCATCGTGACGCCGAACCACGTCCACGCGCCCGCGATCCGCGCCTTCCTCGACGCCGGCATCCACGTCGTCTGCGACAAGCCACTGACGGTGTCGTTGGAGGAGGCGCGCGCCCTCGCGGCGGCGGTGGACCGCTCCGGCCTCGTCTTCGCCCTGACCCACAACTACACCGGCTACCCGCTCGTCCGCCACGCGCGCGCTATGGTGCTGGGCGGCGAACTCGGCGAGATCCGGGTCGTGCAGGTCGAATATCCCCAGGAATGGCTCGCCGAGGCCATCGAGACCACGGGGCAGAAGCAGGCGGAATGGCGCACCGACCCGGCGCGTGCGGGCGCCGGGGGCTGCCTCGGCGACATCGGCACCCACGCCTTCAACCTCGCCGATTTCGTCACCGGACTCGATCTCCACGAGCTCTGCGCCGAGCTCTCTACCTTCGTGCCCGGGCGGCGGCTCGACGACGATGCGCAGGTCATGTTGCGCTACGCCAATGGGGCGCGAGGCCTGCTCTGGGCCAGCCAGGTCGCAATCGGCAACGAGAACGAACTCAAGCTGCGGGTCTACGGCACCAAGGGCGGGATCGAATGGTCGCAGCACGACGCGAACCAGCTCGCCTGGACTCCGCTCGGCGGCAACCGGCAGGTCGTGACGCGCGGCGGTCCGGGAGCGAACGCGGCGAGCCGGCGCGTGTCGCGCATTCCGGCCGGCCATCCGGAGGGCTACCTCGAAGGCTTCGCCACCCTCTATTCCGAGGTGGCCGAAGCCATCCTCGCGGCACGCGGCGGCAAGGCTCCTCCAGCCGAGGTCCTGTTCCCGACGGTCAAGGACGGCGTCAAGGGCCTGGCCTTCGTCGAGGCCGCGGTGCGCTCGTCACGGCAGGGTGGGGTCTGGGTGAAGCCGTGACGCCGAGCCGGCGCGAATAAGGGCTTGACGGTGAGCGGCATTCGATCGGACATCTCGGGTCCGAGGCGGCGGTCAACGCTGCCCGACCGACGACGGGGCCAGGGTGTTCGGCCCGGCTCGCGGGGGAGGACGCCGTGGCAGCAGGTTCGGCCGGATCCGAAGACGAAACCGCGCCCGTGCTCGAGGCGCGCGGCCTCACCATGAGCTTCGGGACGGTCGCAGTGCTGAGCGACGTCTCTCTGTCGTTCGACGCGGGCGAGGTCCATGCCGTGATCGGCGAGAACGGCGCCGGCAAATCCACCCTCATGAGGCTCTTGTCGGGCCACCTCGCGCCGACGCGCGGCGCGATCGCGGGCGAGCCGGTCCGGTTCACCGGCTCGTGATCGGCGGTGCCGGCATGAAGGAGATGATCAAGCGCGTGGCCGACGGAGACCCGATCATGCCGGTGGACGTGCTCTACCCGCCCGCCATGGTGGCGACCGCCATGGAACTGACGGTTGACAACTTCTACGACCAGGTGCCGGTGCGGGGCCGCTTCATCCTCGACGCCACGCTCGTCACCAAGGCCAACGCCCAGCAGTTCTATTATCCGGACTCCCCCTTCTGACGGCCGCGCCGCATCGGTCGAGGCGGCCGATGCTCCCCATGATGGTCCGGATGTGCCGAGTCCCAGCCGCCTCGCGAATGAACCTCGCTTCGGCCGTTCCCGCGACGATGCAGATCACCGAGGACGCTTCGAGCCCATCGTCGATGGGCCGGTCGTCCTCGGGCGTCGGAACCAGGACCGGACTTCGGCCGTCGGTTCACGGAGGCCTCGCAACGGTCCGCGAGACGACCCTGTCGATCGCGCATCCGTACGGCACGACAAGGAGACGCCGGAACTTGTCCCTGTATCGACCGTTCAGTCGACTGAACCCTACTGGCCCGTACACTTGACGAAGACCCCGCCGTAACTGCCGACCTCGAGAGGCGAGACTGCCGTCATGAGTCAACTGCCGGGCCCCGACGAAACCGTCGACCTCTCCGCCACCGCCAACCCCTTTGCCGATGGTGCGCCCATTGCGGCTCCGCCCGCAACAGTCTCGACGTCGTTGGCCCGTGGTGTGGCTGGGCGATCCGAGGTCATCCCGGTTCTCGAAGAGACCCTCGAGGTCTCGAAGCGGTCCGTCACCACGGGCCGGGTCCGCGTGTCCACGCATACGGAGACACATGAGGAATCGGCCGAACTCGAACTCGACCGAACCGCCGTGGATGTGGTCAGGGTGCCGGTCGGACGGATCGTGGACGAGATGCCCAAAGTCCGGAACGAAGGCAGCACCACCATCGTGCCGTTGGTCGAGGAGAGACTGGTCGTCGTAAAGCAGTTTTTCCTCAAAGAGGAATTGCACATCCGGCAGGCCGTGACGCGCGAAATGGTGCGGCAAAACGTCGAACTCAGACGGCAGCGGGTGGTGATCGAACATCTCGACGCGGATGGCCACGTCGTCGATCCCGGAGGCGCCACGTCGCAGGGCTAGACCGAGAGAGGCCAAGCGGAATATCCGCGTCCGCCTATGCCGTGTGGTGGATCTCGACCGTCAGATGCGACAGGGCGGGGAAAACCGCGAGGCGCTCGCGGTAGAACCCCACGCCGCGCGGCTTCTCCGTGACGACCGACACGATGGCCCCGAGGTGGCCTGGTCCGAGTCGCCAGACGTGCAGATCGGCCAGGCGGTCCCCCTGCTCCTCCACGACCCGCCGGATGCCGTCCTTCACGGTGGTGTCCGGCTCCATGTCGAGCAGGATCGCGCCCGTGTCACGGACGAGGCCGTAGGACCAGCTCCCGATCACCATGGCCCCCACGATGCCGGCCAGCGGGTCCATCCACAGCCAGCCGAAGGCACTGGCCATGATCAGACCGACGATGACCAGCACCGACACGGCAGCGTCCGCCATGACGTGGACGAAGGCGGCCCGCATGTTGTTGTCGCGGTGCACGGCACCATGGGTGTCGTGACCGTGGCGATGCTCCGCGAAGACGACGGGGTAGTCGCGCCCGCCCACCCGGATATGCGCCGTGAAAGCGTGCGGCTCCGGGATCTCCTCGACGCTCTCCAGGTGATCGCCGCGGTCCTGCACCGCGAAGAGCTGCCGGGCGCCATCCGGCCGCACCGTCTCGATCGTCACGGCCGCGGCGGCCGGCAAGGCGCCGTCCTGCGCGCGCATGCGGAACACGGGAGGATGGTGGTGCTCGAACACGCTCAGCGCCAGGAGCCCGTCGCGCGTGACGATACGGTGCTCCTCGTCGTCGTCATGCCCGCCGCCGGGCGCGTGATCAGCCCGTGCGAATGCCCATGATGATGGCGCCCGCCACTCAAGAGCCACACGCTCGCGACATTCACGGCGAGGCCCAAGCCCGCGATGGGGATGGCCTCGCCGAACCGGATCGAGACGGGGGAGAACAACCGAAGGACCGCCTCGTAGCCGATCAGCAGCGCGATCATCGCCAGCACGACGGCGCTGGTGAAACCCGCGAGGTCGCCGAGCTTACCCGTGCCGAAGGCGAAGCGGGGGTCGCCGGCGTATCGGCGGGCGAAGCTGTAGGCCAGCGCCGCCAGCAGAAGGGCACCGGCGTGGGTGCTCATGTGCAGGCCATCGGCCACGAGCGCGATGGAGCCGAACAGCAGACCGCCGCCGATCTCGGCCACCATCATGCAGGCGCAGAGCGCGATGACGGCCCAGGTCCTGAGTTCGGCGCGGCCGTGGTCCTCGCCCAGGAAGACATGCGGGTGTTGGCCCGGGAGGGCGGACATCGAGGGAGCGGACATGCGGACCTGCCTACTTCAGATAGGTGCGGACGACCGCGAGGAGCTGCTCGGCTGCCTCCTGGTCGAGGGCGCCCGGATGCTTCTCCGAATCGACCAGATGCGTCCGGACATTCCTCGACCACCTCCGCCATGAGCCCCGCCATGGCGGCGCGCGTACTGGCGAGCAGGTGCATGACCTGTTCGCACCCCGCCTCGGCGTCGAGGGCACGCTCCACGGCCTCGACCTGGCCGCGGATGCGGCGCACCCGGGCCAGCAGCTTCCCCTTGTCGCGAACCGTGTGGGTCATGAGCATCCAGTAGCATAGGCCCCCATCCTATGCAAAATACGTCAGGCTGGCGGCTGCCCGGTTCGAGGGTCCAAACCATCAAAGTGGCGGCCCAGTCGAATTCGACAAAGAGCGCCATACAATCAACATTCGAAGAGACGCGGTAGCCTTAATAAAGCTTAAGCAGATTGCGCGGGACGACTTATCTTGACGATCACGCCATTGCTGTGGATCTTGCAAGTGGACCATCGCAATCCTGATGGGGACGCTCCATCAAGAGAGGATTTGCGGTGGCCCATAGTTGCTTCGACGCGGGAGCTGCACTCGCCTTTCTCGACGACCTCGCGGTCCGCTGCGAGAGATCGGGTTCGCTTCCGATCGAGCCGGCCTGGGAAGCGGCCTGGATCGCCTGTATGACGCGCGATCGAGGTCACGCGGCCATCGCCGAAGCCGCGCTCGTCTTGGTCATCAGGGAAATGAATCGGCTGACCGCGCAGGTGCCGCGACCCTCACTGCCGCTTGTCGGATGGATCCCCGGCCCGTGACGGCCGCCGTGTAGACGCATGCGGTCGCGGTCGCGCGACGGCCCTACCACAAAGTCGCCGCGGCCCGCGCGGACCACTGCTCGTCGTAGCTGGCGCCCCCCTTCCCTCCGGACCATTACGGCGCAGCGGGAGCGAACGGCATGGCGCGTCGCCGCGCGCCTCGGGATCCCGGCACCCGCCGCGACCTGGGCCGGATGACGGGACCTTTCTCATGTCACGGCCCCGGGGGCAGACGTGTAGCGGTCGGCCTTGGGGTCGACGGACGCCGAGGGCCGGTCCGAGCAGACGTCCCCATCACGCGGGACCGTCACGACCCTCAGCGGAACGGCGGCTCGTCGAAGGCGCGCAACTTGCGCGAATGAAGCCCGGCGCGGTCGCGGCGCAGGCGATCGAGGGCCGCGAGACCGATCAGCAGGTGCTCGCCGACGGCACGCTCGTAGAAGGCATTGGCGGCTCCGGGCAGCTTGATCTCGCCGTGCAGGGGCTTGTCGGACACGCAGAGCAGCGTGCCGTAGGGGACCCGCAGCCGGTAACCCTGGGCCGCCACCGTGCCGCTCTCCATGTCGACCGCGATCGAGCGCGACAGGTTGATGCGGCGCCGCTCCTGCGAGAACCGCAGCTCCCAGTTGCGGTCGTCGTAGGTCACCACCGTGCCGGTGCGAAGACGGCTCTTCAAGGCGTCGGGTGCCTCGCCCGTGACCTCGGCGGCCGCGGCCTGGAGCGCCAGCTGCACCTCGGCCAGGGCCGGCAGCGGCACGTCGGTCGGCACCAGTTCGTCGAGAATGCGGTCGCGCCGCATATAGCCGTGGGCCAGCACGTAGTCGCCGATCGTCTGGGACTGCCGCAAGCCGCCGCAGTGGCCCACCATCAGCCAGCAATGCGGGCGCAGCACGGCGAGATGGTCCGTGATGGTCTTGGCGTTCGAGGGACCGACCCCGATGTTGACCAGCGTGGTCCCGTGAGGCGCGCCGTCCGGGTCGCGGCCGACCAGATGATAGGCCGGCATCTGGGAGCGGTGCCACGGCGAGGCCGCGATCACGGCGCCCGGATCGGCGCCTCCGGCTTCGGCCCGCTCGACCGCCAAGCCGCCCGGCAGCACCAAGCGATCATAGCCCCCGATACCTTTCGCCAAGGTCTCGAGGCCGAAGCGGACGAACTGGTCGACGTAGCGATGGTAATTGGTGAGCAGGATCCAGGGTTGCACGTTGCGCCAGTCCGATCCCGTGTAATGCACGAGACGGCGGAGCGAAAAATCGATCCGCACGGCGTCGAACAGGGCCAGCGGGCGGGCGCCGCCGGGCTCCTCGGGCTCCCATAAGCCGTCGGCGATCTCGTCGCCAACGGTCGACAGGAGTGGGACGGGGAAGTGCCGGGCGAGGTCGGCCGCAGTGGCGCCGCTTTGGGCGAGGTCGGCGCCGGGCTCGACCACGTAAGGGTAGGGGATCTCCTGGGCGCTCGATCCGACCTCGATTGTGACGCCGTAGTCGCGCACCAGCGGGCCGAGCTGTTCGAGGAGGTAAGGCCGGAAGTAGTCGGGCTGCGTCACCGTCGTGACATAGGTGCCGGGTCCCTGCAGCTTGGCGGTGGCGCGCTTGATGCGCGGCACCGGACCGTCAGGCGCGTAGGTGAGGCGCAACTCTGGATAGCGAAACTGCATGCGCACGCCCATGTCGGGCGCGGTGCCGTCGTCGAGGAAGCGGGCCAGTGCGGCCTGCAGGGCATCCGTGGCGCCGGCATGGAGCTCTCGAAGGCGGTCGACCGCGGCTTCGGGCGACGCCATGGTCTCGGTCGGTCTGAGTTCGTCCGTCAGCACAGGGCGCTCCCGGTGGCGCCGGCGGGCGCCGGTCCCCGAGGACCTTGGCACTGTGGGCGCCGGAGCGCAAAGCGGGTCGAGCCTTTGCGGCGGTCGCGGAGTCAGCTCCGGGCCGCGGCGGTCGCGCCCCCGGACGCGATCAACACGCCGCCCCCGGCGCGCTTCGCCCACATTGCCGCGCGCTTTGTGCGCAGCACCTTCGAAGCCCGTGACGCCGCGAGCGCATAGGCAGTGTCGGTGCCGCCCACCACGAGGCAGAAGGTGGCGACCAGCAGGGTGGCCTGGGTGGCGTAACCGCCCTAGGGGCTGATGAACTGCGGCGCGAAGGCGACGAAGAACACGATCGTCTTCGGATGGAACGTCCCGACCACGACATTGCCCGCGAACGCAGCGCGGGCGCCCAGCCGGGGCGTCGCGCCATCGTGCCGGGGAGCGCCGCGGCTCCGCGCGATGATCAACAGGCCGAGACCGATCAGGTCGGCGGCCCCGGCCCAGGGTCGCGCAACATCTATGCTTCAACCAGGCCGGCCCTACTCCTCGGCCTGCGCCAACATCGCTTTCAGCAGGGCCTCGCGGAACTCCTGCGGCACCGTGCGGTCCATGGCGTCCCTCACTCGGCGCAGACGGCGACGCTCGTCGTAGAGCTGGTCGAGCAGGCGCAGGACGATCGGCAGGGCGTCGTCCTGCAGCCCGAGTTCGTGGCGAAGGTCTCGGATCAGGCGGAGGCGGGCCACGTCGATCTCGCGGAACAGCCATGTCCCCCGGTTGCCGGCCGGACGCACCCAGTCCTGGTCGATCCAGCGCTCGACATCCGCCCGATCCAGGCCTTCGGTGGTGACGATCAGCGCGTCCAGGGTCATCATGGCGCGGCCCCCAGTTCCTTGCGCGGGTTCCAGAAGGGCGTGTCCGTGCGCTCGCGCAGGAAGGCCGCCAACCTTTCGTCGGGCGGTCCCAGGACGACCCGCAAGGTCACATAGGCATCCCCTGCCGGGGATCCGCCCGAGGCGGGAACCCCCTTGCCACGGAGCCGGAGCTTGGTGCCGGTGTCGGATCTCGGTGGGACCGTCATCGTGACCGGACCGTCGATGGTCGGCACCGTCACCGGACCGCCGAGCACGGCCTCGGCCAGCGTCACGGGCAGGTCGAGATGGATGTCGCGCGCCTCGCGCCGGAACAGCGGATGCGGCGCGACCTCAACCTCGATCAAGGCGTCGCCGGGCGGCTCGCCGGGGCCGCCCTTGCCGCGAAGGCGCAAGACCTGACCGCTGTCGAGCCCGGGCGGGATGCTCACGTCGAGGCTCCCGCCCTCCGGCAGGAACAGCCGCTGGCTGGTGCCCCGCACGGCATCAAGGAAGGGTACGACGAGAGAGTAGCGCCGGTCGGCGCCCTTCCGCGCGTCGGCGCCGTCCCGCATGCCGGCACGGCCTCGCGCGCCGAACATGCCAGAGAGGATGTCGCCGAGATCATCGTCGTCGATGCCGAACCCGGCGCCGTAGTGCATGCCTCCGACCCCTTCGGCATGCTCGCGGTAGGACCGCTGCCCCGGCGGCGGCCCGGAGGGAGGGCGCTCATGGCCCGCGGCATCGATCTCCCCGCGATCGAAGCGGGCGCGGCGCTCGGGGTCGGACAGAAGGTCGTTGGCGGCGCTGACCGCCTTGAACTTCTCCTCGGCCTTGGCGTCACCTGGATGCAGGTCGGGATGCGAGGTCTTGGCGAGCTTGAGGAAGGCGGACCGGATCTGTTTGTCGGTCGCGTCGCGGGCAACGCCGAGCACCGTGTAGGGATCGTCCGCCATGAGAGTTCCACCGGCAAGCTCAGCGACTCCCGGGTGGAGTCTCGATCCGCCGATGCCGCCCCGCCACAACGCCCCGGCACCTGCGGTGGTTCGTGGGGATCCGGCATCGCTCCCTGGGCGGACGTCGACCTCAAGGAGGGCCTGCTCGTTTTCCAGGCGCGGGGGCGGCACCGCGCCGTGACCGCGAGGAGCGAGCCGGATCGGTCGCTCGTACCCAAAAAGGCGGGACGGCACCCACCGCAACCGCTATACCGCCTCCGCGCCGCGATGATAGAAGGCCCTGATCGGTCTTGGCGTCACGAGCTCGTCAACGGCTCGGCGGCGCGATCCGGCCGATGTCCACGTCGATTGAAGGTACGATGTCCCGTTTCCTCGGTTTCGCGCTCGCGTTCGTGTTTCTTTGGTCGGGCCAGGCGTGGGCGCAAGCGCCGGATAGCGTCTGGCTCGAGGACCTGACGTGGACCGAACTCCAGGACCTGATCAAGTCCGGCACCACGACGGTCATCATCCCGGTCGGCGGTGTCGAACAGAGCGGGCCCGACATGGCGCTGGGCAAACACGACGTCCGCGCGAGAATCCTGTCCGAGAGGATCGCGCGCGCAGTCGGACATACCCTGATCGCGCCGGTGGTGGCCTACGTGCCCGAAGGCAGCACCAATCCGCCGACCTCGCACATGCGTTTCCCCGGCACCATCACGGTCCCGGCCGACGTCTTCCGCAAGACGATCGCGTCGGCCGCCTCCAGCCTCAAGCTGCACGGCTTCAGGGATGTGGTGCTGATCGGGGAGCACGGGAGCTACCAGGGCGACCTCAGCGCAGTCGCCGACGAGCTCAACCGGACATGGGCCGCGACGCCGGTCAGGGCGCATTTCATGCCGGAGTACTACCGGAACGCCACGACCGACTTCTATCCGACGCTCAAGAGCCACGGCTTTTCGGCGACCGAAATCGGGACCCATGCCGGCGTTGCCGACACGTCGCTGATGATGGCACTCGATCCCAGGCTCGTGCGCGAGGAGAAGCTCCGGAAGGGCCGCGGCCTCGACGCCGCGGAGGGCGTCTACGGCGACCCGCGACGCTCCAGCGCCGAGATGGGCAGGTTGGCCGCCGAGGCGATCGTGGAAAAGACCGCCACGGCCATCAAGGCCGCCGTCGACCGCCCTCGGCACCCGTAATGGTCGTAAACGATCGATCTGGGGCTGGCGGCGAGCGTGAATGTGCCCGGACGTCATCACGCAACCTCGGCGCGATGCCGCGGCTAACCTCAACCTTTTCACCGGAACGATCATGCTGAACCGTCATGTGGGAGCGGGAATCCGCGCCCTCGTCCTCCTTGCGGCGGCTTGCTGGTGCCTGCAGAATGGCGCGAGCGCGCAGACGCCCGCGGACCTGCCGGAATGGCGGCAGCAGCGGGATGCAACCGTGCAGCCGGTCGACATCTATGCTCATGCCACGGCAGCTCAGCTCAGCGCAGCCGTCGCGGGAGCGCTCGAGCGCGTCTACGTCCCCAACATCGCGTCGCAGGACGTCTCCGTCATCGACCCGGCCACGATGAAGGTGGTGGACCATTATGGTGTGGGCCGGGGTCCTCAGCACATCGTGCCGTCATGGGATCTGAAGACCCTCTGGGTCACGGGCAGCGCCAAGAGTGCCAAGATCTGGGGAAGTCTCGCGTCGATCGATCCTCGAACCGGCAAGCTGCAGCAGATCCTGCCGATGGAGGACGCCTACAACATGTATTTCACGCCGGACGGCGCGTCCGCCATCGTGGTTGCGGAATCGAGGCGGCGCCTGGAGTACCGCGATCCGCACACGATGAAGCTGCAGGGCTCGCTGACCATCCCGGAGTGCGTCGGCCTCAATCACGCGGACTTCTCGGCCGATGGCACGACCGCCATCTTCACTTGCGAGTTCTCGGGCTCGCTCGCCCGGATCGACGTCGCCGGCCGGAAGCTGCTCGGCCTGCTGAAGTTGGCCAAGGGCGGCATGCCCCAGGATATCCGTCTCTCGCCCGACGGCCGCGTGTTCTATGTCGCCAACATGATGACGGACGGCGTCAGCCTGATCGACGCGGACAGCTTCAAGGAAATCGGTTTCGTCGCGACCGGGATCGGCACCCATGGCCTCTACCCCAGCCGTGACGGCAAGAAGCTCTACGTCTCGAACCGCGGCTCCCATGCGGTCGGAGGGCCGCCACACGGCAGGGGAAGCGTCTCGGTCATCGATTTCGCGACCCGCAAGGTCGACGCGACCTGGCCGATTCCGGGTGGCGGCAGCCCCGACATGGGCAATGTCAGCGCCGATGGGACGCGCCTCTGGCTCTCGGGCCGGTTCGACAACGTCGTCTATGCCATCGATACGGGGACCGGTCAGGTCGTGAAGATCCCGGTCGGCCACACGCCGCACGGGCTGACGGTGTGGCCGCAGCCGGGCCGATATTCGCTCGGCCATACCGGGATCATGCGGTAACGCCGTGCTGGCGGCCGGCCGCGAGGTCTCCGGCGCGCCACTACATGCGGGCCGGAGAACAGTCCCCGGCCGCGGGCCATCGTTTGCCTCAGCTCGACTTTGTACAAAACCGAAGGTGGTGAGGTATGAGGCGGCTCGTCGTCCGGTGAATCACTTGGCCGCATGAGGGCAGACTTGCTTGTCCGGCGTGGGAGGATTCGAAGCCTGGGATGGAGCAACATCCGATCCCCTGCGTGACGCCAGCCTCTGGCGATCCCGTTCCTGACAGTCTACGCAACTGGTTGGGGGTCTTCCAGCCCTGCTTCACGGCGCTCAGTTGGGAGCGCGTGTTGGTGATCGTCATGGGCGCTGTGCTCGCTCCGGGCAAGCGCACGATCACCGCCTGCCTGCGCATGACAGGACGGGCGGACGCAGGCGATTTCGCCAGCTACCACCAGCTCCTCAATCGGGCGCGGTGGCGGTCCCTGGCCATGACGCAGGTCGGTATCAGCGTTCGACCTCGGTGCGGCTCCAGCCTCTTGCGAGCGAGGACCACGCGGCTGGTCGAGGGAGCATCATGGCGCCTGTCGTGACCCTTCGACCGAGATGTGCGAAAACCGTCCGGCGCGAAACGAAACCGGATGGCGCTGCGCGGACGTTCGCGGCAAGACGAACGTTGGAACCGGCGTGCGGGGGACCGGCCGGCGGACCGCACCCGTGGAGGCGGACCAGAGGGAGGACAACATGGCACTCAAGATCGGCGTGATCGGCGTCGGCATGATCGGGCAGGATCACATCCGCCGGCTGTCGACGGTCCTGGCCGGAAGCGCGGTCGTGGCCGTGACCGACGTCGATGCCGAGCGCGCCAGCGTGGTCGCGGCCGGCATCCCCGGTGCCCGCCACCACGCGACCGGGCAGAGCCTGATCGACGCTCCGCAGGTCGACGCCGTGCTGGTGACGTCCTGGGGTCCGTCCCACGAGGACTATTGCGTCGCGGCGATCCGGGCCGGCAAGCCTGTCTTCTGCGAGAAGCCGCTCGCCACCACGCAGGAGGCCTGCCTGCGCATCATCGACGCCGAACGCGCGGCCGGCCGCCGCCTCCTGCAGCTCGGCTTCATGCGCCGCTACGACGCGGCCTACCGGGCTCTCAAGAGCACGGTCGCGAGCGGCGCCATCGGCACACCCCTCATCATGCACAGCGCCCACCGCAACGCCTCGGTCCCGCCGCACTACACGAGCGACATGGCCATCGTCGACACGGCGGTGCACGACATCGATATCGCGCGCTGGCTCCTCGACGACGAGGTCGCCGAGACCATGGTGGTGGCGCCGCGAAAGTCGAGCCGCGGCGGCGCGCTCGACGATCCCTTGGTGATGCTGCTGCGCATGGCGGCCGGCGCCCTTGTCGACGTCGAGATCACGGTCAACATCGCCTACGGCTACGACATCCGCGGCGAGATCGTGGGCGAAACCGGGGTCGCGACCATGGCCGAGACCGCGCCCGTGCTGGTCAAGCGCGAAGGCTCCTTCTCGGGCCGCGTGCCGGAAGACTGGCGGGAGCGCTTCGTCCGGGCCTATGACGTCGAGCTGCAGGAGTGGGTCGACAATTGCGCCAAGGGCACGGTCGAGGGCCCGAGCAGCTGGGACGGCTACGCCGCCACCGCGGTGACCGATGCCGGCCTCGCGGCCATGAAGACGGGCGGCTGGGTGAAGGTCCAACTGCGCGACAAGCCGGCGCTCTACGCCTGACGGGGGACGCCTCGGCGCCCGAACGATGAGGTCCGTGCCATGAAGATCGCGCTCGACCCCTACATGCACCGCCACGTGCCGCTGCTGGACTTGCCGCGCTTCGTGGCAAACCTCGGCTACGACTACATCGAGCTGTCGCCGCGGGCCGACTTCCTCGACTGGTGGGTCAACCCGCGCACCTATCCGGAGCGGACCCGCGCCTTCAAGCGCGCGCTCGCCGACGCCGGCGTCAAGCTCGCCTCGCTGCTGCCCATGTACCGCTGGGCGAGCCCGCACCCGGTCGAGCGCCTCGCCGCCATGCGGTACTGGAAGGCGGCCATCGCCATCGCGGTCGAGATGGAATGCGACACGATGAATTCGGAGTTCGGCCGCGGCCCGTCGCCGAACTTCGCGTCCTTCAACGCCTGCTGCGCGGGCGGCACCACCGAGACCTGCGAATCCGCCTTCTGGGACAGCATGGACGACCTCGTGCCGATCTTCGAGCGAGAGGGCATCACGCTCAACATCGAGCCGCATCCGGAAGATTTCGTCGAGACGCTGGCGCCCGCCGTCGACATGGTCCGCTCGATCGACTCGAAGAACGTGCGCTTCCTCTATTGCGCGCCCCATAACTTCTACTTCGGCGACGATACCGCCAAGATGATCGAGACGGCGGCGCCGGTGCTGGCCCATGTCCACGTGGCCGACACGTTCAATCACAAGGCCTCGTCCGGCTTGCGCTACATCGTCAACCCGCCGGGTTCCACCGCGCGGGTGCACCAGCACCTGAACATCGGCGAAGGCGAGGTCGATTGGGACGCCTTCTTCGGCACGCTGGCGAAGGTCGGCTTCGACGGCATCATGACGGCCTGCGTGTTCGCCTGGGAGGAGAAGGCCGAGGAATCGTCGCGCTTCATGCTGGCCGAGATGAAGCGCTACGTGGCCAAGTATTGGACGGACGGGAAGCCGAACGCGACGGCGGGTGCCCAAGGCGGGTGAGGGGCCCGCGCGGGCCAGCCCGTCTCCGCTCTGGCAAATGCGGCGGGGTTCCTGCCACGTTCGTCATCCACCTGACCGGCACTGGCATCGACCGACCTCTCGCCAAGCTGCTCTTGCCGTAGCGCGGGTGCGAGCGGGGTCAAGAGCTTCGAATTTCAGCCTGACCCGCTGACCGGTTCTGCGCGGCGTCTCCGGGGACAGGCCCCCGGGGTGGCCCGCCGCCGTCCGCCGCGTTAGGAGATGCTTCCCGTCCCGCCCGAAAGACCCACCTCATGCGCTTCTCCTCGCTCGTCGACCGCCTCGATGCCCCGGGCGGGGCCGCCTGGGACATCCACCAGGCGGCGCGGCAGGCGGAAGCGCGGGGGGAGGATGTCATCCTGCTCAGCGTCGGCGACCCGGATTTCGCCACCCCCGCCCCGATCGTCGAGCGCGCGGTCGCGGCCCTGCGGGCCGGCGACACCCATTATACGGCGATCCCCGGCAGGCCCGCGCTCCGCGCCGCCGTGGCCGACCTGCAGCGCCGCCGCACCGGCGTGCCGACGGAGCCCGACAACGTCATGATGGTGGCGGGCGCCCAGAACGGGCTGTTCACCACCGCCCTCTCGCTGTTCGAGGCCGGCGACGAGGTCCTAGTGATCGAGCCGAGCTACGCCACCTATGAAGCCACCTTCGCGGCCTCGGGGGCGCGGCTCGTTCGCGTCCCGGCCGCGGCCGCCGACGGCTTTCGACCCGCGGTCGAGGCGCTGGCCGCGGCCGTGACGCCCCGCACGCGTGCGATCCTCCTGGCCAACCCCAACAACCCGACGGGCGTCGTCATGACGGATCGCGAACTCGCCGTCGTGGCCGAGGTCGCGACGCGCAACGACCTCTGGGTGGTGGCCGACGAGGTCTACGAAGGCCTGGTCTTCGATCGGCAGCATTGCTCGATCCGCACGCTGCCCGGCATGGCGGAGCGTTCCGTCACGATAGGCAGCCTGTCGAAGTCCCACGCCATGACGGGTTGGCGCATCGGCTGGGTGGTGGGGCCGGCGGAGCTGATCCGCCATATGGACCGCTTGGCCCTCAACATGCTCTATGGCCTGCCCGGCTTCATCCAGGAGGCCGCCGTGGCGGCGCTCGACCAGTACGACGACACGACCCGCAGCATGCGGGACAGCTACCGAGGCCGGGTCGATCTCGTCTCGGATGGGCTCGCCGACACTCCTGGGCTGACGGTGCTGCGGCCCGAAGCCGGCATGTTCGCGCTTCTCGACGTTCGGGGCACGGGGCTGGGCTCGAAAGATTTTGCCTGGGGCCTGTTCCGCCGGACCGGCGTGTCGCTGGTGGACGCCGCCGCCTTCGGACCCGCCACGGCCGGCTTCGTGCGGCTGGCCCTCGCGGCGAGCGAGGAGCGCCTCGGCGAAGCTTGCCGACGGATCGCGGGCCATGCGCGGATGTTGGCCTGATCGCGACCGCGGACGTTTGGTGGAAGGTCGCCTCCTCGGCTGCTTCGGTCCGGTAAAACGCCGACTTCGCGACGCGGTCGCGGTCGCGGTCGTAGAGTCGGAGCGACGCGGCATAGCGCCGCCACTCCGGATCGCCAACCTGGCTCTACTGCGCATGTGATCTCGGCGTCCCCATCGGGCTTGCCGACCGCAAGGGAACGCGTCACTTTACTTGAGGATCACAGTCTTCCGGAGTCCGATCGATGCAGCTGAAATATGCGGTCCTGCTCGGCTCCGTGCGGCGCGACCGCATGGGAATTCGGGCGGCGCGGCTGATCATGACGGCGCTCGCGGCGCGCGGTCACGCCCCGACGCTCGTCGACCCTCTCGCGCTGCAACTTCCGCTGCTCGACCGCATGTACAAGGAATACCCCAAAGGCGAGGCACCCGATAACCTCGCGATGTTGGCCGAGCTCTATCGTAGCGTCGATGGTTTTCTCATCGTCAGTGCCGAATACAACCACGGAATCCCACCCGCGTTGAAGAACCTCTTGGATCATTTCCTGGAAGAATATTTTTTCAGGCCCTCGGCCATCGCCTGCTACTCGACGAGTGGTTTCGGCGGCGTGCGGGCCGCCATGCAGTTGCGGACGACGCTCGCCGAACTCGGCATGTCGAGCATCCCGAGCCTGTTCCCGATCCCGAAGATCGGCGAGGCCCTGACCGAGGACGGAACTCCGGTCGAGCCGCGCCTCGAGCGCAGCCTCACGCGATTCCTCGACGAATTCGACTGGTATGCCCGGGCCCTGAAACGGGAGCGGAGCAGTTCCGGCACGCCGACCTGACGGCGATCCGCAGTGCCGGCCGGCGGCGCCGTTTTGGCCACACTACAGGTTCCTGCCTGGCGCAAAAAAGCTGTTGTGCGACGGCGCGTTTCCTGCAAGCTAGTTCGGCTCAAATAGGACAGCGTTGCTGACCCTATATGACAGAGAGCAGGATCCTCCTGTCTGACTGGCCCGGTGGGCGATTTCAAGGCAAGGGCGCGTGAGGCCCGCTTGAACCGGGTCGGGCGCGGGCAGAGGCCTGCCTTCGCCCAGAGCAGGAGATGGGGAGGACCCATCGTCGAAGTGAGGGAGCGACGTCCCATGAGCATGGACGCGGGTCAGACCATCGGCACGGCCTCTCCGGCGCGCGACGCCCGCGCGGCCGCCATCGCGGCGCGTCCGGCCGCCATGCTGCCCGCCATCTCGGCCGTCGACCCCGGCCTGCCTGTCGCGCAGGGCCTTTATGATCCCCGGAACGAGCACGACGCCTGCGGGGTCGGCTTCGTGGCCGACATGAAGAACCGTCCGTCGCACAAGATCGTCGAGATGGGACTGCAGATCCTGGCCAACCTCGACCACCGCGGCGCCGTTGGGGCCGACGCCCACGCCGGCGACGGCTGCGGCATGCTGGTGCAGATCCCGCACGCGTTCTTCGCCGATGAGGCGGAGCGGTTCGGCTTCGCC
>JAABUY010000597.1_pt1 | contig 60507 bp, 61 predicted proteins | sample 5560271 | NCBI WGS metagenome assembly JAABUY01 (sample SAMN10711886, study PRJNA513374) | rock metagenome | isolation source: Antarctica rocks | place: Antarctica: Victoria Land, University Valley | reverse complement strand
CAGGTAATCCAGGCAGTCCGCGTCACTCCGAAACCACGCCTGGAACTCGCCAAGCGACCTGGGATAGTGCCTGCCAGCCACGACCTCCACCCCCACATTCTAGGCCGGTAAGATGGATACCCCACTAAGGCAATTATCGGGGGTGCTGGATCCCCGCCCTCGCGTCTTGGCAGGAAGACTCGGGGAGCCAGGCGCGGGTGCGACGCTGCAGCACCGCCTAGGAGCCGAACAGTGCGGCGCCGAGCCCTAGCCGCTGGAGTCCGGGTCGCGCAACCCCGAGGCCGCCGCGGCCGTGGCGCAAGGCATCGCCCAAGGGCGCGGGCTCTCGTCGCGCTGGTCGCAGATGGCGATCGGACGGGTGGCGACGCGAAAGCGGCGCTGCCCTCTCTGCCGAGACCGCCCCTGCCACGCGAAAGCACAACTCTGTCGAGGTCGCTGGAGTCACGCGAGAGGGCAAGCGCGGTCGGCCCCGGGCCAGACTTCGCTCCTGCGCGGGTTCGGGCAACCCGCCTATGGGGCGGCGGGTGGCTTCGGCCAGTTCCGCGGGGGTCATGGGGCTGCCGCTCGCCAGCAGGCCGAGCAGTGCGCGTGCGAGCGGGGCGTCCTCGGCGGCGGGGAAGGTACCGGCCAGCGTGGCGGCCAGGCTCTCGAGCTGCGCCTGTTGCATGGCTACTCGGGTAGGCCGGGCCTCGTTACGGGCCGATGTCGTTTCGGTGGACGATGCCGAGCAGTTTGCCTTCGGGGTCCGTGAGCACGGCAATCGTCAGGTCCGCCTTCAGAAGCTTGTCGCGTACCGCCGCGGGCACGATGTCCGGACGAGTGGTCGACGGGCCGGGCTCCATCACTTCACCGGCCAGCCGCTCAAGGTTGCCCTCGAGAGTCGCGTTACGCAGCCGCCCGAGCACGACACCGTCGTCGCTGGTGACCAACGCGAACCGATAGGGCGACGCTGCGACGCGCGGCTGGACATCGGCGATCTTGTCGTTGAGGCGACAGGTGGTCACGTCGTCGCGCGCGAAGTCGATGGCGCGCGACCCGCGGGCTTTGTCGCCTTCCACGGGCAGGCCGCGAGCCATCCAGTCGACCTTGCCGGGCATGTAGTCGTAGACGTGCTCGAAGCCAAGCGTGGCGAGCCGGCACGCGGCTCGTGGGCTCATGTCTCAAAGTCCGTCCCAGCAGTAGACGACCACCGCCTTGGACCGGTCGAGTCCCGCGGTCGTCTGTTCCTCAATGGTCTTGAGCGGGATGCTGATGGCGCCCGGAAGGTGCAGCTCGGCGTACTCGGCGGGCGGCAGGACCTCGACGAGCTGGGTGTCGGTGTCGTCGAGCAGCTCGCGCAGCCGCGGGTAGAGGATCTGCGTTTGGTTCACTGGACCCTCGAGGCGCCGGCTGTGGCGAGCGCTGTGCGGATCCACACGTCGGGCGGGGTGGACGCCTGGCCCTGTTCGGATCGGTAGAGCCGGCACTTCAGCCCGAAGTCATCGCGCTGGCCCGCGGTCGGATCGATATCGCGGCCGTTGATTCGTACGCTGGGGGATCCGAGGAAGCCGAAGGCCACGGCGGCTTCGGGCGTCTCGACAGTTCTCAGGGTGATCTCGTCGGGGTTGCCGCCATGTTCGGCAACGATCTCTCGGACGCGTGGGAGCAGCGTCTCGAAGGAGGGACAGCCAGCGAAGTAGAGGATCTCGATGTTCATCGGGCAGGCTTGTGCTGCGACGACGGTGTGCAGGCATGACGACGCCGACGGATCAGCGCGAAGCCGCCGATAAGCAGCAGGAGCCCGGCTGCGGCGATGGCGCCAAACGCGAGCCCACCGATCGCCGCGATCGCCCCAGCCGCGAGCGGAAGCCCGGCGCAGCACGCGACCGCGATGGCGCCGGCCGCGATGGCGCCGCCGGTCACAGGATCGCTCTTGGGCCTGTTGGTCACGACACAACCCGTTGACAGCAGGCGACGTGTTCGGCGTTGTCGGCCAGCAGCGCGCGGCCAAGCCCGAGCACATCGAGTACTCGACGGTCGCCGACGCGGTAGAAGACGACGCGATGCTCGCGCCGCGTCTGGACGAATCCGCACCAGCGCAGACACGCCAAGTGGTTGGACACCTTCGACTGCGCCTGCCCGAGCGCTTGTATGAGCTCGGTGACCGACAGCTCGTTGCCATCGACCAGCAGTTCGAGGATCTTGACCCGCGTCGAGTCAGAGAGGACCTGGAAGTACTTGGCCAGCAGGTCGGTCTCGACCGGCGCGTCCGGGAGCCGGAACGGGGCATCAGCGATCACGCTGCTCATCGGCACCTACCTTACATCACAAAGTTCTGATGCGAGCTGTCGGTGCGCGTCCAACCATGCACCCGGCGTATCGTCGAGGAGATCGCCGCAGCGCACGGGCGGGCACCTCACGCGCGCCGAAGCCGCGATGACCGCCAGCGGTAGCGCGAGCGCGACCAGCCAGGTCATGGGCTCAGAGCAGCACGCTCGATCTCGATCCTGAGAGTTGCGCTTTGCGCGACGAGCAGCCGGGCGGGTCGGATACGAGGCGTATCGGGCACGAGGTTACGGGGTAGATCTGACCCGTGAAATCACCGAGTCCGCGCCGTCGGCCCGACCGCCTGTCCCGCATCGCGGGCGGAACTGGCGTCTGCTTCGGCGGGCTGCTCACCGTGGTGTTCATCGCCTTGATTCTCGATGCTGGCCCGGGGAGCGAGGACCTTCAGCTGCTCGCTGGCGTGGGGGCGGTCCTGGGGGCCGTCGCCGCGGTTGAGTCATGGCGACATCTCACCCGCGGCAAAGGAGGCTGGATAGCTGCAGGCATCCTCGCTGTCATCGTGATCTATGTCGCGGTCATATTCGCATCGCTTGCGGCTTCTTCCTAGCTCAGCTCATCAACGCTGGACCTACCCGCTTTGATGGACACCAGAGCTGAGGTGTCGTCTGATGCTGGAAACCCCCGATCGCCCTGCCTCGAAGCCAGAGCCACGCTAGCGACCACCGCCAAGCGCCTCCCGCGGCCCCTCGACAGCACGAGCGCAGGCCTAGGCCAGACCGCCGCTTCGCGCGAGATGGGCTCGTTCTCAGGGCATGATCTCGATGAGATCGAAGCACGCGCCGATCGGGCAGCGCCGGGGCCATGGAGACCCTCTGGGTCAAGGAAACGCTTGTACCGTGATCCGGCCTGCCGATCGGTAGGCGATGTGGCGGTGATCGGCGCTCAGGCGCAGAAAGCCGGGGTCCACGTGGGGCGTGTCAGGAAAGCGTCGGATATGGCCCCGCGCGTCAACAGCGAAGACGCGTGAATTGTCGTCGCCGTCGGGGCAGCAAGCGATGAAGGCGACCGCACCGTCGCGTCGCAATGTGATTGCGGTGGTTTGATCTACCCCGCAGCCGAGAGACCCGAAGCATCCTTCGCTGGGTGGCGGTCTGCCGTCGGTTGCGTTGCTCGAGCGCAGGCCGCCGCGACGCACATCGAAGACCTCCAGCTCGAAGATCCCGGCCGACGCTCCGGGTGCGTCGAGGATGACAAACGCGGCATAGGCTCCGGTGATCGCGATCCGGCTCTCGAGAAGATTGTCGAAACCGAAGCTCTCGACAAGGGTCTGCCGAAACCGGGTGGGGCGCCAACACGACATGACGTTCTCCCCTGCGGGGTAGATAACTGCCTGGGAGCTGCGGGCGAACGGATGCCCTGCCGGACACGGCGAGGCTGCCCGCGCGGGGCCCGCCGCTGCTGCCTCGACCCAGATCATGGTCCCGGCAAGCAGCAGAGCACGAAGAAGCTTGCTCACGTCTCTCCAAACGTACCTTTTCGGATCTAAGTTGCGTTCCTGCTCAAATCCCCGAGGCCGCATGTGGCTCGTGCTTCGCGCGACGACCGGCACCGTTGCGCGTGGCCTCAGCCTAGTGGCGTCGGTCATGCTGACGTGGTGCCGTTCCCGGTTCGGACCGTCGCGTTTCTGGGGTTCATGGTCCTCGGCACCGCGGGCTTGATCTTCGGTGGCGATCTCTTCGGCGGGGGCGTGGAGAAGAAGCCTTGGCTTCTGATCTCGCGCAGCCCCGGAATCGTCCGCCTCTCCTACACCGGCTACTGCGGCTTCCCATACCGCGAGTATCGGATCAGACCCAGCCTTGCTGGGGGTCGGGAGGTGCTCACCCTCCTCGGCCCACCCGACCCCAACGAGACCAACTCCTGCGCCGAGACCCACTGCGCGAGCGTCCGAGAGATCCCGCGCGCGGACCGCGCGGTGCTCATCGACGGGCGCTCAGGGCGATCCCCCACACTCGATCGCGACGTCAACGGGCCCCCGGAGCCCTCACAGCAGTGCGCGTTTCTACGACCCGAATGATCCAGTCCCGCACTGCTGCCCGTCAGGGTTGGTAACGGCCACGGCAAAGAAGCGCCCTCGTCATACCGTGTCCGCAGCTGCCCCCGACCCGTTGCCCCCCCGGAGCATCGAAAGCGTCGCGACGAGACCACCGCAATGCGCGACAAGCACTAGAGCCCCGGGTGGGCGCGCTGGTTGGCGGGCCCCTATCGGCAGGCGAGCTGTTCGAGAGCCGCTGCTTGGTCGCGGCGGTCAGCCGAGTCGGCTGATGACCTTGCCAAGCAGGGTCGAGGTGGGTACTGGCCCGTAGAAGCGGCTGTCGTCGGAGTGGGCGCGGTTGTCGCCAGCGAGGAAATAGTGGCCGAGGGGCACCCGGACAGCCCGGGGGAAGTCGCAATCGGCCTGGCGGGATGGGCAGGCTCGGATGAATGGCTCGTTTCGGATCAGTCGTCCGTGTCTTAGGGCGATCAGGTCACCGGGGAGACCAACGACTCGCTTGATGAAGAGCTCGCGCGTCGAGGTCCGGGGGACAGGGGTGCCGCAGGGCACCGGGCGGCCAAGCCCTTGACGTGGATTTCCACAGCGCTCGAGGTCGGCTCCGGCCGGAGGATGAAAGATGACCACGTCGCCGATCCGTGGCGTGCCATCCCGATAGGCAGCCGGGTCGTAGCCGACGAGGTTGCCCGTCTGAAACGCTGGCTCCATGGACGGGCTGGGGACGCGATACACCCGTGTCTGCGGGGCGGCCACAGCAAGAGAAGCATCATCGGACAACCCGTTCCCCGCGACAAGGCACGCGACCACCGCTATGGAGATGGCCACCACCCGCAGCCCCATGGCCGCGAAGTATGCCGCGTGCTCGACGTGTTTTCACGGGCCCGGGCTCTCAGAGGCTCGGCAGACTCCAGTCGCGGAACAGAGCCTAGCCATGAAACCGCTTGGCGCCGGCCCCGAACACGTCGCAACCGCCGCTCGCGCGACGCGCAAGCGACGTCGTTCCTTCGGGGCCACGAGCGAATCAGGGCCTGCCGGGCACCGGAGACCGGAGCAGGCGGCCGCGGCGAACATCCCGGAGGATGCTCGGCGGTTCCGACCCTGGAGGGAGAGAGAGGGATCGCTCTGCTTTTGCGCCCGTGGCCCATCACACTGGTCGGCAGCGCGACGGTCGGGAGGTTCCGACCCCGAAAGGTCCGGGCTGCTACTGGGGGCCTGGATTAGGGACCTGATTAGCCTGAGTGCCCGTGCCATCCTGGGGGTCATTCCGATACCCAGGCGCTGCCGATGGAGACTGCTTGGCGTCCGCCTCGCGACGGGGCTGGTCTGTGCGCTCGGCGCGGCATCGTGCGGGGGGCGGGGCGGAAGCCCGAAGGACTCCGCCGATGTGCTGCAGACCCTCAGAGACGGTAGCCAGGCATTGCTTCGGGGCGACGCGGTCGGCGCCTGCCGGCTACTTAGCCGGGCCGGGATGACCGAGGTCCTCAACTACCAGATGGACTTTCTGCCGTCAGGAACCCCAGTACCGACCAGGCAGCCGGGGATCCCTCAGACCTGCCCGGCCATCGTGCGGCGAGTGCTCGCGCTCGAGGCCAGCAATCCAGGTGCCCTGGCTAACACTCTCTTGCACGGACGCTTTGAGATCCGCTCACTAAGCGCCGGACATGCGCAGGTGGTCTTACACCCGACGACGGGCTACACCTATCCAGTGACGTTCACCCTCTCCAAAGGATCCGATGACTGGCGAATCGACAGCTGCACATGCGCACCCGACGGCTACTAAGCGCGCCCAGCGCACCCATTCTCGCGAGACGCCACACGACCCGTGAGCCCACGCTCGGGCATTGCGCGACGAGCGCAGGGCGGGGGCTGCTGGTCGGTTCAGGGGGTATCCCGTCACGATGAGGGAACGGGTCCAGCGAGTCCGTCGCCGCAGCGGGTCCAACGGCGCGCCTATCGGGCCTGGTCTGCCCGCCAGCTGACGGCGGCGTTCGTCTGCTTCGTCATCGTAGTCGGGGGCCTTCACCGCCTCGACACGGGCACTGCTTGGCTCGGTAGCGCGCTCCAGGGCGCCCTCGTGGGGGCTCTGTTCGTCCTGATCATGCTCGCGGCCAACTCGATTAACGACCGGCAGCGCGCCCGAGAGACGCAACAAGCGCGACGCCGCTTTCGGCCGTAAGGAGCCCGCTGTACGTGGGCCCTTTCACGCACGGACAGAGGGGCCCGCTCTAGAGCGCGCACAGCAGACACCCGCTTCGCGCGAATTAGGGGGTCTAGCCTGCCGCCTGGGCTCGATCCGTCGAGTGCTCCGAAGCCGAAGTACAGCTGGCCTGGACCCCGAACGCAGATCGCCCGATGACTTCCCCCGACCAGGCACGCCGGATCGCGCTCGCTCTACCCGAGGCAGCTGAGCGAGACCACCATGGACGCCCCTCGTTTCGGGTCGCCGGCAAGATCTTCGCGACGCTGTGGGATGACAACCACATGAACGTCATGCTCGACGAGTCGGGGATCCACACCGCCGTAGAGAACAAGTCGGGCGCGTGCACCGAGTTCTGGTGGGGCAAGCGGCTCAGAGCGGTGAGCGTAGATCTGAGCCGCGTCGATGCCCTTGAGCTTGGCGAGCTGCTCGCTGACGCCTGGGAGCGCAAGGCACCCAGGAAACTCGTGACGGACGCGACCCGCGACTAGCTCCGGATTGGAGCCAAAGGACCAGAGCCAACGCTCGGTTGCAGCTGCGATGCACCACGAACGCGGGGCTAGGGACCTACGTGGCGGTAGGTGGGGTTGGCATACCAGGTGTTGTCGGTACGGTCGAAGAGCAGGGGCTGGGAGAGGCCGCCGTGGGCCGGACTGCTCCAGATGCTGTAGGCCTCGGCATTCCCAGTGACTCGGCCGTGCTCGTGGAGGATGGTCTGATCATCGGGTGAGAAGATAGGCTTGAATTCGTCGATGTCGCGGGAGAATGTCAGGCGCGTTGGGGCGGTGGCGTCGGCGTTGGAGACGTAGAGCTCGGTGGCAAAATGGACGGTGTCGCCGTAGTTCAGCGATCCGCTGCGATCACGGGCGCTGACGAACGCCAGACGTGTCCCGTCGTGGGAGAAGACGGCCTGGGAGGCGTCGGAGATCAGTGGTCGCTGGGCGCCTGAGGTCATGGCCAGCGTGTAGACGGAGGTCGGGATGATTTCGGCAGTGGCACCGAAGACCGCGGGGCGCCCGCGGGTGAATAGCAGCGTGGTGCCGTCAGGCGAGAAGGCGCTGGGGGTGTCGGTCGTGAGGGTGCTGTCGGGCTCAAGGCGGCGTAGTCCGGACCCGTCCGGGCCGATCGCCCAGAGGGTCTTGGGCACGACGATGCGTGGCGGGTGCCGGTAGAGACGCAGGCTGCCGGCCCGTGCGAAGACGATTACCCCTCCCGCCGAGGACCAGACCGGGTTTATCGCATTGCCCACACTGGTCAGCCTGCGGATCTGACGTCCCTGCGCATCGGCGACGTAGAGGTCGCTGTGCAGCCGGGTCCCTGCGCCACTGTCGTGCCTGGGCGCGGCGCCAAACACCACGAAGCGACCATCAGGCGACCACGAGTGCGCCGAGAAAAACTCCGGTCCGAGCGAATGCCCTCGCGTGTCGCCGACCACCACCGTCAGTCGGCCGCCGGCGTCAACACCCAGCAGGTCCGTCGCCGCCCGCCGCGGACGGCTCAACAGCCGGGTGACCGTCAGCTGCGACGATTCGGAGGCGACCGCGGAAGTCCTAGTGATCGCCGCGCCGGGTACCTGACCGCAGCCCCCGGCCATCGCCGCCGCCACGAGCGTGAAAACCCGCAACGAGGAGCTCTTGTAAAGCGAAGGTCCCCGGTTCGAATCCGGGCTCCGGCTTGGGTTACTTGAGTCGAAGGATCCGCGGCCCCGGGGAATCGGTGGCCCGCTGGAGGTGAGGCCTACGCCTACAGTCGGGTGACCGCAGAGGCGGCCACCCGGCCTGGAGCTCGTCTCAGACGCAATGCCCGGACGCCAACTTAATTCCGCGGCCGGTGGCGCCCCTCAGAGCTCGCCGCGCACAGCACCGTTGGGGAACTTCGCGCTGTGCACGTTGACGTAATGCGACTTCGGCGACGCCTCGATGGCAGCCAGGACGCTCTTCGCCGGTTGCGTGCACCCGCTCGGGGTGAAGGCGCCCCCCAGCGGCACCACGATGCTGCCGGCATAGCCGGCCGGTGCCCCGTGGACGTGAGCGGCCATGGGCGGGCCGAACCCGGTCAGGCCCGAGAACTTCCAGCAGAGCTGGCCGGTCTTGCCGCGGATGCTGATGACCGCCTTGCCCCTGGCCTTGGGCGCCCCGGGCGGGACCTCGCTCGCCCCCTTGAGGGTGACGGAATAGGTGCGGGCGGAGACCGGGCCTCCCGAGCCCTTCGCTCCGGAGCCCCCGGACGACGACGACGAGCTCGAGGACGAGCTGCCACAGCCGGCGACCAGCAGCGTGACCACCGCCGCGCCTCCCAGCATGATGCGATGAGACATGGTTCCCTCCTTCATCCGACACGGCTAGAACCTGCTCCTTTAGAGCCCGATGCCGACCTCCTGCCCGCGTGAGCGTGGTCTCACCCGCTGCCGGCTCACCTCGGCCCCGACCCTCAGGCCGCGACGGCGCGTCCCTCCAGGTGGGTGCCGACCTTGCGCTTGACGCGCTGCAGGGCGTTGTCGACCGTCTTGGGCTCGCAGCCGATGCGCCCGCCGATCGTCTCGTAGGAGTATCCGTCGAGGTAGAGGGCGAGCACCCTCGACTCGAGCTCGGACAGCGCGGTGGACAGACAGCCCACCAGAGAGCGCACCTCCTCGGAGGAGATCACCTGGTTGACCGGGTCGTTGACCGGCGACCCAGCCAGGGTCTCGTCGAGCGTCGGCTCCCCCTCGGCGCTGGCCGGCGAGGAGGAGAAGGAGACATAGGAGTTCAACGGAGTGTGCTTGTGGCGCGTCGCCGTCTTAACCGCGGTGATGATCTGCCGGGTGATGCACAGCTCGGCGAAGTTGCGAAAGCTCGACTCGCGGTCGGAGCGGTAGTCGCGGACCGCCTTGTACAGACCGATCAGCCCCTCCTGGATGAGGTCATCGGAGTCGCCGCCGGCGATGAAGTAGGAGGAGGCCTTGAGGCGCACGAAGCCGCGGTAGCGGCGCATGAGCGCGTCGTAGGCATCCGGCCGGCCTTGCTTGGCCAACGCGATCAGGGCGTAGTCGTTGAGCTGAGGCTGACCCTGAGCCTGAGCGTAGGAGGAAAACCGGGCCACGAGATGTCCTTTCCGGCCGCCTGCGGCGGTCGATGGAGTCGTGGCGCAACTCCTCCCGAGAGGCGCCGGTGTGCCTGAACACTGAGGCTCATGCTCAGCTTCAGGCTATGGCCGGCAGCCTCTCAGGTGGGGCGCGGCGTGTCAAGCCGGCTCTGCACGATTTCGTACAGCAGCGCTGCCGCGGCAGCCCCGACGTTGAGGGAGGCGACCCGGCCGCGCAGCGGTAGGGCGACCAGCTCGTCGCAGGCACTTGCCACTCGCGGCCGCAGGCCGCGACGCTCCGAGCCCAGGACCAGGATGACCCCGCCGCGGTAGTCGGGCGTGTCGTAGAGCACGCGCGCGCCGGCATCGGCGCCGTAGGACCAGCATCCGGCCCCGCGCGCGGCGAGAAGGAAATCGGCGAGGTTGCGGACGCGGGCCACGGGGAGGTGCTCGACCGCGCCGGCCGAGGCCCGACAGACGGCGGCGGTGACGGCGGCCGAGCGGCGTTCGGGGACGACCAGGCCGGTGGCACCGGCGCATTCGGCGCTGCGGCACACCGACCCCAGGTTCTGGGGATCCTGCACCTCGTCGAGGGCCACCAGCAGCGGGTCGGGGCCGGCCAGCAGCGCGTCGGCGTCGGCGTAGGCGAAGTCCTCCACCTCGGCGCACAGGCCCTGATGGCCCGCCGAGCCGCACCGCGCCTCCAGGGCGCCCGTGTCCTCCACGCCGACGGGGACACCGGCCCGCGTCAAGAAGTCGGCGGCGCGCGCGGCCGCCGGTACGACCCAGGCACGCCGCACGAACCGTGGGCCGCGGACCGCTTCGCGGACGGGATTGCGGCCGTAGACGATCACGCCGGTCGCCTGGCGGCCGGATCCCGGGCGCCGGCTTGCCTCACCGCGCCACCAGGCTCGGGCCCTCCGGCCCGTCCCGAACCGTCCAGCCGCGCGCGGCGAGCTCGTCGCGGAGATGGTCGGCCAGCACGAAGTCGCGCGCCGCGCGCGCCTGCTCGCGCCGCGCCACCAGTGCGCGTACGCCCGGATCCGCCGCCTGCGCCGCACCGCTCTCGGTCCCGTCTTTGACGCGGACGATCCCGACCAGCCCGAGCACGTCGAGCATCGTCTCGAGATCCTCGCCCCCCACCACCTCGCCCGCGTCGAGGCGCGCATTGACCTCCCGGATCCACGGGAACACGGCGCCGTTGAGAGCCTCGGCGGTGTTGAAGTCATCGGCCAAGGCGGCGAAGAAGCGCTCGCGCAGAGGCGCCAGCGCGGCGGGGCTCGCACCCGCGGCCAGGCGCCGGGCCACCTCGCGCACCCGGTCGACACGGCGCCCCGCCTCGCGCAGCGCACGCTCGGAGTAGTCGATCGGCTTGCGGTAGTGGGCGCCGCAGAGGTACATGATCAACGGGTCCCGACCCCAGGCGGCCAGCGCCTCACCCAGGAGAAAGACGTTGCCCAGGGACTTGGACATCTTCTCCTTGGACTCAGACGCCTTCTCCTCGGCGCGGACCATGCCGTTGTGCATCCAGATGGCGGCCAGCGGCGAACCGCGGGCCGCCTCGGTCTGGGCCGCCTCGTTCTCGTGGTGGGGGAAGACCAGGTCGCTCCCTCCGCCGTGGACCTCGAACCCCACGCCCAGCAGGGTTTCGGCCATGGCCGAGCACTCGATGTGCCACCCCGGGCGACCCGGGCCCCAGCGCGACTCCCAGCTGGTGTCCTCGCCGGGCTTTGTCGCCTTCCACAGGGCGAAATCGAGCGGGTCGCGCTTGCGTGCGGCACCCTCGACCCCCTCGCCCTGGTCCATCGCCTCGACGTCGCGGTGCGACAGCGACCCGTAGCCGGGAAACGAGCGCACGTCGAAGTACACGTCGCCCTCGGCCGGGTACGCGTGACCGCGGGCCACGAGCTCCTCCACGAGGGCAACGATGGCGGGGATGGTCTCCGAGGCCAGCGGCTCGGCGTCGGGCCGCCCGAGGCCCAGCTCGTCGGTCTCGGCAACGTAGCGCTCGGTCATCTCCCGGGCCAGGCGCTCGGAGGCAACGCCTGCCGCTTGCGCTGCGTCGTAGATCTTGTCGTTGACATCGGTGACGTTGATCACCAGCCGAGGCTCGAGGCCCTCGTGGCGCAGAAAGCGGGCCAGCAGCGAGAAGACGACGAAGGGGCGCGCGTTTCCGACGTGGACGGGGCCGTAGACGGTGGGCCCGCACGCGTAGATGCCGACGCGCCGGCCGCTGCGCGGGCGCAGGGGCACGGAGCGACCGGAGCGGGTGTCGTGCAGGAGGATCTCGCGCACGGGCCCGGACCCTAGCCGCACCGGCGGGACGCCAGGCGAGGGTGCCCGGACGCCTCGACCGCGGCGCAGGGCGGTCGACGCGAACCCCCGACGCACAGGATGGGGCGCGCACGCACCAGGACGCCTAGACTTCCGCGGGCATGGAGCCGACGCCGACCTCGGAGCGCTCCCGCTCCAACGGGCGCGGCGACGCGCCCGACGAGCCCCATCGCAACGGGGGCGCCCCTGATCGGGACGCGGGGACGGGCGGCGTCAGCGGCCTGGCCAGGCGGATTGCCCGCTTCGCCGCCAGCCGGATACCGGTGGCCGACCTCGACGAGCGCGACCCCGACTACATCCGGGCCACCCTGCCGGGGCTGTGGCTGATCTCGAGCCTGTACTTCCGGGCCGAGGTGCGCGGCCTGGAGCACGTGCCCGAGGACGGGAGCGCCCTGCTGGTGGGAAACCACTCGGGGGGCAACATGACGCCCGACACCACCGTCCTCACCCTGGCCTTCTCGGCCTACTTCGGAGTCGAGCGAGCCTTCTACCAGCTCGCCCACAACCTCGTGCTCTCCATGCCCGGACTGGCGCGCCTGCGCCGGTTCGGCACGGTGGCGGCCTCCCCGGAGAATGCCGAGGCGGCCCTGCGCGCGGGCGCCGCCCTGCTCGTCTACCCCGGCGGGGACTACGAGGTGCACCGGCCGAGCTGGGACCGTCACCGCATCGACTTCGGCGGCCGGCGAGGCTTCGTCCGGCTGGCCCTCGAGCAGGACGTGCCCGTCGTTCCGGTCGTCTCCATCGGCGGTCAGGAGACCGCCCTGTTCCTCAGCCGCGGAGAACGGCTCGCCCGCCTGCTCGCCCTCGACCGGATGTTTCGCCTCAAGGTGCTGCCCATCTCAGTGGCGCTGCCCTGGGGGCTGAACATCGGTGACATGCTCGGCCACATTCCGCTGCCCTCCAAGCTGGTCATCGAGGTCCTCCCGCCCATCCACCTCCGCGAGGAGTTCGGCGCCGATCCCGACATCGACGAGATCTATGAGCACGTGCGTGCGGCCATGCAGGGCAAGCTGGACGGCCTGGCGGCCGAGCGGCGCCTGCCGGTGCTCGGCTGATGCGCGTCGTGGCGGGCATCGAGGTGGCGGCGCCCCCAACCGCCGTATGGCGCCACATCACCGATCCGAAGCGCACCGCCTCGTTCTTCTCTGGCGTGACCCGCTGGGAGCTCGCCGGCGAGCAGGACGCCGGCGTCGGTACGCGCTACCGGATGCTGCTGAAGGTCGGCTCGGCGGAGATCGGCGGTCTGATCGAGGTCGTCGAGTGGGACGAGCTGCGCGACCTGGCCTGGACCTCGGTGCTGGGCATCGACCAGCGCGGGCGCTGGCGGCTTCGCCCACGGGCCTCGGGGCGCACCCACGTCGAGCTGCGCATCTCCTATGGCGTCGCCGGTGCCGGGCTGTTCGGCTGGCTGGCCGAGCAGGCCTCAGCGCCGGCGATGCGGGGCAACCTCAAGCGAAGCGTGCTCGAGCTCAAGCGCCGGGTCGAGCATGAGCAGCTCGTAGAGCAAGCGGCCCGGCGCCGCGCGCGCGCCCACGCGGCCTGAGCTCGCCCGAATCACCCACGGCGGGGCCGCGGGCGCAGGCGGCCCAGCCGCTACCGCGCGGTCTCGCGGGCAGGCCGACGAGGCCCGGGCGCGGGCGCCGGCCGCGGCCCGTCGTCCTGGCCACCGCCGTTCTCAGCGTCCTGGGGGCCCTGGCCGTCGTGGGGCTCACCGTGTCGGTCGCCGAGCGCCGGCCGTTGCCGCCGTGTGCCACATTCCGACTGAACACGGCGGCGTGGGAGCACGCCGACATCCAGGCCACTGGGCCGCGACCGACGCTGCGCGAGCGACAGGCCGACACGCTGGTCGGCTGTGGCCGCCTGCCGGCGCTGCCCATCACCGACCTCGTCCGCCTGCTCGGCCCGCCGCCCAGCGGGACGTTGGGACATCCCGGCTACGACGCCTGGACCTACCCACTGGCCTTCGTCCCCGGCCTGCCCGGGGTTCCGCGCTCGGTGCTGACCATCGCCTTTGGCACCCAATTGGTCACCCAGGCGGCGATCGTACGCTTCGGCGCGACCGCGAGTCCACCCCCCGAGCCGCCCGAGGGCACTGGTGTGCTCTCGGGCGCCCCACCGGGCCGGCGGCCGCCGGCCGTGCCGCCCGGAGCGGCGATCCCGGGCGCGGCCGGCGCCGGACGCTGAGGGCGCAGACCACCCGAGATCCGGGCAAGAGGCCGGGCCCCCATCCGGCGCTCAGGTCGCGGCGCCGACCGCCCCCACCGTGGCCACGGCCAGCACCGCCGCCCCCTCGCCGCGCCCGACGAAGCCAAGTCCCTCCCCGGTGGTCGCCTTGACGCTCACCGCTCCGAGCGGCACGCCCAACGCGCCGGCCAGGCCGCATCGGATGTCGTGGCGGTGGGGACCGATCCGGGGACGCTCGAGGACGACCGTGCAGTCGACGTGGACCACCGACAACCTGTGCTCGACCAGCAGCGCCACGGCGTGGCTGAGCAGGACCAGCGAGTCGGCCCCCCGGTGGGCCTCGTCGGTGTCGGGAAAGTGCGCTCCGATGTCATCCAGCGCCGCGGCCCCCAGCAGGGCGTCGGTTACCGCGTGGGCGAGGACGTCGGCATCGGAGTGACCGGCCAGGCCGGCCTCGGACGGGATGCGGACGCCCCCGAGAATCAACGGGCGCCCGGCCACGAGCCGGTGGGAGTCGAACCCGATGCCGCTGCGGGTGCTCATCCGATCGGCGTCATGCGCCGGTGGCGTCCCTCGAAGACGCACAGCTCTCCCACCCCGAGCTCCTCGAGCAGCTCGAGCGCGCTCCCGTACCCGGCGCCCACGTCACCGGGAACGTGGGCGTCGGAGGACAGGGCGATCGGACAGCCGGCCTGGACGCACAGGGCGAGCAGGGCCGGGGCCGGATAGAGCTCGCCGACGGGCTTGCGCAGGCCGGCCGTCGACAGCTCGACGGCGATGCCGGCCTCGGCGATGGCCTGCACCGCCGGCTCGTAGAACCGACGCAGGTCCCCGGAGGGCGCGGGCCGGCCCGGACCCCAGACCTTGACCAGGTCGGGGTGGGCCAGGACGTCGAACAGGCCCGAGGCGGCCGCCTGGCCGACGGCATCGAAATAGCGCGCCCACAGGCGATCCGGATCCGGCACCCGTTCCCACACGTCCCAGTCGGGGTGATCGACAGACCGGTCACCGAGGAAGTGGACTGACCCGACGATGTAGTCGAACGGCCGGGCATCGAGCAGCGCGGCCATCTGATCCTCGCGTCCGGGCACCCAGTCGGCCTCGATCCCGAGGCGCAGGTCGGTCTGCTCCCGCACGAAGGCGCAGTAGGCGTCGAGGTCGTCCACCGCCTCGTGGCGCCAGAGCTCATGGGACCAGACGTCGAGGGCCTGGGCGAAGCGGTAGACGTGCTCGGAGACGCCGAGCTCCTCGATCCCGCGCTCGGAGGCGACGATCCGGTAGCGCTCGGCGTTGGCCGGCGTGAAATGTGCCTCCGCGGTGCTGCCCGGCGAGTCGGGGCGCAGGTGCAGGTGGTAGTCGGTCAGCACGGCGCTTGCCGCCTCGAGTCGCGCTCGGCGAGCAGGAGCTCGGCCACGCGCAGGTCGATGGGGGTAGTCACCTTGAGGTTCTCCGGGGGGGAGACAACGATCCGCACACGCGCGCCGCGACGCTCGAGCAACCAGGCGTCGTCGCTGGCAGCGGCGAGCTCGGCCTCGCTGGCGTTGAGCGCCTCCTCGAGCGCTCGGCGCCGGAAGACCTGGGGGGTCTGCACTCGCCACAGGGCGCTGCGATCGAGGGTGGTCGTCACCGCGATCGTCCCGCGCCCCGCGGTCTGCTTGACGGTGTCGGTCATGGCCGCGGCGCACACCGCGGCGTCCCATCCCCCATCCTGGTCCAGGGCCCGCAGAGCGCTCCGAGCGAGCTCGGCGGTGACCAGGGGTCGGGCCGCGTCGTGAACGAGCACGGGCTCGCCCGGCCCGGCGGCCCCCAGCGCGGCCCGAACCGAGGCTGAGCGCACAGCCCCGCCGGGCACGCCCACGGTTCCCTCCGGCGCCGTCGCGCCGGGGGGCAGGGCGACGACGATCCGCTCCACCGTGCCCACCGAGCGCAGCGCGCGCACCGACCACTCGATCATGGGACGCCCGGCCAGCGGGACGAACGCCTTGGGAACATCCGTCCCGAGGCGCTCGCCACGCCCGGCGGCGACGATCAGCGCGATCGCCATCCGCCGGCGAATGTCCCGTGGTCGCTGTCGCTAGCCCGCGACGGCCAGCCGGCCGTTGGCCTCAGCGGTGTCAGCGAGCAGGCCGTCGAGATGCGCCTCGGCCTCGTCCTCGGTCATCTCCAGCGCGTACATCAGCTCCGAGGCGAGGATCTTCTTGGCCCGGGTGAACATCTGCTTCTCGCCGGTCGAAAGCCCCTTCTCGTGCTCACGCACGGCCAGGTTGCGGACTACCTCGGCCAGCTCGTAGATATCGCCCGTCTTGATCTTGTCGCGGTTGTGCTTGAACCGGCGATTCCAGTTCTTGGGCATCTCCGAGCACTGCTCGGAGAGCACGCCCAAGACCTTCTGCACCGTCTCCTCGTCGATCACCCGGCGCAGGCCGGCAAGACCCGCGTTCTCACACGGGACCATCACGGTCATGTCGTTGTGAAGGATCTTGATCGTGAGGTACTGCCGGCATTCCCCCATGACTGTCTTGTCCTGCTTGGTGAGGACCTGCCCGGCGCCATGGTGGGGGTAGACGACGTTGTCGCCGACCTCGAACTCGATGTGCTCGAAGACGGGAACGATGTCCAGGCCCTCGACGGACTCTTCGACTACTTGGGGAATGACACGGCCTCCTTATCGGGACCAGGGGCACCGGGGAGTCTCGAGCGCCGAGCCCTCCCCCTCAGCGGCCCTGAGTCAGGTCTGCAGATAGCGGTCCACGAGGTTGATCTCCTGCAACCGGCGAAGCCCCTCGCGGATGTCCTTCGCCCGGATCTCTCCCACCCCCTCGACCGTCTCGAGCTCGTCGTCGGTGGCGGCGAGCAGCTCGTCCAACCGGCCGAACTCGCGCACGATCTCGGTGACCACGAGCTTGGGCAGGCGCGGGATGCGCCCCAGCGTGCGAAAGCCGCGGGGCGAGACGGGGTAGTCGAGGGTGTTGAGCTTGCGGTCGTAACCCAGCAGCTCAGCCAGACGACCGAAGTCGAGAAGATCCTGGTGGGGCAGGCGCGCGAGCTGCTCCAGGGCTGAGATGGACGCGTCGTCGTCACCGTCGGCGATGTAGTCGTGCACGAGCGCCGCCCGGTCGGCGGCGGTGCCCACCATGATCTCGTCGAGCTGCATCTCGATCAGCCGCCCCTCGGTGCCCAGCTCGACTATGCAGCGCTCGATCTCCACGGCCATGCGGGTCACCATCTCCGCGCGCTGGAGGACGGTGAGCACATCGTGCAGGGTGGCCCCGCCCTCGAACTCCAACGCGGTCAGTCGGGTGGAGACCTGATCGAGTCGGGTGCGGTACTTGTCCAGGGTGGCGAGCGCCTGGTTGGCCTTGGCCAGCACGATCGGAATGTCGACCATGATGTACTTGGCCCCGTCGATGTAGAGGGTGACCACCTCGCGGCGCTGCGAGATGGCGATGACCACCGCATCGGTCTGCTTGGAGACCCGCTCGGCCGTGCGGTGACGGGTCCCGGTCTCCGAGGAGTGGATGGTTGGGTCGGGCATGAGCTGGACGTTGGCCCACACGAGCTTGGTGGAGTTGGCGTTCAGGGTGATCGCCCCATCCATCTTTGCCACCTGGTAGAGCAGCGCTGGGGTGTAGTCGACATCGAGCTGTATCCCCCCCGAAAGCAGGAAGGAGAGCTCGTGGGGCTCGGCGATGACGATCAGCCCGCCGGTCTTGGCATGGACGATGTTGTCGAGGCCGTCGCGGAGGGCGGTCCCCGGAGCGACCATCTCGAGCGCCTTGACCAGCCGGGGCTCTTGTCGTGCGTCGAGCTCGAAGAGCCCTTCCCCGGTACGCGGCGCCATACGATGCCTATTTTAGCGGCCCCAGGGGTTCCCTTAAGCCTATCTTTAGCCGCTGGCGGCGCGGCGACCCACGCCATCGGACCAGAGACGGACATCCTCCGAAGTCATGGGAGCGGACGGGAGCGCCCGGGGTCAGGCCGCCGCGCGGGTGGGGGACCGACCGAGAGCCGCGCTGACCGCCTGTACGACGGTCGCCGGGCCCGCGGTGATCCCGGGGGCGATCAACGGGCCGAGTCCGAAGCGCGCCGCCTCCGCGGCTCGGCGCTCGAGCCCGGCCACGGCACGCAGCTCACCCGCCAGCCCGATCTCGCCGCAACAGACGACGGGCCGCACCGCGCTCGTGCTGTCGCGTCGACTCCGCGCCGCACCCGCCACCGCCAGGGCAACGGCCAGATCGGCACCGGGCTCCTCCACCCGGACGCCGCCTACCACGTTGACGAACACATCGGCGCTCCCGAGACCCACGCCGGCGTGGCGAGCGAGCACGGCGAGGACCAGGGCGAGGCGGTTGCGATCGAGACCGTTGACCACACGACGAGGCGGCACCAGCTCGGAGGGCGAGACCAGGGCCTGGACCTCGACGAGCAGGGGTCGGACTCCCTCCATGGCCGCGAGCACGACGCTGCCCGGCGTGGCAGTCGCCTCGGCCACGAACCGAGCCGACGCGTCGGCCACCTCCCGCAACCCACCGGGGCCCATCTCGAAGACGGCGAGGTCATCGGTGGAGCCAAAGCGATTCTTGAGCGCTCGCAACGTCCGGTAGGTGCGCTCTCGCTCCCCCTCGAACTGCAGCACGCAGTCGACCAGGTGCTCGAGGACGCGGGGACCGGCCAGCGAGCCCTCCTTGGTCACGTGTCCCACGAGCAGGATGGCGATGCCCCGGGCCTTGGCCAGGCGCATGAGCGCCGCGGTCGCCTCGCGCACCTGGCCGACGGTGCCCGGGGCGCCGGAGAGCACGGGCGAGTGCAGGGTCTGGATCGAGTCGATCACGCACACCTCGGGCTGCGCCACCTCCAGCGTGGCCAGGATCACGTCGAGCGCGGTCTCGGCCACGATGGGGACCTCCAGCGCGCCCGGAGCCAGGCGCTCGGCCCGCAGCCGGACCTGGGCGGCCGACTCCTCGGCCGAGACGTACAGGGTGCGCCGGCCGGTGGCCGCCAGCTCCCCCAGGGCCATCGAGGTGAGCGTCGACTTGCCGATGCCCGGTGCTCCGCCGATGAGCACCAGCGACCCGGGGACGATCCCGCCGCCCAGCAGGCGGTCGAGCTCGCCGACGCCGGTGGGCAGCCGGGCGGTCTCCTCAGAGGCCACCGCGCGCAGGAGCCGCGGGGTCGCTGCCCGCGCCCTGGAGCCCTGAGCCACCCCGCCGCGGACCGGGGTGCGCTCCTCGACCAGCGTGTTCCACGCGCCGCAACCAGGGCAGCGACCGTGCCAGCGGGCCTCCTGGTGACCGCAGGCCGAGCAGGCGAAGAGGGTGGCGGCGCGAGCCATGGGATGAGCGTACGGCTGCCCGCGGCGGCCGGCGACCGGCGGTCATCCCGGTCAGCGCCGATCGACCCCCAGACACGTCGGGCAGCGCTTGCGCCATGCTCTGGGTGCCGTGAGCGCCCTTTCCCGTCTCGAGCGACTGTGGCTGGTCAACGTCGTCGCCTTCACGGCCTTCGCCGGAGTGGCGCGCTACGCCGGGGCACCGGCCCTGCTCGCCTTCGCCGCCGCCACTGGGGCGCTGGCCGGGCTGGCCTGGGTCGTCTCCCTGGCCACCGAGCAGGTCGGCGAGCGCTTCGGTCCCGCGGCCACCGGCGTGCTGCAGTCCAGTGTGGGCAACCTACCCGAGCTCTTCGTCGTCGTCTTCGCGCTGCAGGCCCACGAGATCGTCGTCGCCCAGACGGCGATCCTCGGCTCGATCTTCGCCAACGGCCTGCTGGTGCTCGGGCTGGTCATCGTTGTCGGCTCGTGGCGGGCGCCGGACCGGATCATGCGCTTTCACCCGCGCCTGCCCCAGGACACCGCGACCCTGCTGATCCTCACCACGTTCATCATCGTGCTCGTCAGCCTGCCCCAGCTCACCGGCGACCCGGCCGGCGGCCACGGGACGGCGATATCGATCGTCGGCGCGTTCTGCCTGCTGGCCGTCTATGTCGGCTGGGTGGTGCCCTACGTGCGCAGCGAGGAGCGCCGGGCCCGCGAGACCGCCCCGGGGCCGTCCGCGGGCCCCCGGATCGCGCTGTCGGTGTCGCTGCCCCTGCTCGTGGTGGCCGGGATGGGGTCTGCCTTCGTCTCCGACTGGTTCGTCGGAGCCCTCCAGCCCTCGCTCGACCGCCTGCACCTCTCCCAGGCCTTCGCCGGGATCGTCATCGTGGCCATCGCCGGCAATGCCGTGGAGAACGTCGCGGGCATCGTGCTCGCGGCCCGCGGGCAGAGCGATCTGGCCATCTCGGTCGTAAAGAACTCGGTGGCCCAGATCGCCGCCTTCCTGTTCCCCGTGATCGTCCTGGTCTCCCTGGTCCTGGCCACCACGCTGACCTTCGCCCTGGCTCCGATCTACGTGGGGGCGCTGCTGCTGACGGTCCTGGCCCTGTGGCAGATCACCAGCGACGGGGAGGCGACGACCTTCGAGGGGCTGGCGCTGATCGCGCTCTACGTGGTGCTGGCCACGGTGGCCCTCTACGAATAGACGGGGCGAACTTCCGTCACCGGCCCGCTGGCGCCCGCTCGCAGCTGTGAAAGCCAGCAGCACGGTGAGACCGATCGCAGAACGGCTTGGTCGCCGAACGCCCGCAGCGACAGAGGGCGATCGACGCGTCCGCCCCCAGATTCCACGCGCCGCCGTCGGGATCGATCAGCCGCACGCGCCCCGTGACCTTGTAGGGCCCGTGATCGCGGACCTTGATCACGGCCTCGCCGGTGCCCGCCGCCCCCGCCCGGCTATCGGGCCCGGACCCGGACACGCCGGAGTCGCTACTCCCCGGCGCCTTCGCCCGGCGCCTCGCCGCCCTCGTCCCCGGAGGTCTCCCCACCATCGGCGCCGACGCCCACGGGCGTGCGCTCGGGGTCGGGTCCGACGAGGGAGAGCGCGAGCTCGCGGTCGTCGCCCTCGCCGACGGGGTCGACCATCACCGTCGCCCCGGGCTTGAGCTCGGAGCGAAGGACGAAGTCGGCCAGCGGGTCCTCGATGTAGCGCTGGATGGCCCGGCGCAACGGCCGGGCGCCCATCGAGGGGTCCCACCCCTTCTCGACGAGGAGATCCTTGGCCGCCTCGGAGAGCTCGAGCTGGAGCTCGCGCTCGGCCAGGGTCGCCCGGATGCGCACGAGCAGCAGGTCGACGATCTGCTTGATCTCGTCGCGCTGGAGCTTGTGGAAGACGATCACGTCATCGATCCGGTTGAGGAACTCGGGGCGGAAGACCTTCTTGAGCTCGCCCATGATCCGAGTCTTCATGTCGTCGTAGGAGATCCCCGTCTCGTCGTCGGAGACGCTGAAGCCCAACGGCGTGTTCCTGGCGATCTCCGAGGCGCCGATGTTCGAGGTCATGATCACGATGGCGTGCCGGAAGTCGACGGTGCGACCCTGGGCGTCAGTCAGCCGGCCGTCCTCGAGAATCTGCAGCAGGATGTTGAAGACATCGGGGTGAGCCTTCTCGATCTCGTCGAGCAGGAGGACGCTGTAGGGCTTGCGCCGCACCGCCTCGGTGAGCTGGCCGCCCTCGTCGTAGCCGATGTAGCCGGGCGGCGAGCCGACCAGCCGCGAGACCGCGTGCTTCTCCATGTACTCGGACATGTCGATGCGGATCATCGCGTCCTCGTCGCCGAAGAGGAACTCGGCCAGGGTCCGGGCCAGCTCGGTCTTGCCCACACCCGAGGGGCCCAGGAAGACGAACGATCCGGTCGGGCGCTTGGGGTCCTTGAGGCCCGCGCGCGAGCGGCGGATGGCCTTGGAGATGACCTCGATGGCCGGGTGCTGGCCGATGACGCGCTTGTGCAGCTCCTCCTCCATCCGGCGGAGCTTGGCCGTCTCGGCCTCGGTGAGCTTGAACACGGGGATGCCGGTCCACATGGAGACGATGTCGGCGATCTCCTCCTCGCCGATCGACGGACGCTGCACCCCCTCGCCCGACTCCCACTGCTGCTCGAGCTCACGCTTGCGGTTGGTCGCCTGACGCTCGGAGTCGCGCAGGCTGGCGGCCTTCTCGAACTCCTGGTTCTCGATGGCCTTTTCCTTGTCACGCCGGATCGACTCGATCTCCTCCTCGAGCTCCCGGTAGACCGGCGGGGCGGTCATGGACTTGATCCGCATGCGCGAGGCGGCCTCGTCGATGAGGTCGATGGCCTTGTCGGGCAGGAAGCGGTCGGAGATGTAGCGGTCGGCCAGCTCCGCGGCGGCGGTCAGCGCCTCGTCGGTGATGTTGACCTTGTGGTGGGCCTCGTAGCGATCACGCAGACCCTTGAGGATCTGCTGGGTCTCGTCGGTGGAGGGCTGCTCCACGCGGATCTGCTGAAAGCGCCGCTCGAGGGCCGAATCGCGCTCGAGGTACTTGCGGTACTCGTCGAGCGTCGTGGCGCCGATGGTCTGCAGCTCCCCGCGGGCCAGGGCCGGCTTGAGGATCGAGGCGGCGTCGATCGCGCCCTCGGCGGCGCCGGCGCCGACGAGGTTGTGCAGCTCATCGATGAACAGGATGATGTCGCCGCGCTGGGTGATCTCCTTCATCACCTTCTTGAGGCGCTCCTCGAACTCGCCGCGGTACTTCGAGCCCGCGACCAGAGCAGCCAGATCCAGCGTGTAGATCTGCTTGCCCCGCAGCAGCTCGGGCACGTCGGAGTTGGTGATGCGCTGGGCCAGGCCCTCGACCACGGCGGTCTTGCCCACGCCCGGCTCGCCGATGAGCACCGGATTGTTCTTCGTGCGGCGGGAGAGGATCTGCATGATCCGCTCGATCTCGGTCTCCCGGCCGACGACCGGGTCGAGCTTGCCGTCGGAGGCGAGCTTTGTCAGGTTCCGCCCGAACTGATCGAGCAGCTTGGATGACTTCTTGCCCTCACCTTGGCCCGAGGCGCCCGCTCCGGCCGCGGCCCCCTGGCTGCGCGAGCGACCGCCGGGGCCCGACAGCATGCGGATCACCTCGTTGCGGATCTTCTCGGAGTCGGCGTCGAAGTCGAGAAGGATGCGGGCGGCCACCCCCTCGTTCTCGCGGACGAGGCCGAGCAGGATGTGCTCGGTGCCGATGTAGTTGTGACCCAGGCTCAGCGCCTCGCGCAGGGCGAGCTCGAGAACCTTCTTGGCCCGCGGCGTGAACGGGATCTGCCCCGAGGTGACCTCCTCGCCGGAGCCGACGATGCGGACCACCTGGGCGCGAACGCGCTCAACCGTGATGTCCAGCGACTCCAGCACGCGGGCGGCAAGCCCCTCCTCCTCGCGCAGGAGGCCGAGCAGGATGTGCTCGGTGCCGATGTAGTTGTGCTTGAGGGTACGAGCCTCCTCCTGGGCGAGGACGACCACCTGACGCGCCCGCTCGGTGAATCGCTCGAACATCTCCTGCTTCCTTCCGCTGATTCGGCCTCCGGTGGAGACCTGGTCGCTGGGTGGTCTTGCTCGTCGGGTGCTGCGGTACGGTCCAAGTCAAGGTTCCCATCCTCTTCGGACCTCAACCGGCCGGAGGGACGCCGATGGGCCCGGTCACTCAGGCATCGACCGAAACGGCGGTCCTCCCGAGTGCACGGTTCATCGCTTGGCCATGGGTCAGGATACCAACGGGGGGTGACGCGCCGGACGGGACGTGGCTCACCGGAGCGGCACCGAGCGCTGCCGGCGGCCACGGTAGACCCAACTCAGCTTCGTGCCCCGCAACCGCAGCCCGCTCAGACCGCCGCCCGGGTGGCGAGCGACGGTCCGTGGCCGCCGTCCGGGCTCCAGGACGACGACGCGGTTGCCGTTGGCCAAGAAGGCCAGCGCTCCGCTGGGGCGCAGCGCGATCTCCAGCCTGACGCCGCACGCGTCGTAACAGAGCCTGAGGGCGCGCGTGCGCCCGTTGCGCAAGTCGGTCACCCTGACCTCCTCGGTGGCGACCGAGGCGGTTCCGTCCGCATTGACGACCGATCGGGCGACCCGGAACGCGGCGAAGGGACCGGCCAGGGTCGTGGGCGGGCGCACATAGGTCGGCTCTGCCCCGTGGGCGTCGAGATGCCGGGGGCGGCGCCCGAACAGGCAACCGTAGACGTAGAGCTCGCCGCCGCCGTCAACGCCTCGTCCGTAGATCCGCCCGTCGCGATTGCGCGCCAGGGGCAGGGCGTCGGCGGGAAGGCACGCGGACGCTCGCCGTCCACCGAGCAGGCCGCCTCGGGGCAGGGAGAGCCGATCCACGGCCTCGGACTCCAGGGTGCCCGTGGCGCCGGTCGCGGTGGCGCGCACGCGCACGTCCAGGGACCTGCGCGCCCGCAGCTCGTCGCGCCCCCGCTGATCGAGCCTCAGCCCCACGACGGCGTCGTGGCCGGGCGCCAACGAGACACCGACCGGACGGGCGACCGAGGGCAGCGGGTCAAGGGCGCTATCGGTGGCATCGTTGGAGTCGCCGGCTCGCAGGGTCACGGTCCCGCGGCAGATCCCCGGGGCCTGAGCCTCGCAGCGCACACCGACCAGCGCTCTGGCGCCCCGGGTCACCCGGGCGGTCGCCGGCAGCGCGCTCAAGCCCGGCGCCAGGACGACGAGGCGGTTGCTCTCACCGACCAGCAGACCGCCTGAGCCCGGGAGGAACTGGGCCCCAAAGATGCTTGCGCCCGCCGTCGCACAGCGCGGCACCCGGCCGGGCGCGGTGAGGAGGATGCCGTCGTCGAGCAGGCATCCCGACTCCTGTAGTCCGGCACCCGGCGCCCTCGTGGTGAACGTGGCGAGTCCATCCACGCGCGGCCCGGTGGTCGAGACGGCGAGCGTTCGCCCGTCCATCGAGAGCGAAGCGGCGTCGATGGTCCCCGCGGTCTCCAGGGGCGGACAGTGGTCGAAGAGGTCTCGCGCCCCGGCGCAGGACAGCGCACCATCCAGGCCGGCGACCAGGCCGGCGGGGAAGCTCAGGCCCCCCGCGCCGTCGCGAGCCAAGGTGCGCACGCCGTCGTTCATGGCGTAGAGGGTCTGACCATCGCTGGAGAGGGCCAGGACCCCGATCGGGGTACTCGACGCGAGGTCGGGATCCGGGGCGCAGCCGTCCGCGCCGTCGTTGAGAACGCATCCCGACGCGCCGGGGAGCTGGGCGAGCTGGCCCGACGCGGCTCGCGAGAAGGCGATCACCCCCTTGCGATGGCCTGGGCCTCGGTCCTCGTTGGCGCCGGCACTGCCGACGTAGACGGAGCGCCCATCGGCGCTGACCAGCGGACTGCGCGGTCTGAGCAGCCCGCGGGCGGACCGACACCCGGCCACGGGCCGATCGTCAGGGGCCACGCACCCGCCGGGCGTGAGCACGCCGGTGGCCGGGTCCCTGAGGTATGAGAGCACGACGTCCTGGCCGGCTGCGTACACGGAACGCCCATCGGGACTGATGGCCAGCCCCTGCATGTAGCCCAGCGGACCGGCGGGCACACACGACCTTCCGGCGCCGTCGCTGCCGTTGTCGGTCAAACAACCCCCCGTTCCGGGCACCGGGGTCAAGGACCCCGAGGCGGGATCGCTGCGCAGGACGACGATCGAGCCGCTCGCCGGCTCCATGGGGTCGAACTCGGCGTGGGCCCCTGTCCACAGGTAGGCCGAGCGACCGTCCGGGCTGAACACCAGGCCACCGACGCGGTTGGGCGCCGGTGGAGCGGCGCGCACGGTGACGCAGCCTCGTGTCCCGGGCGACACGGCCAGGCATCCACCGGCCCGGACCGGGCTGAAGGTGTCGCTCGTGGGGTCCAGGCGGGCCAGCTGGACCGTGGTGGGGGAGGTCGACGACCCTGGAATCACGAACGCGACCGTCCGGCCGTTGGGCGACAGTGCGACCTGCCCCGGCGGGACGGGCGAGTCAAAACCGGCCGTCCGCAGGCAGGAGGGGTCGTGGGAGTTCAAGGCCAGGCAGTGCGTCGGGCCGACGAGCCGGCTCAGGCTGCCGGGTGGAGCCGGGAGAGCGGTGGCGGGCTGCGCCCGCACCGTCGGCACCGCGGCGGCCATCACGCCGGCGAGGAGGAGGAGGAGGAGGCGGCGGCGGAGGAGGGCGACGCGCATGGATGAAGAACGGACCGGGGACGGTCAGGTTGCGCCCTTGTTCCCGCCTCAGTCGCGCATGGCCGGGAAGAGCACGACCTCGCGAATGCTGCGCTGGCCGGTGAGGACCATCACCAGGCGGTCGATGCCCAGCCCCAGCCCCCCGGTGGGCGGCATGCCGTGCTCGAGCGCCGACAGGAAGGCCTCGTCGAACGGCTGGGCCTGCTCGTCGCCGGCGGCCGCCGCCTCCCGCTGGGCGGCGAAGCGCGCCCGCTGCTCGTCGGGGTCGTTGAGCTCGGAGAAGGCGTTGGCGATCTCCATGCCGTTCACGAACGCCTCGAAGCGCTCGACCAGCCCGGGCTCGGAGCGGTGGGCCTTGGCGAAGGGGGAGAGCTCGACCGGGTAGTCGAAGAGCAAGGTGGGCTGGCGCAGCGTCGGCTCCACGTGCTTGGAGACTAGCTCGTCGACGAGCTGGGCCCAGCTGTCCTGGGGCGCCACGTCGATTCCCCGTTCGCGCATCGCCGCGGCCAGGGCGAGTCGATCGCGCAGCAGGCCGAAGTCGATCCCGGTGCGATCGCGGATCGCGTCGCGCAGGGTCTCCCGGCGCCAGGGGGGGGTCAGCGAGATCTCCTCCGAGGAGAAGCCGACGGCCCGGCCCACCGTGTCGACCATCCGCTCCAACCGCGAGGCCACGTCGTGGTAGTCGGCGTAGGCCTCGTAGAACTCGAGCATGGTGAACTCGGGGTTGTGCCTGGGCGAAAGGCCCTCGTTGCGAAAGTCCTTGCCCAGCTCGTAGACCCGCTCCAGGCCGCCCACGATGCAGCGCTTGAGGTAGAGCTCGGTGGCGATACGCAGATAGAAGGTCCGGTCCAGCGCGTTGTGGTGGGTGATGAAGGGACGGGCGGCGGCGCCGCCATAGAGGGGCTGGAGAACGGGGGTCTCGACCTCGATGAAGCCCCGCTCGTCGAGGAAGCGCCGCACCGCGGCGATGGCCCGGGCGCGCACGACGAAGCGCTCCCGGACCATTTCGGAGGCCATGAGGTCGAGCTCGCGATGGCGCAGCCGCGTCTCGACGTCGGCCAGCCCGTGGTGCTTGTCAGGCGGCGGACGCAGCGACTTGGCCAGGACGGTGACAGCCTCGGCCCGCACCGAGAGCTCGCCCCGCCGGGAGCAGAAGACCGTCCCGTCGACACCGAGCAGGTCGCCGAGGTCGAGCCCGGTGGCCAGCTCCAGGGCGTCTGGGCCCAGGACGTCGAGCTTGGCGTGGATCTGCAGACGACCGCTGCGGTCGACGAGGTCGAGGAAGGCTGCCTTGCCCTGCCCGCGTCGCGCGGCCAGCCGCCCGGCCACCCGCACGCGGGTCCGGGTCTCCGCGCCGGCGCGCAGGTCGGCGAACTCGGCCCGGACGCGGCCGATCGGGGTGACGCCCTCGAAGTGGTGGGGGAAGGGGTCGACGCCGGCGTGGCGCAGGGCCGCGAGCTTGCGCCGGCGGGCGGCGAGCAGCTCGTCGCCGTCGGGCTCGTCCGGCGGCGCCGGACTGCACCCGTCGGGTTCGTCGCTCACCGCGTCGCCCGGCGTCAGCCGACGCCCACGTCGATCTTGGTGATCTTCAGCTTCCGTGCCGCTCCGGAGGGGAGCTGGGCAGTCACCGTCTCGTTGCGCTTGTGACCGATCAGGGCCTTGCCCACCGGTGACTCGTTGGACAGCTTGCGCTGGCTCGGGTTGGCCTCGGCCGAGCCGACGATCGTGTACTTGTCGGACTTGCCGCTCGCCTGGTCCTTGACGTGGACCACCGACCCGACGCGCACGACGTCGGTCGAGAGCTCGGAGGAGTCGATCACCTGGGCGGAGCGGAGCTGCTCCTCCAGCGCCGCGATTCGCGCCTCGAGCATCGCCTGCTCGTTCTTGGCGTCGTCGAACTCGGAGTTCTCGGAGATGTCGCCGAACTCCCTGGCCTCCTTGATCCGCTCGGCGACCTCGCGCCGGCGCTCGGTGGAGAGCACCTCGAGCTCCTCCTTGAGCCGGACCAGGCCGTCTGGGGTGAGGATGACGTCCTTCTGCATCGCGGGTTCCTCGTCGCGGTGGTGGTGGGGGGGGCGGGGCCGGACGCGCCCTGAAGGCGCGGTAGAAGGGCGATCGACGGCCGTTTCCGGCCTGAGGGGTCGGGCAGTATAACCACGGACTCGGGCGCCCGACGAGCGCCGCCGGCGGCGGGCGCGGCAGCTCAGGCCGCGGCAGCGATGACGGGCGCGCGCAGTCCGTCGAGCAGCTGTCGGGCGTCGGCGAGGGTGCTCGTGCGCACCAGCGCGTCGGCCGCCGCCCGACGGGCGCCGAGCCGTTCCAGGTACCACGGGTAGAACGTCCGCAGGTATCGCGCCGCACGATCGGCACCGAGGTGCTCCGCGGCCCGGTCTGACACCCACTCGAGCTCGTCCAGCACCTCGTCGCGGGACGGCGGCGCCGTCCGGCGACCCAGCACCTGGGCAAACAGCCAGGGGTTGCCCAGCGCGCCCCGGGCGAGCATGACGGCGGCGCAGCCCGTGTGCCGGAAGACCCAGCGCACGTGCTCGGCCTCGCCCAGCCCCCCCGAGACGACGACGGGCGCCGGCAGCGTGGCCACCAGCTCGGCGGCCAGGTCGTAATCGGGGTGGCCCTTGTGCCGGACCGCCGCGGAGCGTGGGTGGAAGCAGATCCCGGCCACGCCGGCCTCCTCCACCAGCCGGTGGGCCAGCGCGAAGCCGTCGCGCTCGCCGGGACGCCGGCCCGAGCGCAGCTTGACCGTCACCGGCAGGCCGGCACCCTGCGCCGCGGCGCGGGCCACCGCGACGGCCAGGTCATGATCGTCCAGCAGTGCGGCGCCGGCGCCGGTCTTTACCACCTTGGGCACCGGACAGCCCATGTTGAGATCGATCAGGTCAGCACCGGCGGCGGCGACGCGCTCGGCGGCCGAGCGCATCACCGCGGGGTCCTGGCCGAAGAGCTGGACGGAGACCGGGTGCTCGTCGGGGTGAATGCGCAGCAGCTCGCGCAGGGTGCGGGGGTTGCCGTGATGGACGGCGTGGCTGGAGACCATCTCCGAGACGGCCAGCCCGGCGCCGTAGCGGCGCGCCTGCAGCCGGACGAACCAGTTGCCGATCCCGGCCAGCGGGGCGAGCACCACGCGGTTGGGCAGCGCGATGCCGCCCAGCGTCCAGGGTTCGGTCAGGGCGGACATGATCCGAGGGTAGAGCGGCGCTGGGCCGACGCGGGATCTCCGCCGTCAGCTGTTGCGCTCGTGGATGAGCCGCAGCCCGGTCAGCGTAAGCAGGTCATCGACCGCATCGATGCCCGTGCAGAACGGGACGATGTGGGAGGCCAACCCCCCTGTGGCCAGCGTGGGCGTGCGCTCGCCCAGCTCGGCCCGGAGCCGGCCGACGATGCCGTCGACCTGGGCGGCGAAGCCGAACACGACTCCCGACCGGATCGCGTCGACCGTCGACTTGCCGATCAGCGCCCGCGGTGCGACCAGCTCCACCCGCGGGAGCATGGCCGCTCGCTCGGTGAGCGCCTCCAGGGAGATCTCGATGCCGGGCGCGATGATCCCGCCCAGGTACTCACCCTCGTCGGAGATCGCGTCGTAGGTGATCGCCGTGCCGAAGTCCACCACAATGCACGCGCCGCGCATCCGCGCGTGGGCGGCCACCGCGTTGACCAGGCGGTCGGCCCCCACCTCGCGCGGATTGTCGATGCGAATGGCCATCCCGGTGCGGACCCCGGGACCGACCTCGAGCATGCGGTGGTCGAGGTAGCGCCGCGCCGTCTGCGACCACTCCTCCCCCAGCGCGGGCACCGTCGAGGAGACGATCGAGCCCCCGAGGTCCTCGAAGCGCAGCCCCCGGAGGTCAAGCAGGGCCCGCAGGGCGGCGCCAAGCTCGTCGGCCGTCGACTCGCGCACGGTGGCAAAGCGCCAGTGCTCGACGAGCTCCGAGCCCCGGAAGGCGCCGAGGTGAGTCTGGGTGTTGCCGACGTCTACGGCGAGCAGCACGGGCGGGATTATCCTCTCGGCCGTTGGCGGGGCTGCTGGCCGCCCACCCCTTCAACCCCATCCAGCGGTCCTCCGACCCGCCGCACGCTCTGACCCTCCCCGAGGCCGATCAGGGCGTCGGCCAGGATCCTGCCGTCGGGCAGGCGCAGATCGGGGTCGAGCTCGAGCAGGGGCACGAGCACGAAGCGCCGGGCGCAGACCTCGGGATGGGGCAGCTCCAGACGCGGGGTGCGGACCACCTCCGAGCCCAGGAGCAGCAGGTCGACATCGATCCGGCGCGGACCGTGACGCGGCCCGCGGGGGGTGCGACCGACCGCACGCTCGACGGCCTTGGCCACCGTGAGCAGCGCCTCGGGCCCGTGGACAGTGCGCACCCGCAGGCAGGCGTTGAAGAACTGGCGCTGGTCGAGCACGGCGCCCACCGGCTCGGACTCATAGACCGACGAGCTGTCCAGCACTCCCAGGCCGTGGGAGCCCAGCGCCGCCACCGCGGCCTGGAGGTGAGCGCGGCGGTCGCCGACGTTGGACCCCAGGCCCAGGAAGCCGACGCGCGCGTCAGTCACTGCGCTCGCGCCAGAGCTCGACCGACACCTCCTCGACGGGCAGCGGCACAGGCGGCTCGGGCTTGGCCGCCTTGACCGACACGCCCTCGGCGGCGAAGTCGGCCAGCAGCCGGTCGGCCACCGCCGCGCACAGACGCTCCAGGGTCCGGTAGCGGCGAGTCTGGGCCACCAGGCTCACCGACTCGCAGACCGCGGCGTAGTCGACGGTGTCGGCCACGCGGTCGGTGACCGTTGCGTCGCACTCGCCGACGTCGAGGCGGACGTCGAAGACCAGCCGCTGACCCACCTCCTGCTCGGCGTCGGAGACGCCGTGATGGGTGTAGAGCGACAGTCCGAGGATCTCGATCGTCACCCCGCTCTCGCCGCGGGAGGGGTGATCCTCGTCGATCTCGTAGCCCTCGTCGTCCTCGTCCTCGGAACGCTCGGGGCTCACCGGGGGCCGACCGTAGCAGCCGCCACCGCGAGGGCATCGCGCACCGGGCCGACGTCGTGGACGCGAAAGACCGAGGCTCCCCGCTCGAGGGCCAGGGCGCACGCGGCGATGGTGCCAGGCAGGCGCTCCTCGGGGCCCCGACCTCCGGCCAGTCGGCCCAGAAAGGCCTTGCGCGAGGCGCCCACGACCACCGGGCGACCGAGCTCTGAGAGCTCATGCAGGCGCCGCAGCAGCTCGAGGTTGTGCTCGTCGCGCTTGCCAAAGCCGATGCCCGGGTCCAGCAGCACGTGCTCCTCGGGGATCCCCTGGGCCACGGCGAAGGCGAGGCGCTCGGCCAGGAACCCCTTCACCTCCGAGACGACGTCGTCATAGCGCGGATCGTCCTGCATGGTCCGCGGATCGCCGCGCATGTGCATGAGGCAGACCGACAGCCCGCGCTCGACGACCAGCCCGGCCAGGGCGGGGTCGGCGCGCAGCGCCGTGACGTCGTTGACGAGGGTCGCGCCCGCGTCGGCGGCCGCAGCCGCGACGGCGGGCTTGGTCGTGTCGATGGAGATCCGGGGACCCAGCCCGGCGTCGGCCAGGCGCTCGAGCACGGGCACGACCCGGCGCAGCTCCTCGGCCTCGGCCACGGGATCCGCGCCCGGTCGCGTCGACTCGCCACCGACGTCGACCAGCTCGGCACCCTCGCCCACCAGCTGCCGGGCGTGGGCGACGGCGGCGTCGGGCGCCAGCCAGCGGCCCCCGTCGGAGAACGAGTCGGGGGTGACGTTGAGCACCCCCATGATGCGGAAGGGCGGGCCCGGCGGCACCGGAGCGATAGCGGCGGAGCTCAGATGATGGTGGGGCCGCTGGGCCCCTCGCCGTGCAGCTCGGCGGTGCCTCCAGCCAGGCCGGGGCGGGGCAGCGGGCGCGGAGCGTCGCGCGGTGAGCGCGCATCGGGGCTCGGCGCCGGCGGGGCGGGCGGCTCGTCGACCAGCTCATCGGGACCGAAGACGTCGACCTCGTCGTTGCCGGCCAGCAGCGCCTCGAACTGCTCCTTCTCGATGGTCTCGCGCTTGAGCAGGATGGTGGAGATCCTGTCCAGCGACTCGCGGTGCTCGTTGAGGATGTCCTGAGCCTGGCGATGGGCCCCCTCGATGATGCGGCGGACCTCGTCATCGATCTCGCGGGCGATCTCGTCGGAGTAGTCGGGCTCGGCCGAGAACTCGCGGCCCAGGAAGGGCATGCTGTGGTCGTGGCCGAAGACCCGCGGCCCGAGCTTCTCGCTCATGCCGAAGCGCATGACCATCTGCTTCGCGGTCTGGGTCACCTTCTCGAGGTCGTTGGACGCTCCGGTGGTGATCTCGCCGAAGACGATCTCCTCGGCCGCCCGGCCGCCCAGGGTCATGGCCATGGTGTCGTTGAGCTCGGCCCGGGTGGTGAGGAACTTGTCCTCCTGGGGCATGGAGATGGTGTAGCCCAGCGCCTGTCCGCGGGAGACGACCGACACCTTGTGGACGGGATCGGAGTGCTCGAGGTAGTGGCCGACGATCGCGTGGCCCATCTCGTGATAGGCGGTGATCAGTCGCTCCTTCTCGCTCATCACCCGCGTCTTCTTCTCGGGGCCGGCGATCACGCGCATGATCCCCTCCTCGAGCTCGGTCTGGGTGATCTCGCGCTTGCCGTTGCGCGCGGCCAGCAGCGCTGCCTCGTTGACCAGGTTGGCGAGGTCAGCGCCGGTGAAGCCGGGGGTCTGCCCGGCCAGGGTGTCCACGTTGATCTCCTTGGCCAGCGGCTTGCCCCGGGTGTGGACCTCGAGGATCTTCGCCCGGCCCTTGCGGTCGGGGCGATCGACGACGATCTGGCGGTCGAAGCGGCCGGGGCGCAGGAGCGCGGGATCCAGGATGTCGGGGCGGTTGGTGGCGGCGATGAGGATGATGTTGTCCTTCATCTCAAAGCCGTCCATCTCGACCAGCAGCTGGTTGAGCGTCTGTTCGCGCTCGTCGTGGCCCCCGCCCATGCCGGCGCCGCGGTGGCGCCCGACGGCGTCGATCTCGTCCATGAAGATGATGCAGGGCGAGTTCTGCTTGGCCTGCTCGAAGAGATCGCGCACGCGCGAGGCCCCGACGCCGACGAACATCTCGACGAAGTCCGAGCCCGAGATGGAGAAGAAGGGCACGCCCGCCTCGCCGGCCACGGCCCGAGCCAGCAGGGTCTTGCCCGTGCCGGGAGGGCCGTAGAGGAGGACCCCCTTGGGGATGCGCGCACCCAGGGCCTGGAATTTCTTGGGATTCTCCAGGAACTCCTTGATCTCGTGGAGCTCCTCCACCGCCTCGTCGACACCCGCGACGTCGCGGAATGAGATCTTTGGTGAGTCGACCGACATGCGCTTGGCCCGCGACTTGCCGAAGCTCATCACCTTGGAGCCGCCGCCCTGGACCTGGTTGATGAGGAAGAACCACAGACCGACGAAGATCAGGAACGGCAGCGCGTAGGTGAGCAGGGGCAGCAGGGCCGAGCTCTTCTTGCCCTGGACGTTGAAGGCCGGGTGGTTGGGAGCTGTTTGGAGCCGGTTGACCAGCTCGGTGCCGTAGTCGTCCGTATAGCCGACCTCGTACTTGGCGCCCACGATCGGCGTGACGTCGACCGTGTTGTCCTTGGTGTTGACCTGCGCCGACTTGACCTGACCACTCTGGGTCTGGGCCAGAAAGCCCTTGAAGTCGGGGGTCGGCGGGTGCGTCCCCGGGTTGATGAGCCGCTGGGCGAAGAACGCGAGCACGACCACCACCAGGATGGGGAAGGCGGCGCTCTTGAAGAACCGGCTCATACAGGGGGGAAATCAGGGGCCAGCGGGCCCGCTGGGGCCCGCTGGCCCCGGGTGCGGCTCAGCCTACCAGGGGGGCCTGGGCCGACGGGACGGTTGCGACCACGCGCTCACGCCGTCAACGCAGCGACGTAGGGCAGGTTGCGGAAGCGCTCGGCATGGTCGAGCCCGTAGCCGATGGCGAAGCGGTCGGGGATCTCGAAGCCCACATAGCGGATGGGCAGCTCCACCTTGCGCCGCTCGGGCTTGGTGAGCAGGGCACAGACCTCCAGCGAGCGCGGCGCGCGCGCGCCCAGCGAGCGCAGCAGGTAGCTCAGCGTCAGTCCCGAGTCCACGATGTCCTCGACGATGAGCACGTCGCGGCCCTCGATGGCCGCGTCGAGATCCTTGAGGATGCGCACGACGCCCGAGGAGTCGGTGGCCGATCCGTAGGAGGCCACGGCCATGAAGTCCAGCTCGCAGGGGATCTCGATGTGGCGCATGAGATCGGAGAGGAAGAACACGGCACCCTTGAGCACGCCGACGAGAACGAGGTCGCGCCCGGAGTAGTCGCGGCTGATCTCGATTCCCAGCCCGGTGACCCGGCGGCGCAGGTCGTCGGCCTGCACGAGGATCTCGCCGATGGCGGGGTCGCGGGCGGCACTCGGCGGGTTCGGGGTGCTCACCGGGGCAGGCGGTCGCGCCCGCGGCGCGCCTCTCGGCGGCGCACGTCGCGCTCGGCGCGGCGAGCGAGATGGTGGGGAGGGTCGCCGCCGCGAATCCAGGCGGTGATCAGGCCGATGCCCCCGGGCAGCAGGGTCCAGACCGGCCAGAAGTAGCCGTGGATGTCGGTGGCGGCCCAGATCCCCACCATCCAGGCATTGAGACCGACGTAGGAGGCGGTGGCCGCGCGCAGGCGTCGGCGAGGGTGGGAGCGGGTCGGCTCCGGGTCAACGCTCGGGGCCGAGGGGACGCCGGGGAGGTCGTGCAGTACTTCGACCAGATCGGGGGCGGTCCGCGCCCGGTAGGTCTGCCCGAGACGCCCGTCGAGCTCCTCGGCGTCTATCCGCCCCTCGGCGCAGGCCTGGCGCAGGCGCTCGGCCGTTGCCTCGCGGTCGGCATCGGAGACGCGCAGGGGCGGCGAGGCCGGCGCGGTCGGCTTGGGTGTGCCGGAGCCGGGCGGCGGCTCGGGGGCGTCGGGCACCCTCGGGAGTATGGCGCGGAGCAAGTCGAGCTCACCCCCGCCCGGGGGGATCACCCCGCCCGGGAGGATCAGCCCCGCCCGGAGGGATCACCTCGTAGCGCAGCCACCCGCCGCTGACCACGGCGCGCAGGCCCCGGGCCAAGTGGATCTCACCGCCGGCGCCGCCGTGGTCCAGGGCCAGCACCTCATCCAGCCGCCCCGCGGCATCGGGGGCCGGCTGGCCGAGAGCGTCCTCGGCCAGCCGCCGGGCCAGGAGCCGCGCCAACGGGCCAGGCAAGGCGCGGAGCTGGGCGAGCGCCACCCCCGTGGCCCCGTCCAGCAGGGACGCCACCCACCCGTCGAGCGCCTCAGCCTCGGCGCGGAGCTCCGCGACGGTCCGGGCCAGGTTGGCCTCGGCGGCGGGGTGCAGCTCGCGCAGCGCCGGCACCAGGCCCCGCCGCGCTCGGACGCGGGCGAAGCGCAGATCCTCGTTGGAGGGATCCTCCCGCCATGACAGTCCGCGCCCCCGACAGTACGCGGCGGTCTGCTCGCGCGACACGTCGAGCAGCGGGCGGACGAGCCCTCCGCGCCGGGGCGCGATCCCGAGCAGAGCCCGGCGCCCGGGCGAGGCGGCGAGGCGGTAGAGCACGGTCTCGGCCTGGTCTGAGGCCGTGTGACCGGTGGCCACGTCGATCGCCGACAGGTTGGCGTCCGGTACCTCGGCGCCCCACGCCCCGGCCACATCACACGCCGCGGCGTAGCGCGCCTCGCGCGCTGCCGCCTGCACGTTTCCCTCAGCCAGGGCCGGCCGGCGGACCTCCAGCCCCACGCCCAGCTCTGAGCACAGTGCGGCGCAGTGCGCCTCGTCGCCGTCGGCCCCGTCCCGCAGCCGGTAGTTGCAGTGCAGCGCCCTCACCGCGGCCGCGCCGCACACCCCCACCGCCACGTCAAGCAGGCAGACCGAGTCGCGACCGCCGGAGAGCATGACCACCACCGGCCGCTCGGGCGCGAGCAGGCCACCGGCCCGCACGCGCTCGGCCAGCTCGAGAGGATCCACGGCCTCAGGACACGCGTCCGACCGCGTGTCCTACGAGTGGTTCATCCCAGAGGTCGGTGGTGGGCGGATTTGCGGGAGGGGCCACTGGGCTAGTCCTCGGCCAGCTCGGCGCTGAACAGCTCGGTGGGCTGGTTGAAGCCCTTCAGGCGCACCTCGCCGATGGCTCGGAACTCGAGGTTGGACCCGGCCTGCTCGACCACGGGGCGCGTCACGATGACCTCCCCGCCCGCTGCCCGGGCCGCCACCCGCGCTGCCTGATTGACCTCACGCCCGTAGTAGTCGCCATCGCGGTAGAGCGTCTCGCCGTAGTGGATGCCGATGCGGGGCAACGGCCGCTCGGTGGCGAGCTGCTGGAAGCCCACCGCCCAGTCGGTCAGGGCGCGGGGGTCCGAGCCCACGACCATGACCTCGTCGCCGATGGTCTTGATCACGCGCGCGTCTTCGGGCAGCGTGTGCTCGACGGCGTCGACGAAGCGCTCGACCGCGCTGACCGCCGACTCCTCTCCCTCCTCCTCGGTCAGCCGCGTGTAGCCAGCGAGGTCGGCGAAGGCGATGGCCACGCGGAGCCGTCCCAGGTCCAACTCCCGGGCATCGAGGTCGGCTTCCATGTGACCAATGACGTCCTGCTCGACGAAGAAGTGCAGGCAGCGCTGGTGGAGATGGTCCATGAACGGCGAGGACAGCGGCAGCAGGTCCCGCGCCAGCCCCTCCATCTCCTCGGCCATCTCCATTCCCGGCACGCCATCGCGCATGAGGGGCTCGTGGACATAGAGGTGGAAGAGCCGCACCTCGGCATCGGCGATCTGGGCCATCGCCTGCCCGTACACCCGCGCAAGCTGGAGAAAGGCGACGAGGGGAAAGCCGGCGGCCAGGACCGCGCTGATGTAGCCCAGCATCTGGAGATCGTCTTCGGAGATGCGCTCCAGGGTGCTCGCGCTGTACCCCAGCGCCACGTAGATGCGCTGGATGAGCGCCGGCTCCAATCCGACCTCGCGCGCCGCCTCGCGCAGCGTGTAGGACTCACCCCCGGGCGGGAACAGATCCTCGATGTAGGCGAAGGCCAGCCGACCTGCCCGGCCCGCCGAGCGGATCTCCTCGAGGCTATGGCCACGGTCGCGCAGCCGGTGGACGATCCGCGCGTGAGCCGTGGCGGCCAGCGTCCAGCTACCCCGGTACTGCGGGATCAGGCCACCGTCGGCCCAGCGGCGCAGCGTCTGGGGCGTCACGCCGGCCCGGGCCGCCGCCTCGCGCAGCGAGAGCCCCTCGTCGCCGGTCATGGCGCCACCGTACCCGGGCCGCGCCGCCGATGGCGCCGGACGCCGGGGCCCCGACCTAGACGACGAGGTGTGGGTAGTCGGCCTCGACCATGTCGCGGTACTGGCCGTAGACCGGCTTGGTGATGGGAATGATCGACAGCGCCGCCTTGACGTCACCCCCGGCCTTGATCCGCCGGCGGGCGATGGCGATGGGGACGTTCTCCTTGCCCTGGAAGTACTTGTTGGCGGTCTCCGAGCTCATCGTCATCCGGACCCTCGCCGTCCAGGGCACCTCATCGGTCCACTCCCAGTAGAGGTTTGCCTCCTCGCCGTCAGCTCCGGCCCGGACGTTGACCACCAGGTCGAGGTCGTCGAACTCGAAGCGCTGGGGCACGTTCGCGTCACGCAGGCCCGGGCCCATCTCGGGATCGTCACTCATCAGGCCAAAGACCCGGTCCATCACTTCGCGGAACTCCTCGGCTGACGCAAAGCTCGCTGCCATGGGCGGTGCCCTCTCTCCCTTGCCGGTGCCCAGGGAGCCTAGCTTCCCCGCGCTGCCGAGAGCCCGGCCCGGGGGCAAGGGACGGCAGGGCCCATCTACCCTCGCGCCCGAATGCTTGGCGGCCAGATTCACCTACGCCCGACGGCCGCTCTCGCCGACCGCGTGCTGGTTCCGGGTGATCCGGGGCGGGCCCTCCTCCTGGCCCAGAGCGTGCTGGAGCAGCCGCGGATGCTCAATCACCATCGAGGACTGTGGGGCTACACCGGCCGCTGCCGCGCCGACGGGGAACCGCTGAGCATCCAGAGCACGGGAATGGGCGGCCCCAGCGCGGCCATCGTGATCGAGGAGCTCGTCGAGCTCGGTGCCCGGCGGCTGATCCGCGTGGGGACGTGCGGCGCCCTGGCGCCCGATCTGGGCCTCGGCGCCCTGGTCATCGCCTCGGAGGCGGTGGCCCTCGACGGGTGCAGCCGGGCACTCGGGGCCGATGGACGCGTCGCCGCCGACCCCGCCCTCACCCAGGGGCTGTGCGCGGCCGCCGGCCCCCGCGCCAGGGCTGGGACGGTGGCGTCGGTCGACCTGTTCTACGGCGCGCTGCCGAGCTGCCCGGCCGCCCTCGCCGTCGAGATGGAGTGCTCGACCCTGTTCACGCTTGCCGCCCTGCGCGGAGTGCGCGCAGCGGCCATCCTCGCCGTGTCCGACACCTTCACCCCGGCCGGGGCCCGCCAGCACATCACCGACGCGGCGCTGGTCATCGCCTCAGAGCTGTTGGGCGACGTGGCCGTGAGCGCGCTGGGGCCGGCGCCGGCCAGCGTCCGCTGAACGCGGCGCACGCCGGGCGGGTAACCAGCCGGGCTCAGCCGCGACCCGCCCGGCTCAGCCTGGCTTGCCGACCTCCAGGCGCTCCTGGCCGCGCGCCACGGTTTGCCCCCCCGCGCCCGGCAACGCCTCCCGCAGGGCGGCCAGCTCGCGACCGAGGACGGCGACCCCCTCCTCGATGGCGGCCAGGCGCTCGACGTCACTGGCGCTCTCGCCGAGGGTGGCGAGCCGTGCATCGAGCCGGTCCACCCCGTCCTCCACGCCCTCCAGCCGCTGGGAGACCGAGCGCAGACGGCGGGTCAGGCGCTCGATGTCAGCGGCCGACGGAAGGTTCAGCGCTCCCATGGCGACCGTCTGAGCCTGCGCCGCGCGCTCCCGCGCCTCGAAGGCCCCGGAGAGCGCCCGGGCCACCACCGGGTTCTCGAGCATGTCCTGGGCGAACTTGCCGAGCGCGCCCTCGCCCTGGCGGGTGAGCCGCGCGCGCAGCCCCTCGTCGTCGGTCATCGGGGTTCCCTTCTCGCTGGCTGCGGTCGTTAGGCGGCCACGGTAGCGCGGTGCAAGCAGCGGTTCCTCGTTGCGAGCCGGGCAGTCACGGGGTAGGTTGGTAGGTGCGCGCAACACTGTAGGAGTGGTAGGTTCGCCGGGCCCCGGGATCGGGCGACCGGACAGGGAGGAGAGCGAGAGCAGCGATGGAGGGTCGGAGGTGGGCCATGGGTGCCGCGGTGACGGCAGCGTTCCTGGGCGGCCTGGGCGCGGCGGTGATCCCCGCCGCCGCCGATCAGCGGACGGTCATCATCACCGTCGGCGGTGTGACCGAGACGGTGCCTCTGCCCGTCCCGGTCCCGAGCATCTCCACCCCGCTCGGCGGGGTCTCCGGCGGTGGCGGCCAGCCAGCCCCGGCGCCCCCCTCGGCCCCGCCCGGCGTCCCGGTCGCCCCAACGGCTCCCGTCGCCCCACCCTCGGCGGGCGCCCCACCGGCGCGCCCGACGCGCCATACGCATCGCCCGGGGACCCAGGCTCATCGCCCGAGCGCGAACGGCCGCAGGCGGCCGGGCTTGCCTCCGGCGAGCCGGACCACCATGCCCGCCGTGGCCCCAAGCGCGCCGGTTCTGCCTGGCGGCCTGCGCCAGGCCAACGGCGTGCCCACCCTGGGGAACCCGAGCCTCTCGCTGGCGCTGCCCGGCGCCGCGCCGCTGGGGGTGCCGGACTTCTTCATCGACACCTTCCGCATCCCGCCCTTCCTCCTGCCCATCTACCAGGCCGCGGGCATCCAGTACGGAGTGCCATGGCAGGTCCTGGCTGCCATCAACGAGATCGAGACCGACTACGGGCGCAACCTCTCGGTCTCCTCCGCCGGCGCCGAGGGCTGGATGCAGTTCCTGCCCCAGACCTTCGCCCAGTACGCCGTCGACGCCAACGGCGACGGCAAGAAGGATCCCTACAACCCCGAGGACGCGATCTTCACGGCGGCGCGCTATCTGCAGGCGGCTGGCGCCCAGCGCAACCTGCCGGGCGCGATCTTCGCCTACAACCACGCTGGGTGGTACGTGCAGTCGGTCCTGCTGCGGGCCAAGCTCATCGGGGGCCTGCCCGACGAGCTGGTCGGCGCGCTGAGCGAGCTGACCCAGGGACGCTTCCCGGTGGCCGCCCCCGCGCGCTACGCCGACGACATGCGCGACGCCGCGGTCAGCCGATCCACTGCCCGGTTGAGCACGGCTGCGCTGCCCCGGCGCAACGCGACGAACATCTACGCCCGTCCGGGGGCACCGGTCATCGCCTCTCAGGACGGGGAGGTCGTCGCCCTGGGTCAGAGCGCCGCCCGCGGGCGCTACCTGGTGCTCGAGGACGGATATGGCAACCGCTACAGCTACGAGCAGCTCGGCACGACGGCCGCGAGCTATCCCACCCTGGGCGACGTGGCTCGCAATGCCAGCGCCGACTCCGGCGCCGGGACGCCGGCCGCACCGGCCACAGCGCCGAGCACTCCGGCCACGGCGGGCGCTCACGCCCTCGCCCCGGCCAGCACGCTGCCCGCCACCCCCCCGACGAGCAGCGCCACGCCCACCGACCCGCTCGCCGGAAGCGTCGGCATCGTCCGGCAGCGGCTGTTCGCCAACCCGACGCGCCCCAACGCCTTCCTCGCCGGAGGCAACGCCCAGCTCGACCGCACCCGCTCCGGAGCCCGTGGAAGCTTGCCCGGGCTGCTCTCTCAGGCGCTCGCTCTGCCCGGCCAGAGCATCGTCTACCGCCCGCTGGCCACCGGCGCCCACGTCCTGGCCGGCACCATCCTGGGCCGGATCGGACCGGGCGAGGCCGGGGTGGCCCCGCATCTGCGCTTCGCCATCCGGCCCGCGGGGCCCGGCTCTCCGGTCGTCGACCCCAAGCCCATCCTTGACGGCTGGAAGCTTCTGGAGGCCACCGCCGTCTACCGCGCGGCTGGCCAGAACCCGCTGATCTCCGGCCCGTTGGCCATCGGACGGATCTTCCTGGCCGGCAAGGACGAGCTCGAGCGAACCGTCCTGGCCGACCCGCACATCGCCCTGGCGCCCTGCGGACGCGGTGACGTCGCCTCAGGCGTTGTCGACCGACGGGTTCTGGCCACCCTGGCTTACCTCTCGGCCTCCGGGCTGCGCCCCCGGGTCTCGGCCCTGCGCTGTGGACAGAACCCGAGTGACGCCCGCGACGCCGCCGCGGGCGATCCCTCCACCCTGGCCGCGCTCGCCGCCCCGGCCGGCCGTGGCCCCACCGGGCCGGCGGGGCCCGTGACGGCGGCCACGGCGGGTCCCGCCGCAGCCGCCCTGAGCGGCTTCCCCTCGTTCACCGCTCCCGGCGCCCACGCCCCGCTGCCCGAGAATGTGACCCTCGACATCGCCGCCGTCGACGGCATCCCGATCCTGGGCCACCAGGGGGCCGGCTCGATCACCGACGTCGCCATCCGCCGTCTGCTCGCCCTCCAGGGTGCCAATCGTCCTCACGAGATCGTCTCCCTGATGCACTATCCCGGCTCGGACAACACCGTCGCACTGCCTGACCACGCCGATCGGATCCATGTCTCCTACTCCACCCTCCTCGCGTCCGACCCAGCCCATCTTGCCGCCCTGGACACGGCCCTGCGCCCCGACCAGTGGATCAAGCTGATCGACCGGCTCAACGCGATCCCCGAGCCCAGCCCGCTCGCGGGCGGGGCGGCGTCGGGCGGAGCGGGCCCCGCGGCGCTGTCCGCGCTCCCCGGGCTCGCGGGCCTGTCCGCCCGCGCAGGCGGCGCGGCCGGCGCGGGCCGGCCGCCGTCCCGCGTCGCGCCCTGAGTCGGCGTCAGACCATCGGCGGCGCGGACGCGCCGGGGTGAGCGATCCTCGTCGGCTGTTCCGCTTCGCTCAGGTCGAGCACCCCTGGCTCCTCGGCCCCGAGCCCGGCCGCTACGTCGTGCGCCCGGAGGGCGGCGGCGATCCGACCCATGTGCTTGTCCTGGCCACCCTCGGGGCACCGCAGCGGCGGCGCCTGGCCAGGCGCAAGGCGCGTCGGGTCGCCCCCGAGCCACCGCCGGCGGCGGTGGCCACGACCCGGGCCACCATCATCGGGGCCGAACCGGTGGCCTCCGACGCCGAGGGCGAGGCGTGGCTGGCCGAGACCCGCGACATCGAGGTCGGCGAGGCTCGCCTGCAGGCTGCCCTGGCCGTGCTCGCGCGGGCGGTCCGCGCCCAGCGGGCGGTGGCGGCCGACCCGGGAGTCGTCGACCCCCGACGGGAGCAGGTGCTGGTCGCCCGGTTGGGGTTGGGCTGGGGTGAGCAGGTGGCCGACGGGCGCTGGGAGGCGGCTGTCGTGCTGCCGGCGGCAGCCCCGGGTCCTCGACGTGGCGTCAACGCGCTGCGTCCGCAGGAGCGTCTGGCCGCCGTGCTCGCCGGACGCGAGCCGCTGCTGGCGAGTGCCGAGCTCGGGCTGCGGGCCCGGGCCGACCTCGAGGTGGGACGCCAGCGAGAGGCCGCCCTGGGGCTCCGGGTTGCCCTCGAGGCCGGGCTCCTCGAGCTGGCGGGCACGATCTCCGCCGAGCGCCTCGACGAGCTTCACAGCCACCGGGAGGCGGTGGCCCGAGCGGCCAGCGCGGCGCTGGCCGGCGAGCTGGGAGCCTCCGAGCTCAGCGGTGCCACCGAGGCCCTCGATCGTCTGGAGGCAGCGCTGCGCGCCCGGGTCGCCGGCCTGGAGGGCGGACTCCCGCCGGGTGCGGCGCGGGCGGTGTGAGCTTCCGACTCAGCCCAGCGCGCTGACCAGCGCACCGAGGGCCTCGACGACGTCTGCGTCGAGCTTGACGGCCGCGTAGGGGTCCTCGGGCGTCGAGCCCCGGGTGATCACGGCGGTGGCACCGCCGGCCGCCCGGGTCACGGCGGGCAGGCCCGCCACGGGCCAGACGGCCAGCGACGATCCCACGCACAACAGCAGGTCCGCGCGCGTACAGAGCGCCTCGGCCCGCCGCAGCGCCGCCTCGGGCAGCATCTCGCCGAACAGGACCACACCGGGCTTCAGCGGCTCGCCGCAGTCGCAGCGGGGCACCCCGGCCGGGTCGGCGGCCAAGCGCTCGCGGATCGCGGCCACCGGAACGCGGGCGCCGCAGTCCAGGCAGTCGGCGTGGGCGATGGAGCCGTGGACCTCGACCAGGGCCAGGGTTCCGGCGGCGGCGTGGAGGCGATCGATGTTCTGGGTGACGACCGCGTCCAGCGCGCCACGGCGCTCGAGCTCGGCCAGCGCGCAGTGCGCGCCATTGGGCCGCTTGTCCTCCAGCGAGGCGAAGCGCTCCCCGTAGAAGCGCCAGAAGCGCTGGGGATCGCGCCGGAAGGCGTCGATGTGCGCAACCTCGGCCGGGTCGACACGCTCCCAGACTCCGGTGCCCGGCGAGCGGAAGTCGGGGATGCCCGAGGGGACCGAGGTGCCCGCACCGGTGAGCGCCACCACCGAGCCGGCCGCGCTGACCAGCGCGGCCAACCGGGAGACGGCGTCGAGGTCGATCCCCGCTGCCGGTGGACGCGCGGCCGGCGCCGCCGTCGTCGGCCCGCTCACCGGCCCTTGAACCTCGGCGTGCGCTTGCCCAGGAACGCGCCGATGCCCTCCTTGGCGTCCTCGGACCCGAACGCCGTGGCGAAGCCGCGCTTCTCCGCCTCGATGCCTTCGTCCAGGTCCCCCGCCGCCGAGACCGACTTGATCTGCTCGATGGCCAGCGGGGCCTGGCCGGAGAGCTTGCGCGCCCAGGCCTGGGCGGTGTCCATCAGCTCGTGGTCGGGCACCAGGGCGCTGACCAGGCCGAGCTCGTAGGCCTCGTCGGCGGAGATGGCCTCGCCGGTGAGGTTCATCTCCAGCGCCTTGGCCTGGCCCACCAGGCGGGGCAGGCGCTGGGTGCCGCCGAAGCCGGGGATGATCCCCAGGTTGATCTCCGGCTGGCCGAAGGTGGCCGAGTAGGCGGCGATGCGGAAGTCGCAGGCCATGGCCAGCTCGCAGCCGCCCCCGAAGGCCAGCGCGTTGACGGCGGCGATGGTCACGATGCGCGAGCGCTCGAAGCCCCGAAGCAGGCCGTGCCCCTCCTCGAGCAGCTCGCGACCCGCGCTCGCATCCATCTGGGTGAACGCCTTGATGTCGGCCCCGGCGCAGAACAGCGCCGGGTTGGCCGACGCGATGATCAGGGCCCGCACCGAGCCCCGGGACTCCAGGTGGCGCCAGATGCGCCCGAGCTCTCCGATCACCTGCGGTGAGATGGAGTTCGCCGGCGGCCGATCCAGCCAGGCCAGGGCGATCTCGCCACGCGTCTCGAGCCTGACCGCCTCCCCCTGCTCGAAGTCCTCGTCGGGCCGCGCGTAGGCAAAGAAGCCCTGGCCCGTCTTGGCACCGAGGCGGCCCTGGGCCACGAGCCGGCGCAGGATGGCCGGGGGCGCGAAGTGCTCGCCCCACTCGGTCTGAGCGCGCTCGAGGCTGGCCAGCACCTCGTCCAGCCCGAGGCCGTCGGCCCGGGCGAACGGGGGCGGGATGATCCCGGCACCGGCCATCATGCCGAGGTCGATGTCGCGCGTGCTGGCCACACCCTCCTCGAGCACGAGGCAGGACTCCACGAGCATCTTCAGGGCGAAGCGCTCGGCGAGCTGGGTCGCCTCGGTGTCAGCTGCCGTGCTCATAGAACCCCTTCCCACTCTTGAGGCCGAGATTGCCCTCGGCCACCAGCCCCTGCATGCCCCGGTGGACGTAGAAGCGGTCGCCGTAGGCCGCCTCGAGGTGCTCGGCCACGTGCACGACGGTGTCCAGGCCCAGCATGTCGCCGAGGATGAACGGTCCCATGGGCGCCGCCTCGGACTCGGCCACCTGGCGATCGACCTCCCGCGGGTCGAGCTCGTGCTTCTCCTGATGGCGCCAGACCTCCGAGACCGACGAGTTCAGGATGCGATTGACCACGAAGCCCGGAACCTCGCCGCAGCGGATCGGCAGCTTGCGAATGGTCTGGGCGAAGTTCGCCGCGGTCTGGACGGTGTCGGGCGAGCTCTCCTCCCCCTCGACGATCTCGATCAGCCGCATGACCGAGGCCGGGTAGAAGAAGTGGAAGCCGACGACCTTTTCCGGGCGACCGGTGGCCTCCGCCATCTCGGTGATGGACAGCGAGGAGGTATTAGAGGCCAGGATGGCGTGGCCGGGTGTGACCTGGTCGAGCTCCTCGTAGACGCTCTGCTTGATCTGCATGCGCTCGGGGACGGCCTCGATGACGAAGTCGACATCGCCGAAGCCGGCGTAGGAGGTCGTGCCCTCGATCAGCCCGAGCTTGCGGTCCAGCTCGGCGGGCTCCATCTTGCCCTTGTCGACGCGCGCCTGCCAGAGCGAGCGCGCCTTCTCCAGGCCTTGGGAGACGAAGCGATCGTCGATGTCCTTGAGGACGACCGGGATGTCGGCCGAGGCGATGACCTGGGCGATCTCGCCGCCCATCGTCCCCGCGCCGACGACCGCGGCCTTGAACACGAACACGGGTGGTGAGCCTTTCCGTCGGGGTGGAGACGCGGCGATGGCCTCGCCGCGTCGAGCGGGGTGACCCTAGTACATCGGGGCGGGGCTGCTGGCGGGTGCAACCGGGGGCAGGTCAGGCCTCGAGCTCCGCCGCCAGCTCGATCGCAAACCGAGCCAGCGTCCGAGCCAGGGCATCGGCCATGGCCCGGCGGATAAACAGTGCGTCCACGACCGCGCGGATCGGGCCGTGGCGCTTGAGGGAGTAGGTCAGAGACAGCGTCACGCCCACATCGCCGGCCGGCCCGGGGGTGAACGCAACCTCCTGCTCGCCGGTGAGCTGGGCGTCCTCGATCTCCAGGCGCTGCCCGGCACCGGGCGTGAGTACGGTCACGCGCTCAACCACGCGGCCGCGTCCGCCCCGGGGCGACTCCCACACCAGCGTCGACCCAGGGGCGGGCCAGCCTTGGTCAAGCCGCACGACATGGCCGAAGCCGTCGACCCAGCTCGGCCAGAGGGCGGGATCCAGCCAGACGCGCTCGACAGCGGTCAGGGGCCCGATCACCACCCGCCTGGCGCTCACCCGTCGGGCCATGGGCCAACCGGCCCGGCGCCCCGCGCGACGCGGCTAGGCCGTCGCCGCGGCGGGCTGCTCGACGCGACGCGGCAACAGGGTCTCGCGCGCGATGACCAGGCGCTGGATCTGCGAGGTGCCCTCGTAGAGCTGCATGATCTTGGCGTCGCGCATGAGCTTCTCGACCGGGTACCTTGATGAAGCCGTAGCCGCCGTAGACCTGCACGGCGTCGGTGGCCACCTTCATCGCGCTTGACTGGTCAGTCACCGTTACTCCCGAAGCCTAGCGGAGGGCACACCAGCTGGCGCGCAGGACCCGTCCTTGGCGCGCCGGCTGGGCGGCGCGGCGACAGGGCCGGAGTTCTGGCGCCGGTGCGCCACGGTTTCGGCGCAATTCGGCGGTGCGGCGTGACACGGGGCCGGCCGCGATCGAGCGCTGCGCGCTTCTGGGCCTGTTATTCCCCCACGAGGGACACAAGAGGCCCGGAAGCAGCGCGTCCCGGCGCCCACGGGGGCGGCGCTCGGGCCCCGGCACGCGCCGGTACCGAGCGCCCGCGCGCCCGTTCGCTCCCCAACGCCATCCCCGGTCTACGGCCCGTGCCCGGTGACCACGAGCAGGACGAGGACCACGCTGCCAACCAGGATCAACCCCGTCACGAGCGCCAGTCCGGACTGGTGGGGCCAGAGCACCGGACGGCGCGGCGCCATGGTCCTGCGCCGCAATTGTCGCCACATGGCCACAATCTAGGTCGTGCAGAGCGCGTTTGGCACCGTCCTGATCGTCGTCGTCTGCGTCGGAGTGCTGGGCGCCGTCGTCTCGTTCCTCGGCTCGGGGAAGCTCTATGACCAGATCGGCCGGGGGGGCCTGTCCCTGGGCGACGGCTCAGAGCGGGGAGGACCGGAGCCCACCGGGGCCGGCGCCACCGCGGCTCGGGAAGACGAGATCCGCCAGCTGCTGGAGGCGCGCAACGCCCGCCGCCGGCGCCGCGGAGAGGTCACCGACGATGTCGAGACCGAGCTCAGCGCTCTGACCCGCCCGGCGGTCGACGTCGCTCTAGGCGAGGAGATGCGCGACCTGGTCGTGGCGCGCAACGCCCGGCGGGTCCGCCGGGGCCGGCCGCCGCTGGACGTCGACGCCGAGGTCGAGCGCCGGCTGGCCGAGCTGGGATGAGGGGCCGCCGCGGCGCTCAGAGCGCTCTGAGACGGTCGCGGTCGAGCAGGCGGTAGGCTGCCGCGGATGGCCGACCCCCGCCGCTTCGAGATCGATGACCTGCTGGTCCGTCCGGGCACCTACTTCAACCCTCAGACCGAGGTGCTGGTCATCGTCGACGACTCACCCGAGCTCGGCGACGACGTCTTTAACATGGAGGAGTACGAGGGGGCCGACTGGGTCCTGATCTCCGACGAGACCCCGGTCGAGGAGAGCCGGCGCGACGAGCTGCTCGAGGCCTTCCAGGTCCGCTACCACCCGGGGTCGGCCAGCGCCATCGAGGGCAACGGCGACGACGAGCTCGACGACGAGCTCGAGAAGGACGACCAGGAGGTCGGCCGGGAGTAGCCGCACGACGCGCGGCGGGGCGCCGCGAGGGCGCCCGCGCGGCCCGGGTCAGCCCCCGGCGCCGCCGCTGGGGGCGGAGGCCGACCCGCCGAGGACCGACAGCAGCCCGCTGGGCGTCTCGGCCCGCCCGACGTGGATGCGCGGGATGGTCAGAGGGGCCTGCGCGGACGCGGTGGTGCCCCCCTGGGTGGTCATGGCCAGGGCGAAGCCGGCCCGACGCACCTGGGCCACGACGGCATCGTTGAAGGTGCCGAACGGGTAGGCGAAGGCCGCCACCGGGTGGCCGAGCACCGACTCCAGCGTTCGGCGCGACCCAGCGACCTGCGCGGTGAGCGCATCGGGGGACTGCGTGCGCAGGTCGACATGGGAGACCGTGTGGTCGGCCACGTCCATCCCGGCGGCAGCGAGCTGGCGCACCTGATCCTGATTGACGAAGCCGGGCTCGGCGAAGCGCCCGGTGATGACGAAGAACGTCCCCCGCAGCCCGAGCTGGCGCAGCACCGGGAGGATCGTCTTGACGTCGTCGACATAGCCGTCGTCGACGGAGATCAGCACGGGCCGGGAGGGCAGCGCCGCCCCTCCAAACAGCGCGTCGAAGAGCTGGCGGATGGAGATCGAGTGATAGCCCGCGTCCTTCAACGCGGTCATCTCGGCGTAGAAGGTTCCCGGTTCGACGGTCAGGTCGGGGATCGACTTGGTCAGCTCCGTCGCGTAGGCGTGGACCCGGTGGTAGGTGAGGATGGGGACGCGCACCGACCGGGCGGCGGGGTGCGCCGGCGCGACGAGGGCTCCAGCCGCCGCCCCCGCCTGGGCTTGACGGGCCCGGTGGCCCGCGGCGTGGGTCGTCGTCGAGGGCGACGGACCGCTCGAGCCCGAGGAGCCGCAACCGGCGACGCCCAGCGCCGCCAGCCCGATCGCCGCGAGCCCGACCGCCCGGCCTACTTGGAGAGCAGCGACAGGCACTGCGAGGCCTTGCCGGTATCCGCTCCGGCGGCCTGAACGCACTTGAGGTAGGTCTGCGCGTTGGCCGACGTGGGCGACGGGGTCGCCGAGCCCGGCGTCCCGCCCGACCCGGTCGGGCCCGAGCCCGAGCCTGAGCTCGGGCCCGCCCCCCCGCCGAGCACGCCGCCCAGACCGGCGCCGCCGGTCAGGGTGCGGATGACCGAGGTCAGATTCGAGAACGGCTGGGGGTTGGCGGGAGCGGCGATGGCCTGAGGCGCGTTGAGCCCGGTCAGCTGCAGGTCGAGGTGAAGGTCCCCTGCCGTGCCGGCCGGGGGCGCGTAGCTGACGTCCAGGGTCAGCCGGCGCAGCGAGTGGTCGCTCTTGGCCGAGTACAGGTCGAGGTGAGCCCGCTTGATCGATCTCTGCGCGCTCTGGATCTGCTGCGGGGTCAGACCCGTCGGCAGGCGGCCCGTCGTGTTGAGGCCCAGCGAGCCCGCCTTGGACAGGATGGTGCTGATGTCGGCCAGCAGGCGCGGCACGTCGACATCGGCCGAGACGTGATCGGTGCTGGTTCCGCCCACGTCGGCCGAGCCCTGCTTCGTAGGGCTCTTCAGCCAGCCCTGGGGATTGACGCCAAACTGGCCCAGGGTCCCCTGGTCCGAGCTCTGGTTGCGCTGAGCCTGGGCCTTCTGGACGCTCTGCTGAAAGGCGGTGAAGACCTGGTCAGGCACGTTGTAGGCCTGACCCTGAAACTTCGGATAGAGCGCGGTGCCGGTCGACACGAGGCCGGCGGAGAGCGACTGGCCCTTGACGGTGATGCCCAGATTGAAGTCGAAGCGCGGGACCTGGTTTGCCCCCTGATTCTGGAACGGCCCCGAGAGCTTGATCGAGACCGGCCCCGAGCTGCCGCCCTGTGGCGTGACGTCCAGGGCCAGAGCCAGGTTGGCGCTGTCGACCTTCTTGTGGCCCGAGAACGTCTCCGAGACGATCTTCTTCGCGTCGCCCGAGCCACCGCAGGCCGTCAGCCCGCCGACGAGCAGCAGCGCGGCGATCGGGGCGGACAGGGAACGAGGGGTGAGGCGCAAGTGCAAGCTCCTTTGCAGGCGAGGCGGGGAGACGCTGGGCAAAGCTAGCATCGGGGGGGTGCGCCGCGCCCTCCTCATCGGGCTCAGCGGCGCGGCCCTGGTCTGTTGCGCCCCCGCGGCCGCCCAGCCGGTCATCGTCCTCGACGGCTCGCGCGTCGTCACCCGGGACGAGCCGCTGGGTCCGCTGGCCGACCTGCCGCCGGGACCGCCCGCCACCGCCTCGTCCGCCCGGACGGCGTCGTCCCGCCGTGCGCGAGGCGTCGCTCGAGCCCGCGCCGCGACGAGCGCCCGGCACTCGGCCGCGGCGGCCGCCCTGCGCCGACTGCGCGCCCGGGGCGCCATCTCGGCGGCCGACTACGCCCACTACGCGGGGTCGCTCGCCGGCGCCCGGGCCGCCCTGCGCCGGCTCTCGGGTACCCGCCACACCGAGCTGGCCTCGGTGCTCGGGTTGGTCGACGGTATCGCCGCCCGCGGGTCGCTGACCGCCTCGCGGCTGCGACCGGTGTTCCTCACCCTCGACCGCAATGTGCAGTGGTGGACGCAGGGCCGGCTGCTCAGCGACGGCGATCGGGTGTCCTTCGCCGGCAGCCAGATCGTCTTCCAGTACTACGCGGGCTACGGGCTCCAACTCCAGATGCTCGGCAACTGGGGCAAGGTCAACGCCCTGTACTTCTCGAGCCAGGACACCGCGCTGCGGGGGCTGGTCAACGAGCTGGTCCCGCTCGCCGCCCAGCGCGGTGGCGCGATCGCCTGGGAGTACTACTTCACCTTTGACGGCGGCACGCCGCCGTGGACCAGCGGCCTCTCGCAGGGAACGGCGGTGGAGGGGTTGGCGCGCTCGGCCCAGGAGCTGTCGGACCCGTCGCTTGAGGCCGTCATGCGCAAGGCGCTGGGTCTGTTCACCCAACCTGCGCCCGTCGGGGTCAAGGACGCGCGGCCGCATGGCAACCACTACCTCGTCTACTCCTTCGCCCCGCACTACCACGTCATCAACGCCTTCATCCAGGCCCTCAACGGCCTCTGGGACTCACAGGCGCTGACCGGCGACGCCCGAGCCAAGCGCCTGTTCCACCTCGGGGACCTCGAGGCCCGCTACGAGCTGCCCTACTACGACCTGGGTGACTGGACGCGCTACTCCAACGCTTCAGAGCAGTCCACCCCCAGCTACGGGGGGCTGCTGCGCGACTTCCTGCGCGGGCTCTGTGAGCGCACGGGCACCCGCGAGTACTGCAGCTACGCCGACCGCTTCAGCCGCTATCTCATCGGTCGCCTGGGTCACGACCTGCCTTCGCAGACCACCGGCGTGCGCAAGGCCACGCCTGCGCCCGGCCCCACGCCGCCTGGCCCGACTTCGCCCGGTCCGGGGAGCTCACCTGGCGGAGGCGCCACCCCCGGAGGCCCCCGGGCCGCCCCCCGGGCCGCGGGCGCGAGCGGCTGAGCGCCCGCTCTGGCGCGCGGCGACCTAGACTCCCCCGCGTCGATGGCGCCGCGCACCATCCTGTACACGGGCAAGGGTGGAGTGGGAAAGACGTCGGTGGCGGCGGCCACGGCCCGCCGCTGCGCCGCGGCGGGCCGGCGGACCCTCGTCCTCTCCACCGATCCGGCGCACTCGCTGGCCGACGCGCTGGGCGAGGCCGTCGGCCCCGAGCCGACCCCGGTGGCCGACGGGCTGCACGCGCAGCAGATCGACGCCCAGCGCGAGATGGAGCGCCACTGGTCCGCCGTCCAGGGCTGGCTCGGGGACATGCTCGTCGAGCACGGCGTGGGGCGGATCACCGCCGAGGAGCTGACCGTGCCCCCCGGGCTGGACGAGCTGTTCAGCCTGCTCACCCTCAAGGGCCATCACGAGTCGGGCGCGTGGGAGGTCGTCATCGTCGACTGCGCGCCCACCGGCGAGACCCTGCGCCTGCTCTCCTTCCCCGACGTCGCCCGTTGGTGGTTGGAGCGGGTCTTCCCCTGGGAGAAGCAGATCCTGGCCGCCGCCGCACCGTTCGCACGGGCCGTGCTCGACGTCCCAGTGCCCAGCTCCGCGGTGATCGCCGAGGTGCGCCGGCTCGTCGAGAACCTGATCGCCATGCACCAGATCCTCCGCGATCACCGCCACGCCACCCTGCGGCTGGTCATGAATCCCGACCGGATGGTCATCGACGAGGCCATGCGCACCTTCACCTACCTGAACCTCTACGGCTTCTTGTGCGATGCCGTGGTGGTCAACCGGATCTTCCCCGAGGAGGTGGCCGGGACCTATTTCGGCGCCTGGCGCGATCGCCAGCAGGAGCACCTGGAGCTGGTGCGTGGCGCGTTCGCGCCGCTGCCCGTTCTCGGTGCGCCGTACTTCGAGACCGAGGTGGTCGGGCCGGCCATGCTCGACCGCCTGGGCGGGGCGCTGTTCGCCGGCCGGCCATCGCCCGAGGCGGTGCTGCACGCCTCGCTCACCCAAGAGCTCGAGCTGGAGGCCGACGGCCGGGCCCGGCTGCGCCTGGCCCTGCCCTTCGCGCGCAAGGGGACGATCAGCCTGAAGCAGATCGGTCAGGAGCTGGTCGTGCGCGTCGACGGGTACAAGCGGACGATCGTCCTGCCCCCAGCCATCCAGGCCCTGCGTCCCGTAGGGGCCGTGCTCGAAGACGGGGCGCTGGAGATCCGCTTCGCCGGGGCCGAGCCCGCAACCGGAGCGTCCACCCGTGGCTGACCCCCAAGGCGCCGAGCCCGACGACGGCCTGGCCCGGCTGCGCGAGCGTCTCGGAGCCACTCAGCGGGCGGCCGAGCGGCTGATCGAGGGCATCGAACGGGGGGCCGACCCGCCGCCGGGCGGCGGCGAGCCACGCGCCGCGCCATTCGCCCCGCCGGGCGGCGGCGAGCCACGCGCCGCGCCATTCGCCCCGCCGGGCGACGTCCCGAGCGACGTGCCGGGCGACGTCCCGGGCGACGATGCTCGAGCTGGTCGCACCGAGCCCCGCCCTCCACCGGCGGGCTACGCCGTGCCGGATCCCGGCCCGACCACGGGGACGCTCGATGAGCTGGCGGCCCTGGTGCGCGTGGTCCGCGCCCTGCTTCCCGACGAGCTGACCCGAGAGCTCGGGGAGCTGGCCCGCGAGCTGCTGCTGCTGATGCGCGCCCTCATCGACTGGCTGGTGGGCCGGCTGGAGGGCGAGCGCGCCCGGCCGGTCGAGGTCACCGATATCCCCATCGCCTGAGGACGCCCGGCAGGCGCTTGCCACACCCCTACAATCGCCCCGTGGCCCCAGCGCAGCCGCGCCCGACCTCGGCGTCTTTGCCCGTTCGCTTCGCCCGGGCCGCGCGGGTGCTCACCGGAGAGGATCGACTGGCCGCCCTGGCCGCCGCCGGGCTGCTGCTCTCCCTTGCCCTGCCCTGGTATCAGAAGACCTATCTGGTCACGGTGGTCCACCCCCCGCAGCAGGTCTCTGCCCACCTCTCAGCCCTCGCCGCGTTCACCCTGGTCGAGGGAGCGGTGATGCTGATCGCCCTGGCCGTGCTGGTGCTGCTGTTCCTCAAGGCCGAACGCGGCCGCCTCAGCCTGCCCGGCCGGGATGGAACCGTGCTGCTCGTGGCCGGAGGCTGGTCGCTGGCCCTCGTGCTGTTTCGCATCTTCGACCAGCCGTCCGCCGATGGGGGCGCCACGGTGGGCATCGCCTGGGGCATCTTCGTGGCCCTCGGCGCGGCCGGTGCGCTGACCACCGCAGGGATGCGGACCCGGTCGACCAGCGCTCCCGAGGCGCCGGTCGTACGCGCCGGCAGCAACCGCAGCGGGCGGTCGGTCGCGCGGCCCCAGGGCGGCCCCCCCCGGTCGATCGACGAACGGCCCGACCCCGAAGCCCCGACCGAGCACCTCCTGGTCGGACGCCGAACCCCGCGCCCGCGCCCCGGGGCGGGCGGGGGCCAGGGCCGAGCGGTGACCGACGACGAGGAAGGACGTCTCCAAGCCCCCCCAGACGCGGCAGCGACGGAGCCACTGCCGCCCGGCGACCGCCTGTTCTGACCCGCCTCTGCTAGCGGTTCGAGGGCTGCTCGTAGGGGTTGGTGGCCGCCGGGGCCGGCGGGGAGCCCTGCTGGCGAAAGTCCTGGTAGGCGGTCAGGAAGGCGATGGCCGTTCCGATGAAGATCAGCGCGATCCCGAACGCCACGACCCGGCGGAACTTGATGACGTGCCCGGCCATCGCGATCAGGGCGCCCGCGGCCATGCAGATCAGCGGAGGGTTGTACGCGACGGCGCCCAGGGAGAGCGCGAGGTGACCCATGTGCAGGCGCAGTATCGACGACTGCCATCATGCCCCGGCATGGCCGCCGAGCAGCCAGCGTCCATCGCCGCGGTCGCCGATGGCCTGCGGACGGCGGGCTATCTCGCCGGGGAGTCCACCGCGCTGGTCTGCTTTCTGGCGGCTCGCCTGGGCAAGCCCGTGCTCGTCGAGGGTCCGGCCGGGGTCGGCAAGACCGAGCTGGCCAAGGCACTGTCCCGCTACCTCGACCGGCCGCTGATCCGTCTGCAGTGCTACGAGGGCCTGGATGAGGCCAAGGCCCTGTATGAGTGGAACTACCGCAAGCAGCTCCTGCGCATCCAGGCCGAGTCGGCTCCGGGCGCAGACGCCTCCCGCGGCTGGAACGCCGTCCAGGACGACATCTTCTCCGAGGAGTTCCTGCTCGCCCGTCCCCTGATGACGGCGATCGCCTCGGCCGAGCCTGTCGTGCTCCTGGTGGATGAGATCGACAAGACCGACCAGGAGTTCGAGGCCATGCTGCTCGAGCTGCTGTCGGACTTTCAGATCTCCATCCCCGAGCTCGGCCCCATCGTGGCGCGCACCCAGCCGGTGGTGCTGCTGACATCCAACAACTCTCGCGAGCTGACCGAGGCGCTCAAGCGTCGCTGCCTGTATCTATGGCTCGACTATCCCGAGGCCGCCCACGAGCTGGAGATCGTCCGGCTGCACACCCCCGAGCTCTCCGAGACGGTGGCGCGCAAGCTCGTAGAGGTGATCGGCATGGTGCGCGCCCTGGACTTGAAGAAGCCCCCGTCGATCGCCGAGTCGATCGACTGGGCCCGAGCCCTGCTGCTGCTCGGGGCCGAGGATCTCGACGAGCGCATCTTCCGCGACACGCTGTCGGTCATCGTCAAGCACCGCACCGACCTCGACGTGGTCGCCGAGCGCGTCGGTGTCCAGCTCGCCGGTGCCCCCGTCGCCGCCCGCGGCTGAGCGCGGGCCGCACCGGCCGGCTGACCGCCGGCCGGCGAGTGCCTTCGCGGCGCGGCTGCTGGAGCTCGGCGACGAGCTGCGCCGGGAGGGGCTGGCCATCGGCACATCGGAGCTCCTGGACGCCTTTGCCGCCCTCGAGCACGTGGGGTGGACCGAGCGCGAGCCTGTGCGCGACGCGCTGGCCGCCACGCTGGCCAAGTCACCCGAGGACCGCCGTGTCTTCGCGCTGGTCTTCGAACGCTTCTTCTTCCGTGCGCCCGAGGCGCAGGCCATTCGTCACGAGCTCAGCGAGGAGGGGCGCCTGGAGGGCGCCGGCGAGGTCGACCTGGCCGCCCTGCGCGACGCCATCGCCGAGGCCATCCGCTCCGGGGACCGGGAGTCGATGGGCGACCTGGCCCGGCTGGCCATCTCCGCCTTCGGCCGTCAGGGCGAGGGCTCGGGAGTGATCGGCGTGGACTCACAGCGCATCCGCCGGGCGCTGGACCTACGGACCGAGCCCCAGCCCACGGCTCAGCGCGAGCCCGACCGTCCGCCCCGCGGCGAGGGTCTGCCCCGCGAGGGGCTGCGCGCATTCGAGGCGCACCTTCGGCGTGAGCTCGAGCGTGACCTGATCGAGCGCACCCGCCGGCTCCCCCCCGCCCGACCGCTGCACGAGCTCGATCGCGCCCTGCCCTCGGGCCCCCTCGCCGACCTCGCTGCTGTGCACCGCGTGGTGGCCCAGCTCAAGCGCCGCCTGGCCACCCGGGACCACCAGCTGCGCGGCAGCCGTCGCCACGCCCAGGTCGACGTGCGCCGGACCATGCGCGCCTCGCTGGGGACCGGCGGGGTGCCCGTCGTGCTCAAGTTCCGCCCCCGCCGGCCGCGACGCCCGGAGATCTACGTGCTCTGCGACGTCTCCACCAGCGTGACCTCGGCATCGGTGTTCTTCCTCTCGGTCCTGCACGCCCTGCACGACGCGTTTCGCCGCATGCGCTCCTTCGTGTTCATCGAGCGGATCTCCGAGGTGACCGACGTCTTCGCGCGCGAGCGCGCCTTCGGCAAGGTCAACGAGCTGATCGGCCGCGACGCCGGGGTGGCCGACGTGTCCGGGTACACCGACTACGGCCGGGTGTGGACAGAGTTCCTCACCACCGTCGAGGCCGACCTGCACCCGCGGGCCACGGTGATCGTACTGGGCGACGCGCGCACCAACGGCCGCGACCCGCGCGCCGACGTCTTCGCCCGCGTGGCCGAGAAGGCAGGGCGGACCTTCTGGCTCAACCCCGAGCCGCGGCTGTACTGGAACTACGGAGACTCGGTGATCGCCGCTTACGAGCAGCATTGCCGGGCGTTCGAGTGCTGGACGATCCGCCAGCTCGAGGACTTCGTCAAGGCCCTCACCCAACCCATCGTCGCCTGACCGAGACGCCCGGACAGGTAGCATCGCCGGCGAAAGGCAAACCAGGGGAGCTGGCGGGTAGGCCGGCTGAGATCGCGTCCCACGGGAGACCGCCCGGGCACCGACCCTTCGAACCTGTGGGGTAATGCCCGCGGAGGGAGCGATGCAGACCACGTCCGGCACCGCCGCGGCGACACCCACCGGGAGCGAGTCGCTTCCGCCCCGCTCCGAGGCCCCGCTCGTGGCCCGGCTGGCCGGGGTCCGGCGAACCTTCCCCGGCCGTCGCCGGCGGCCGGCCGTCATCGCCCTGGAGGACATGGCGCTCGAGGTCGCCCGCCACGAGGTCGTCGCCGTCCTCGGCCCCAGCGGCTGCGGGAAGTCAACCCTGCTCGAGGTGCTCTGTGGGCTGCAGCCCGTCGAGAAGGGCACCGTGCAAGCCCGTCCCGCCGCCTACCTGCCCCAGCGGGATGGGCTGCTGCCGTGGGCCAGCGCGCTGGACAACGCAGCCCTCGCGCTGCGCCTGACCGGAGTGGATCGGTCGCGCGCGCGAGAACGAGCGCGGCCGGTGTTCGAGCGTCTCGGGTTGGAAGGGTTTGAAGGAGCCTTTCCCCACGAGCTCTCCGGCGGGATGCGCCAGCGGGTGGCCATCGCCCGCACGCTGCTCTGCGGTCGCGAGCTGCTCGCCCTGGACGAGCCCTTCGCCGCGCTGGACGCCCTGACGCGCCGCGAGCTGCAGGGCTGGCTGCAGGCCGCGCTCGGGCTCGAGCCGCGCAGTGTGGTGCTCGTCACCCATGACGCCGAGGAGGCGGCGGTGCTGGCCGACCGGGTGGTGGTCATGGCCGGGCGGCCGGGGCGCGTGCGCAGCGAGCTGACGGTCGGGCTGCCCCGCCCGCGGCGGGCCGGCCAGCCCGAGATCGTCGCCCTGCGCGAGCGTGCGCTGGCGGCGCTGGCGACCGAGCCCCCGCCGCTGTGACCGCTCCCCTGCTCCTGCTCGCCGCCGTCCTCGGCGCCTGGGAGCTCTACGTCGTGGTCTCAGCGGTCGACCCGCTGATCCTGCCCTCCCCGATCGACGTCGCCTCGGCCCTGTGGGACGATCGGGGGACGCTGTGGACGGCGCTCGGTCCCACCGCATTGGAGGTCGCCGCCGGCCTGAGCGCCGCCCTGCTGGTCGGCCTCGTCCTCGCCCTCGTGCTTCACGCCATGCCCCTGGCCCATCGCGCGATCTACCCGTGGGTGGTGGCATCCCAGACCGTTCCCTTCGTGGTCATCGCCCCGCTGCTGGTGTTCTGGCTCGGGTTCGGGCTCGGGCCCAACCTGGTGATCGTCGCGCTCATCTGCTTCTTCCCGGTGGTGGTGACCACGGTCAACGGCCTGGCCGAGGTCGACCCCGACCTGCTCAAGGTGGTGCGGACGCTGGGCGCCTCGCGCTGGCAGACGCTGCGCCGGGTGGAGCTGCCCAGCGCCCTGCCGGCCCTGTTCAGCGGAGCGCGCATCTCGGTGGCCATTGCCGTCATCGCCGCCGTCCTGGCCGAGCAGACAGCATCCAGTGACGGGATCGGCCTGCTGCTCAAGCTCTCCGACGCCCAGTACGACGCTGCCCGTTCCTATGCCGCCCTGGTCGTCCTTGCCGTCTTCGCCCTTGGCCTGATCGGCGCGTTGACGCTGATCGAGCGCTGGGCCATGCCCTGGGCGCCCCGCATCCGACGAGGAGGAAGCACCGCATGAGCCGCCGCCGCCCCTTCACCCGCCCGGTCGCCCTCGCTGCCACGCTCGCCACGCTCGCCCTGGCCGCCGGCTGCGGGGCCAAGCACGAGACCCTCGGCGCCCCACCGGCCCAGAGTCTGAGCCTGCTGCTCGACTACCTGCCCAACGCCGACCATGCCGGCATCTACACGGCCAAGGTCGAGGGCGACTTTCGCGCCGCCGGGCTCGACGTCTCGATCCGCACCCCCTCCGACCCGGCTGAGCCACTGCGCCTGCTGGCCGCCGGCCGGGTCGATCTTGCCGTGTCCTATGAGCCCGAGTTGATGCTGGCGCGCGATCGCGGCGCGCAGCTCGTCGCGGTCGGGGCGCTGGTCCAGGAGCCGCTGACCTCGCTCATCTCGCTGCCGGGCTCGCGGGTCCAGCGGCCGGCTGACCTGGCCAATGCCCGGTTGGGCACCGCGGGGATCCCCTACCAGCACGCCGAGCTGACCACGATCCTGGGGCGAGCGCACGTCGCGCCATCAGCCGTGCACGAGGTCAACGTGGGCTTCAACCTCGTCCCGGCCATGCTCTCCAAGCAGGTGGACGCGACGCTTGGCGCCTACTGGAACGTCGAGGCGGTCCAGCTCGCTGCCCAGCACCACCCACCGCGGGTGATCCGCGTCGACCAGGCCGGAGTGCCCACCTACGACGAGCTCGTCGTCGTCGCCCGCCGCGACGAGCTGGCCACCCGCGGGGCCCTGATCCGTCGCTTCATGCAGGCGCTGTCGCGGGGCTATGCGTCAGAACGCCAGAGCCCTGACCGGGCGACCCACGACCTCCTCGCCGCCGCGCCGGGAGCGGGCGAGCCGGCCATCGTCGCCGATCAGGTGAGGACCACCGTTCCGGCGCTCTTCCCCACCGACCCGGCCCGCCCGTTCGGCTACCAGGATCCTGGCGCGTGGAGCGCGTTCGCCGACTGGATGGCCCAGAACCACCTGGTCACCCACCGCGAGCGCCTGGCCAACGCCGAGACCGACGAGTTCCTCCCGGGACAGGGGGTCTGAGCTGGCGACCTCCTGGGCGCCTCCGCCGCCGGGGGGAGCACCTCGCCCAGGCTGGCGGGTGGCCTGGAGCAACTCGAGTCCCTCCCTGGGCGCCTCCCGTCGCCGGGGGGAGCACCTCGCCCGCTGTGTCCTGTTCGTCGCCGGGCGATGCAGGCGCGTACGGTCCGTGGGCGCCCCGACGCAGGACCGGGAGCCAGATGACGCTCGACGGGCCGGCGCCCGGGAAGGTCATCGCGCTCCCGCATAGCGGGAGCAGGATGACGCGTTCGCCCCGAACGCCGTCGAGGGTCATCGCACTCCCGCTGACGAGGAGCCGTCCGCGGGGCGGCCCGTGCCCGCGGATGAAAGGCGATCATGAAGATTGCCTACTGCTCAGTGGCCGTCGGCGATGTCCAGCTCGAAGTGCTTGGCGACCTTGAAGCGGTTGACGACGGCCCGCTGCGCTGGCCGATCTTGCCGGCGTTAGCTGTGGCTGCCGTGCGGACCGGTGCCCATCGCTGTGACCTTGTCAAGCTCAGCCTCGGTCGCTGCCAGCAGCTCGCTTCGCTTGCGGGCACGTTCGGCGGCGACGGCTGCGTTGCGCAGACGACCAGGCGCTCTGAGGGGAACAGCTGCGAGCTAATCTCGGCCAGGTCTTGCTCGTCATCTAAACGCCCACGGGAGTTGCCGACATGGCGGTGGCGCGCGCCCGAGCCGTGCTTGGACGGATCATCCTGGGTGCGACGGATCATCCTGGGTGCGCACAGCTCCGATCCGGGGGCCACCGCCGCCAGCTACGACCAACTCACCCAAGCGGAAGGCCACCCGTCCCTTCGCCGACATGCTCGCCAAGCTCCGACGCACCATCATCGCCGCCCAATAGTTCCTTCAACGGAGCCCAGGCCCGTAGACCTGGGTGACGACGCATGACCCCGGAGGTCGTGGAGTGGGTGCACCACGCTTCAACGGAGCCCAGGCCCGTAGACCTGGGTGACAGGGGGGCGTAGAGCAGTTCGGCTTGGCGGCCGGGCTTCAACGGAGCCCAGGCCCGTAGACCTGGGTGACGCGCATGTACGGGACCACCCAGGAGGAGGCCGCGCTGCTTCAACGGAGCCCAGGCCCGTAGACCTGGGTGACGTCGCAAGCGCATCGCCTACCCATGTTCGCATTAGCAGCTTCAACGGAGCCCAGGCCCGTAGACCTGGGTGACCACGGAGTACGCGCATCGCGTCGCGTGGTTTCTCGGCTTCAACGGAGCCCAGGCCCGTAGACCTGGGTGACACGAAGCGGCGAGCGCCATCAAGGACGTAACCCACGCTTCAACGGAGCCCAGGCCCGTAGACCTGGGTGACGCTGAC